>Ga0307512_10000672_pt1 | contig 50552 bp, 48 predicted proteins | sample 14_EM_MG_FD_200267 | JGI IMG/M metagenome (GOLD analysis project Ga0307512, IMG submission 200267) | Populus trichocarpa ectomycorrhiza microbial communities from riparian zone in the Pacific Northwest, United States - 14_EM | ecosystem: Host-associated > Plants > Roots > Unclassified | place...
GGTACATATCTTGTATACCCTTTTTGGTGTGACGTAATTCAATTTCTTTTACAAACTGGACGGTTCAGGACAGAAAAAATAGGTATCAACCAAAATCTCCGCACTGTGCTACTGGTCGAATCTACTAGCAAAGGTGCGCAAAGTGGAAAAATATATGTACGAGCCAGACTACTCGCTCTCGTCATCAAAAAAACTATCTTGTATAGGAGATGGTGATGCAGCTTCTCTTCGATGTTTCTTACGTTTTTCTTCTTTCCCGTGTTTCTCAATAGGTTTGGGATGTTTATCGGGATGGCTGGCAGCCTCATCCGGTCTTCGTTTCGCGGGTGATTCCGCAGCGCGTGTATAAGTCGGCTCCCCAGCATCGAGGTAGTCCTCGTTCCCCACATCATCATCCTCAAAGAATTCGTCTTGCACTTCCAAGCCTTGCCTCACCTTCGCCCCTTCTCCTTCACTAGTACCTCTCCTGTTCTTATCTATCGAACCCTCCCACTGCCCGGCGTTGCTTTGTCGTGATGAAAATTGCCCGTGCTCCAGCGTCTCGGGCTCGTTGCTCATCTCACCCGCGCGCATCTGTGTACGCACCCATTCGCGGAGCTTTTCACGCTTCTCATCGGTAACGCTTGAGCTTGCCGCGGAATGGACGGGCATCGCGACGCCTTCCATCGTCCGCACTTCCGGAGGGAAGAGTGAGATATACTTTTCCAGTTTGGGATAGTTCTGAGGAAAAAGAGAATAAATCACTTGTCGTAGGGTACAACAGCATGGCGTTTGTCGTGGCAGAGACATACCATAACGTAGTTTAGGTCCACACGTAAATCAAAGAGTTCTGCCTTGAGAGCTTTCTGGGCTTTCGACGAGACCTCCTTGTCCTCGAGTCGCGTTTTCGTCTGCTTGATTTTACGCAGGAGCTTCTGACGATCTGATTATCTTCGTAAGACTGATGATATGAAGCACGACGCAACACAACGCACCAAAAAACTTGACCTTATGATATCGTGTTGCCAGAGCACGCTCCTTATTCGCTCTTTCCCCCGCCGCGAGATCCGCTTCGAGAGCCTTCAGTTTACGCTCTGCCTCGACACGTACATCAGCTCCGAGATCTCCCTGCAGTGTTGTGAGCGCGTGAAAGATTCCACAGACGTCGCTGGACTGCTCGCACCTTGGCGAGGAGCCGCCGCGTTTGTCTGAGCGTGGACTTAATTTTCGATACGCCAGGGGGCGCTCCGTCTTTTTGCTTTGCTTGGTTCCTCCTCTTTCGGTGACCTTGGTTTGATGATGATGAATCCGCGCTATGAGAGTGTTTTGTGCGAATTGGAGGCATGATGGATGATATGTGAGTGGTACAAGGTACAGTAGTACAGTACGGAAGTAGTACGGATTGTGGACAGGGCCCGAACCGGCCCGGCTTGCAGAAAGGCGCAGTTTTGTTATCCGCTCCGCTAGTGTCAATTCGCCAACCAAGTTGAAAATTGTTGCCTCTGTCGGTTCTCAGCCTTGCATGGTGCCCCACCGGCCCTAATCATGAAGAATATCGCAATTTCTGGGACGTGGCGCTTCTCCTTTCCAGGAAGCAATATCACTACGGCTATCGTTGATGTTGACAGTGCCTGCCTATGGATAGCTAAGGAGCGATTGAATGCCGACGCAGATATCGAGGTAGATATCTATAAAAAGGGACTTCCAGACGATTCGTATGAGATGGAAGATGTGAGTTTCCCACTTAATTTCCTGATTCCTTGGATTGGTCCTGCAGGACGATGCAGATTCACTGCGACTGTAGGTGGCGCCCACTGAACTCGTTGCGAAGCTTGTGTCATGTACAAGCCGACTCGTTTCGGATTCTTCCTCACAAGTGGCTTCTCTCAGGAGCGTTGCTGGCGAAGAGTCACTTGTCGTCATCACGCGCGGAGGAGATATCTCGTCGATGAAGCTGGGGAACCCTGATCCGCAGGCAAGATCGAGATGTCTACTCATATCACAAATCGACCTATTGATCAGATCTTCTTCCAGTTCGAGACTATTGGCACCTTTGAGGATGGGATACAAGCAGCTGCGTGGAGTCCAGATGATTCGTTGCTCGTCCTCGTTACAGGTAGGTCCCTGTGCTTTTCCATCAGCTTTATTTGTCTGATCTTATACAGGGGAGGGAAAGTTGATCGTCATGACTTCAACTTTCGATGTTCTTCACGAATCTTCCCTACACACCGAAGAGTTCGGCGAAGGTAACACTTCACGTTGTTCATCACGCCTGGCGCTAAATCACCCCTATCAGACGCGCCAATCAATGTCGGATGGGGTTCTAAGCAAACCCAGTTCCACGGCTCTCTTGGCAAAGCAGCTGCCAAGGCACCCGTGGCTTCCTCTCTATTTTCCGTTGGCATCTCGCCCGACGACGATCTCCTCCCGCGCATTTCCTGGCGTGGTGACGGCGCACTGTTCGTCATATCCGCGGTCTCACCACCCGCGGACGCTTCAACCCTTCGCCGTCGTGTGCTCCGCATATACAACCGCGATGGCGTGTTACAGACCACCGCGGAGGCCGTGCCGGGGCTAGAGCATCCGTTGTCGTGGCGGCCATCGGGCAACCTTATCGTGGGAGCGCAGCGCTTCGGCACATTCCCCGGTGGAGGTAAGGGACGCGAGGGCAGACATGATATCGTGTTCTTCGAGAAGAATGGATTAAGGCACGGAGAATTCGGGTTGCGACACGGAACGCCCGGAGTTGGCCCATCCGACGCAAAGGAGCGAAAATGGGGCTACAGAGTAAAGGAGGTCTGCTGGAGTGCTGACTCGAATGTGCTCTTGGTGTGGATCGAGGAGGATGCTGGTGATACTGGTTGGCCCCATTGCTATAACTCACGAATCATTCTCATGCTTTTGCGTCTAGTCCAACTTTGGACGACCGGGAACTATCATTGGTGCCGTTTCGGACCTCATTTATGCTGATTACTTCACTGATGTTGGTGTCTAACAAGGTACCTCAAGCAAGAGATTGCAGCACCATCTTCGGAAGGCGGAAGGTTCACTTCAGTTACCTGGCACCCCGAGAAGCCTCTCCAGATTCTTCTCACAACGAAGAGTTGGTCGACTTTTACCTTTTTTTGAAGGGACCACTCCGTTTACAATTTTGTTATCAGCCGAGGTTATTTCATACTCGTGTCGCTGGGAGACTTGCGCCGCCACAGCGATAGTTCCTCACGACACAGGAACAGTTGCCGTTGTGGACGGATGTGGGTCCCTTCTCTTACTTTGTGTGGCTAGCCTTTGTGACTTCTATCACAGCTTCTATCCTTCTCACGCCGTTTAGGATGCAAAATGTCCCGCCTCCCATGTCTTCCCATAGGCTCACCCTCCGGCGCTCGCCGTGCGCACCCGATCGAACCTTGCAAACACCCTGTTACGTCACATTTTCTCCAAAAGAAGACGTACTAGCCGCTTTGTGGGAATCAGGGTATGTCGAGCTGTGGAATCTACACACACAGCTTGAGTTTGGATGGGGACCCATCATGACGCCAGACCTTATTTGGAGCGGTCCGCTTGAGGGCGCACGCTTCAGAGAGATCGCCGTTTCTACAAACGGCTCTGGAAGCGCCATAGGGCGCATCGCGGCCCTTGGTTTCGAAAGCAACGTAATTGATGTGTTGCAGATCCTTGACATTGAACAGGAGAAGATCAATGCTCTCGAGGTTCCAAGTCTTGGGTCGTTGGGATGGGGCCTGGCCCTTACATGTGGGGCCATAGTCCTTCATCGTAATGGCAAGGTGCTTGAATGTACGTCAGTGCCCGTTCAAGCTGGCGTCTAGGTCTTGACACCCTATTAGATGATATCGGTACCAAACGGCTCATCCCCTGTGTCGATTTTGGAAGAGCCTGTGATGTCGTACGGGTGATCGACATCCCCCAATCGTCTGACTCGTCAGCAACATCCCTTTTTCTAGGCCTCACGTGCTCTGGTACCTTATTATCAGCCACATTATCTTCTTCACCACGCACCCTCGCACAGAATGCAAATTCCTTCACAATTTCGGGCGACTTTGTCGTGTATACTACCTCGGCACATGAGGCGCATTTTGTTTCAGCGTCCCTGCTTGCAACTGCAGACGCGAGTACCAATGTGGGCGGCGAACAACGTCGTGTCGAACGAGGTTCACGCATCGTTACTTCTGTTCCGAGCACTATGAGCCTGGTCCTGCAGATGCCTCGCGGGAATCTCGAAACGGTGAATCCCCGCCCGATGGTCATGGCCAACATACACGCAGATACCGATGCGTGGGTGTTCTCTTCTCGTGACGAGGTTTGTACTCATGGGTATCAACAAGGGGCAACTACCGCAAAGCATTCTTGGCGTGCAGAAAGCACCGTATTGATCTCAACGTTATCGTAGACAGGAACCCGAAACTGTTCAGGGAGCGCCTGTCTTCTTTCATTGAGCAAGTCTCTGATGTAGACTACGTCAATCTTTTCTTGACAAATCTCGGGTCTGTGGTCTTTCTTCTCTAAACTTACCTACTCGGGCTGATCGGGGTTTAGGCAAGGTTCACAGTCGCCAGAGGTAATCTCCGAGTTGTGTGACGCTGTGAGGGAACAGCTCGAGGCGCAAGACATTGAGAAGTACATCAACTCGATCTTGACCGCGTATGTTGTAAAGCGTCCTCCGGATCTCGAGGCCGGACTCCGCGTCCTGTTACAACTCCGAGGTATCGCCACCCTCTCTTTCTTGATGGCAACCTCTGACGGTGCATCTCCGAGCAGAGCGCGTACCCGCTGCCGTTGAGGACGCAGTGAGATATATTATCTTTCTGGTCGATGCGGATACATTGTTCGACGTTGCTCTGGGGATGTACGACTTCTCGCTGGTACTTTTGGTTGCGCAACACGCTCAAAAGGTTCCTCTCTGTGATGTCCTCACATTCGTGAATACAGTATGCTAATATTAATTCAGGATCCCCGAGAATACCTCCCTTTCTTGCGCGAACTCCGTGCGTTGGAAAAGTATTACCAGCGATTCCGTATCGATGATCATCTCAAACGATACAAGAGCGCTTTGCGAAATCTCAGCCTTGCGGGTATGCCACAGATGTAAACCTCGTGCTTTATCCCAACAATACCCTTCAGGTCCAGAGCACTTCGACGACGTGAAGGCGTACGTGGAAAACCACCAACTCTACGAAACAGCCCTAGAAATCTTCGCCGAGACCGATCAACTTCAGGTACGTGTGACTTGTCCGTCGCCAATTATTTTCATCCATGGTGCCCTTTAGGAAATTCTAAATTTGTACGGGGAGTGGCTCTTCGAGCGTCGTGAATTTGGTCAATCCGCATTGGGTATGTTGGTTATCGTCCCCCTCCTCCTCAGCTTTCTGATGGCATGTAGTGTTTATGGATGCGCAGAAACCACAGAGGGCCATGTTTTCATACGAAAAAGCTCTATCATGGCGAGAATTATTCGAGCTTGCACAGCTTCAGAAGATTGATCACGAGGACATAGTCGCAGTGGCATACCGTGTGTCTGGTAGGTGCTTCTTCAATGACTAACCATATTCACGTTAATGATTAGCTGTTCAGAGGACCTGGCCTCGAAGAAACGCTACGCAGAAGCGGGTCAAGTTCTGCTCGACTATGCTGAAGATGAACGCGAAGCCGTCATTGCTCTCGTCCAGGGAAACCAGTTCTCGGAAGCGCGTCGTATCGTGTGTCAAACTTAATATCTTCTGTCGAGGTCTCACAACTTGGACATTCAGGTCACTCTGCGTGAGCGCCCTGAGCTCCTCGAGGAAATCATCAACCCAGGAGTTCTCGAAGCACGGAATCAAATCACGGATGATCTCACTGAGATGCGCGAGCAACTCCAAAAGCAAGTCGCGCGTCTGCGCGAGCTACGCATCAAAAAAGTAGAAGAGCCAGGTACGCCCTCCGATTCGGCATTTTCTCGCTTTTTTTTTGCCAGGCAGAAGACACTGATGCGGTTCGGGTCAGAGGAGTTCTATGGTGCTGAGGACGTCGCGCTGCACAACGTAGACGTGATGACCGATGCGTCGGCCTTCACTGCCTTCACACGATACACCGTGGCGCCGACCGCATCCGCCGCATCGCGCACGACGAAGCGCACCTCACGCTCGAAGCGCAAGATGGAGCGCAAAGTGGGCTCGGGGCGCAAGGGCACCGTAGACGAAGAGGAATACTTGCTCAAATCGCTCACAAAGCTCGCTGGCAGGCTCGCCACCGCACAAGGTACGTTGCGTAGTGACCTTCCTCCCCTTTTTGGACTGCAAAGATTTTTTGAACTTACGGAACGCGGGGCATCCTAGATGAGACTGCGGCACTTGTACCTCATTTACTGCGGTTCACCCCCGACCATAGGATCGCCGCTCGCGAGTTGCAGAACGAGGCCGCGGCATTTTCCCGCGAAATGACCGAGGCATTTGATGAAGTGTGGCCGGCACCAACCGAGGACCCAGAGACGGCCGCAGTAGAGCCCCCAGATAACTGGGCCACGCGGATGGCAGAGCGAGAGAAAGACCGTGAATGCGCCATCAAAGCGATTGCCAAGCCAGAGCTGCGCGCAGCCGAGTTGTGGCGCACAAGATTGCTCGACGCCACCGTGGCACACGGTTGTCCGGAGAAGGGTTGATGTTTGTGTTTGTGATCATGCGAATCGTTACAGGTGGATGGGCATGTGTCTGACTATACAAGGCAGTTATGAAGAAAGAACAAAAAAAGGAAATAGATAATGTAACTTAAAATGTACGAACAGGAAGATCCCCCACTATTTCCATGAACAGCTATGGGCCCTAATAGCGCTCCACCGTTGGCAAACTAGCTAAGTCTACTTCGTCGTAGTCGGCGTGACGGCTGTCGTACCAAAAGGCAACGAGCTCGTCGCTGTTGGGGAACAACGGCGATCTCGCGCCCGAAAATACCAACCTGGCAAGCTCATCGCCTTCGAGCCCAGGGAGGAAGATGTGACAGCCAAAGGGGAGCCCACCCTTGCCCTGAGGACGACTACCAGGGGCGAGGTACAACGAAGAAGGCATCTTTAATTTAGTGTGTTCGTCGAGCACCGTCGGTCTAGGGTTCAAAATTCCCACAAACAGTGTGAATACTGATAGAAAATAACAACAAGGCGGGAGGGGAACCTTACCGCGCAATGAGGCGTAGTACCTCGGGCGCATGGGCGGCGTCCGCGAAGAACGTTGCACGTGTGCGCAGCGCGTCGAGCCGCGCCCACCGCTCGGCATCGTCGTGGTACCTGTCCGGCTCTATGCCGTCGAGGTACATTTGCCATCGGCGCGCCCACAGGGCACTCCATTCTTCTGGATCGATGTCAACGATCGTGCGCATCATGTCACCGTGGTCCTCGGCGCCCCAGCCACCACTGCCAAGCCGCGCGACGCACGGGGGACCCGCGTCGCCCCTGCGCGCGCAGAGGAGGGCCGAGACGGGGTCGACGTCCGTGTGGTAGAGGAGAAAACCTGTCGGTTTCGAGAGGGTGAAGGGCGCTGGCGCAGCGTTCACGCGGGCTATCTGGATAACATATGGTAATAGTGGAATGGAAGGAGCGGCTGTGAGCGTCAGGGGCAAAGGCGAGAAAAGAGGGTAAGCGAGGCGGGACGCGTACGTGCCATAAGCCGGGCCTAGCCGCCGCTCGAAAGCGCCATGGCGACGCGTGAGGGCTGTTCTGATTCTTCTCTTTGTCTCGCACGCCTGATTTCATCCCCGAGACCAAAGCGGCCAGTTGACCCCATACGATCTCGCCTGCTCGTCCCGGATATTAGACAGTTGTTAAGAGGACAGACGGGCAGACAGCGGAAGTGCGGGGCGGGGCTGGAGCCGCGGGATGACGTACCGCTCGTAATTTCAAAAGAGCTTCTCAACTTGCCCGCTTGCGCAGCCTTCGTGGACCGCCAACGGGGATCAAAGTCATACGCGTGCTCCCTCAGACGCACCTCTTCCATGCTTGGCTGCATCCTGAGACCCGTCTCGAATGCTGGGCGGTGCAGGCGGCCATCGGAGAGGGCACGGCTGCGCACATCGGCGACGCGTTTCTCGAGTAGATGCCACGATGGATGATTTGCGAGGATGCGCGCACACAATCCGCTAGGATCCATCGTGCTGAACGAGTTCCAGTGGATGCACCACACGTATGTGATCGCGGCGATGATTTCCTCGTCCGTTGGGATATGTGAGCGTGGTGGGGGACATGCGCCTGGAGGAAGAGGACGCCAGAGGGCATGTACGTCCGGTGCTGATGGCGTCGGGAACGGATTGGATGGTGATAGATTTGGAGGGGTTGGGACGCTCTTTGTTGGGGTCTGCGACTCACTGACAGGTTCCTTTGGGTGTGACATGGGTGAAGAAAGGTAAAGCGGGGACCTTGAGGCTGAGGACAAGACCAAGACAGAATCACACGGTCATGCCCGTTTTATGTTTCGTTTCCGCTCTCTGTCGACCTCGATCATGATCATGAGTTAGACTCGGAGAGAGTGGAGCCGAGATGGCTGGGCAAAGTACATTGGTGGATATAGCCGGGCCGCAACCCGCAACTCGTTCCTAGGCTACCTCGACTCGACTCAACTCTCCAGCCACACAATTAATCAGTTCGTCCGTTTCCAGACCAGAACTCAGCGCGGGATCTTTAGCAAAGTTAACAACTTGACGTCATCTGTGTCGTGACTTTGTCGTACACGTTGCGTCATCTGATATGCACGTGAACACTAACCGTGACGGGCTTCTTATAATTGATTCCCTTCCCTGCCCTGACAAGTGCCAACAATCCCGCTCTCCACAAGTGCGTACAGCTCTTCGGCTGACAGGCCCAACTCACCGCACAATATTTCCCTGTTATGAGCCCCGAGATCCGGGCCAGCCCATCGTGTGCCGGCATTGACACCCTCCAGCCTGGGAGCGACACCGGGCATCTTGACCGTCCAACCTCCCTCTTCTCCACAGCCAGGAACCCAAACGTCCTCCACCGCGCTACGTTCCTGCACCTGCTCACTCGCGACGATATCGCGTACGTTCGCGACTCGCCCTGCGGGCACTCCGACTTCATCCAGTACCCGCAACACCTCATCTCTAGTCCGCGCACGAGTCCAGGCCACAATCGCATCCTCGATTTCGGCACGCCGCGCGACGCGGTGTTGGTTATTCGCGAATGCTGGGCCCGTGAGGTCTGCCCGATCCATCGCGCGCATCAGTCGCTCGTACATCGAGTCGGCATTCGCCCCAATAATGACATAGTCCGGCTGCGCATCGGCTGTGGCGGAGGGTGCGGGGGCACATGGGTACGCGCCGGTTGGTACAATCCCCGTGACAGACGAGCCAGATGGGCTACGTATGACACCCTTGCGATCGAATTCTGGGATGATGCCCTCCATCAAGTTGAGCATGCTGTCTTGTCATTAATAACCGCCTCGAGTGTAGAGAGAAATGGATTTTTTTTCACCTCTCCATAATGCTCACGTCCACGGTCAGCCCTTCGATAACACCCTTATCTTGTTTGGCACGCCGTGCAAGGAGAGCCAACACCGTCCCAAACGCAGCCGTTAATCCGGCGACAGAATCACCGAGACTGATATTGGGTCGGACCGGTGGCCCACTGAGCTCGCCTGTCTTCTCGTCCGGGAAACCGTTGATGAATCGAAAGCCCGCCTCTCCCTCACATACGCTCGCGTATCCGGGGCGTGAGGACCAAGGACCAGTTTGGCCATATCCGGAAACGCGAGTAAAGATTAGTCCAGGATTGGTTGCGCGCAGTGCGTCAGGACCGAGGCCCCACTTCTCCAGAGCTACACCGAATGGGATATGATTAACGGTGATCCATGGGAACTGAGCTGGTATGCATACTCCCGGGCTTGAAGTTCTCGATCACGACATCACAACGCTCTGCGAGTCGCCGTACAATTCTATTCGGAGTTACAGTTAGTTTATCACCCCATTTTGTTGTAAGAAAAGAGAGAAAGGTGGACTAGGAGGAGGCACACGCACGCTCGACCTTCCTCCTTGCGCATATCGATCGTTACACTTTTCTTGTTGCGCCCGATACTACGAAACCAGGGACTTGTTCCGTCAACGTCAAGTTCACGCCACACCCTTAGGGGATCCCCGGTATTTGGCGGTTCGACCTTGACGACCTCAGCACCAAAATGCCTAGACACCGTAAAAAATTTCCCATGTCTCGCTTGAGCGGAGGGAAACATCGGAAAGAGGGAGGACGCACCCGAGTAACTGCCCAGAGAAGGGTCCTGCAATAAGCTGCCCGAGTTCGAGGACACGTACGCCAGACAATGGTAGACTGGTTGACTCGTCCTTCGGTGACGCATTGGTGGTTCTTGTAGAGTATCAACAGACATGAGGACTCGGGGATCCCGCCGCTTGTACTCACAACCCGCGGCCAAACAAAGCACGCGCTGCCCTGGCCGGAAATCCTGATGGGACAATTCGTGTGAGCATACTGAATCAGAAACGTTCTGATTTTCTTCCGCCGTGTTCTTAGGCGTTCGATGATGGGCAAGGTGCTCCACTGTATAGAACTGTATTGAATTGAAAAAATGCGGCCGAAATGCGAGGCTGTGTTCAATTGATCGGCCGTGAGACCGGACAGTTTAATTATCGCCAAAAGCCGAAAGTTGCTCTCGCTGCTCAATTAAGTGCGATTCTGCACCCGCATACGCGATGTCCAGAGTGTGAACTACCCCCGCGGTCTACAGATCGTGCCATCTGGTAGAACTGCATTAGTTATCTCAACTCTCCAGTCAAGTTCTCTTATCTTCAAAGGATCGCGGTGTTTATCCGGTCACCGAAAAGCACTGGATTCTGGAAATGTTTCAGAGATCCAGCCAGTTTTTTGTTTTGTTTCAGTGCATGTGTCCCTGTCCCGACAAAACGTGTCTCCATAGTTACACATTGCGGTGTTTATACTTTATACAGTTTTCACTGGGTGAATTGCGAATCAATAGGTCTGACGGCAAGAGACAGTACGAGGGACAGAAGGGGACAACTGGTCATATCGAACTTTTCACGAGTAGGAAAAGGTTAGGAAGACGAAGAGTACCAATAGCAAACCTGTGTTGGCGATTAGTTATGCTATACTAGTCCGCGAGCGACTGCGACGACGAGAACTGAATAAGATAGGCTGCATCCAACATCCTGTATCACATGACAAAGTGTGACAAATGGTGAAAAAAACGGATTGGCCCTTTAGAAAACAAATAAATGTGATTTTTGCAACCAAGGAAATATGAAGATTTGTTATTAAAACAGCCCCGTGGGTTTCATTTTTTTTAAAGCCTTTTTGAAGGAGGAGATAGATTTTTGGTGTCGAAATTTTCATGTTTGGTTCACTCGTATCACATGACCATACGTGACAAAATCAAAATGGGCTTCCGAAAGCGCGCAAAATTGCCTCACCAGTGTCACCACAATGCCGAGACGAAAACGAAGCAATCTTGCAAACCTCGGTATCTATGGAAGAAAGAAGAGAAAAATATTAAAGAAGGAGAATGTATAAAGCTCCTTATTGTTTCCTTTTTCCTGAACTGACATTATTATCTTCAGGTTGCACCCACAAATCACAACGAAACCAGTGGGCTTCGGACTGGAAACCAAGAACCAATGACATCAGCCGAGAACTCCCCATGTGTGGCCACACCTGCTGTGCAAAGTATAGGGGGCACTGAGTGCTCTCACACAGCATAATGGAGGACCTGGGGGTTTCAAAGACTTAGATTTTTGTGATGCACACATGTAGTATTCACGATTCAAGAGCTCAATTGCATATGCACATCACAGTAGGGTCTTATTGCATCAGATTGGTCACAGTAAAGTCATGTCATATGATACTGGGTGTATTTGGATGTGGCCTATCTTACAGTAGTGTCAAAGAGCTGCGATACTGTAGGCATGCAACAGCACCAGCACACCAATTACTCATTTGTAAATCCCCGAAAATGATATTCGCACCGCCACTGGCGGTGATCCTGGTCTTATGGGTGACACTATACGGTACGACCCAAGGTGTAAGTTTCCCTGCTCAGTTCATAGTGCTTCACACCTAGCAACTTGAGATGACGACCACAGTACCCGGTATCGAGGAAACGAATTATCATACCAAGTTGAATATAGTACATTCAAGTTGTTCATTAGGTATAGTCTCTGGTACAGCAAGGTCGGAACAGCGGCCTTCGGAGCATATTAGAGAGAAAATAGAACAGCAGTACAGGGAAAGGCGTGTGGCCCAGTTCTAGGTCTATGCCAATCTCATCAGCTGACTGTTATTCACCGTGAATTGGGGTGCTCACGAGTTGAGCTTGCAAATTTAGATACACCATCCCCAGCATATCCGATACGGGGAATTTCTCCACCTTCGCCAACATCTGAATTGAAAAATACTGATTTCGTTGGCAAAGCATGTCGTCCCACAGACATACATCTTCGAGGACATATATAAAAAAATACGTGAAAATTGGCCGGGGATGGGCACAGATCTAGAAAGGGGTGCATACATGTACATAGCATGGGAGGCGTAAGTGCAGTGGCGGCGTCGCATGTGCACACTGTCAACATGTCTCGGTTTTACACCTCATAAAACAGTGAATAAACTGTGGCGCTCAGCATCACATGATCGCGTTTGGATCACACGTCGCACGTGAGATATCAGTTGTGGCGTGCGTGCGGACTTAAGTTATCTCTTTTTATAAAAAATTACGCGGTCATCGGTCATAGGGTTCGCGTTTGAAACCGAACTCGGGTGAGTGCGAGCCGCTAGTGGTTTGAGAAGCACCTCATTGTCTCTCATGCCCCTTCTATGAAGTTCGCGACTAGCAGACCGTCCGGTGATCGCACGCAGTATCCAACCCTTTTCAGTCACCGCATCAGTTGTGCCTTGTATCCAGTTCAAGTGGATATTGCTCACAGCGTAACAGACACAAAGAAAACTACCTGACAGGGCAAATGTACCGAGTGTCTTCCATAAATTCTTTGACAACGCCCTTGTCTTCACTTAAAGGCTTCGATGAGGTGCAGGCACAGATGTCCTTAGTTCTCTGAAGGGCCAATCGAAGGCCAGAGGTCTCGACTCGGTCGTACCATAAGGTCAATCGGACTGGCTCAGATTGAATCGGCCACCTCTGTGGAGTCTGTTCTCATGCGTCCTATGGACTGTTCACTGAACAAGCTGTGTTTAGCAGAGTTTCGAGGAATTACACTGTGGTTACACATTTCTGGTGAAAGACATGCTTATCCGTTTTGTTCTTCATCGAGCTTCATCGTCAAAGGGCGGCCCGAAAGGCTATCTACTTGTCTCCCCTTCATGCATCCACTCAACTGGGTACAATGGTACCATCAGATATACCAGGCACGTACCTGCGTGCCGCTGAGGTGTACCGTGATTTTCGTGTTAAAGGAACAACGATGTATTCATAATCAACGACTCTAAGGCGATACAACTGAGAACAGTAAGACAGAAGCTGAAGGAAAGACTCGAGTTCATGGAGTCTTCTACCTCCTATAAAAAGCGTCCTCCGCAATTCTGCATCACTGTCGACAAGACCACCTTCCCCCATCCATACCTGCGTTTCAGCCCTATCAGAGGCACATGCAAATGGCCAATAGATTCTCCCCTAACCTCTACTGCTAGTGACACCGCCTGCTCCCCATGTGGCGAGGATCAAACGGCCATCTGGTCCGCAGCCTGCGCTTGAATTCAACTCGGGTCTGGGCGGTCTCTTTACGGTGAGTGGAGTCACCTCCGTGACATGCCAGACTACTCACGTTTTGCGGTCACAGGACATCGACTGGGATTCAGCAGCTGATGTCGAAAACCCGCGTACCTCGAGACCACCACTCAATCATCTGTAGACTGGATCTGGATACTGGCATTCAACCCTTGCTTCATGACCTCAATTTTGGATTCAAATCAGGCGGACTCACTGGTCCGATGTCGCTTTGCTATGAGGAGACTGTGGCCCAGAACACCCACATTTCGATTCCGCTGGCTGTGTGGGCCACTACAATGTGAGTATTTTCATCGGCTCTGCTTTCCGCTATCGAGAGTGACGCTTCTACTCCTCGCTAACACCAGTCGTCACAGGGAGCTGTTCACAAGTGGGGCACGCCAAAAGCCTGCCACCAGGACCCCGGAAGTTGATCACGACGATAGGTTCGAAATGGCGGGACGTGGACGGGGGAAGTTCACGGCCCCAATCGCGCACGAAGTTTACCACCGAGCCCTTCCAAAACCAAGTATCCAGGAGTCGACGGAAGTTACTGCGCAAGAACAGCTGCCTTGGATCGAGGGGAGTGAGCAGGAAGCGAGGGATATGGCGCCTCTTCCGGATTCCCAAGGACTCAACGAGAGGCAGCAAGGCCTCCTCAAGGCGACGACGACCGACTGCGCGCACGGGCCCATCCCGCTCTGCCTCGACGCCGCGTTTGGCAACTGGGAGGGCTTCAAGTGCCACTGTGACCCGATGAAGGCGCACGCTCTGAAGAAGCCGTTTTGCGACTACAGCCGGGACTTTTTCCCTAGCGCAGCACCGCAAGAGTCGACCACCGGAGTGCCTCGGCGGCGCGCAGGTCAAGGCTAAGCTCCAGCCAAGCGCAGGTAGACGGAGAGGAGAGGGTCCACGGGGAGTTCAAGAGGGAGCTGGAACGCTGCTTGAGGTCCGGTGAGGAGATCGGGGATCCATTTTCGCAGATACTCAAGGCGATGTTCCCGAAGCCCTTGAAGAAAGCAGACAAGGTGCCCAGGGTAGAGTCTTGGTCGTTACATGTCTAAAAATACCTTCTGTCTTTTGTTTACTACACCTTTCAGTCGACTCGACCTTGCTGGTCCTACTCACCGTAGTCATTCTACAGTGCAATCCAATTCAGTTTCGAATCCTGACAGCAGGATTTTTCAAACTAGATTGGATTACTTTGTAGAATTACTGTGGTGAATAGGATTACAAGGAGAGACCTCATAGTTTGGCACCACCGTGACGGACGATTATTTCATAGTCGTTTTTCCTTGTCATTCAGTTACTTCCGCCCGTCTCTTACTAGTTCATCTTCGGCGAGCCAGACTGCATATACGTACTTGAAGTTGTTCGAGGTACCAGTGACTTCGAACCATTTTTCCGACTAGCCACCGTATATAGGTCCACATCCGTCGGACGGCCACGGTCTTTTGCTGAATTGCAACTTGAAACAGAACAAACCATGAACGTGAACCAGGAAGTCACAAACTGAGCCCCAAAAAACGCGTGAAGACCATCAATCGATGTGATTTGATCGCACCTGGATAAAAGATAACTTCGTCGAGGTTCACCGGTTCACTGCGGTCACCTTTTCCTCCCGTCCGCAACACGAGCAACAAGTACGAGATGAGGACTCAGCTCCCCCAACTCCGCACCCGAATGCCCCCAAAATTGCCTCTTACTTCCTTCTACACGAGACACCCTGCACCACGAACCGTAACAGTACCGTAACACCGCACACACGCGCGTGACACGCTACTTATCATCATCACCATCACACGTGGCGATGTCAAGTCGCGCACTAGCGAGGACACGACCCCTCCTGCAAGACCTTTCCGGATCAACCAATTCGTCGACTATCTTTCGAGACCCATCCCTATACAAGAATGCTGTAACCGATAATGGTTTGAGGACGTTGGGGCGTGGTGAGACTCGGATGTCGTAAGGGGTGCGTGCTCGTTCTTCGTCATTCGCCTCGTGGTGTTTACAGTACGGTACCCGTCATTATGGAAAATTCCGGCGGGTGTGGTGATGCGCATGCCTCTTGTTGGTCGCCTACCGCACAGACATGGTGTAACTAGACTGTCCTTCGTATTCCGTGTCGTCTGATGAACGGACGTACTGGGACTCAGATGGAGCCAAGGTGACTCGGATCGCTCCCTCGGCCGTGGAACAGGCCTCACGCGTGGCCATCCCGTGGCACTGTAGACGGCACGGGATCCAAACCATGCGGAGGACAAGCGTCGGCCTGAATGGGGTCCTCACGCTAGCAGGACAGACTCGGCGGCTTGCTCGGCCACCAGCAATCTTTCGAGAGCACTGTCCGCACAACGGAATGTCTACTTTCCTTCTCAGATCTTAGCGGTCGAGGGCCCTTACCGCGACCTTTTCCTGACATTGAAAGGGAGTTGGTTGCTCACGCGAATCTGAATCCACTGTCGTTCATGGATCGTCTTCCATCAGTCTCTCCATGCCGTATCTGGCCCTGAGAAATCACAGTTCCTTTGTTATCCCAGATCTTATTCCCTGCAAAAATTAGCGGTCGAGGCGCTTAGAGACTGGATAGATGGGCCAGACAGGCAAACGTAGAAGAGACCGCTGTTAAGTTTGTCTCTCGTAAAATGGACCATTCTGATTATTGTGACACATCACATGGAACGGCCGAGCTCGTCCCCACTAGAGCCGGTCTAGGCTTGCATTCGACGGGTCGAGTCATTGAATGACATATTTTCGATATCGAAGGGGATAGGGGATACATTCCGTACAATTAATGACTCGTCACACCTTGCCATGTAAGGGCAATTCCCTTACTTTCGTCCAAATCCACTGCGCGATCCCAAAGGTGTGGTAACGCTGACTCCAGGATCGCGAACAAAGTGGACCGACGAACACGACGAAAAGATGAGATGACGGGTATATAAAGGCCAATATAAACGAGATATCTCTCTCTACGGTACAAATGAAAAAGAAGCCATCTGTGATACAACGTATGGGGTATAGGAATACACAAAATCACTGGTGATTTTAGATCGGGGATACAGAAGGGCAGTGGGATTACATCACGCTTCTTATGCCCCATCGTCTGGTGGCATATCGACTAAATCTGTACGATAAATAAACAATCAGTTGACCGGTTTGGTCATCGAGGTTATATATCACCCACCAATTGGCGACATATACATAGTAACCTGTCATCGATCGTAACAACGTCAAAACCAGGAGCTAAAATATTTCAGAGAGGAAATGACGCACAAAGGGATGCAAGACTGATTCCGGTAGCGTGTGCCTTCTTGTCGGCACTGTCGGGCAAGCCAACTCTATCGAAGTTTCTCCACTGGATCGGGTATATGAGGAACTGCAGAATGCCGGTGGCGGAGACGGCGTGCGATCGCGAGACGTCAACTTTGATGAGTCATGCAACGAAGTGCGATGCGGCGCGTGTGCCTGCATCTGTGCTTGTGCGTGCGCGAGCTCATGCGTCGTGGATGAATCTGGAAGTGTCTGTGTTACAGTTGCGCTGGTAGGGACGCGGCGCTGGTAGCCGTTTTCCCCCGTCAGAGAGCGCGGAAAGAATATCTACGGGTGCGAGCGGGTTGATATCCGGCGAAGGTGAGAGCACGAGGAGGCGCACCATGATCGTGATGAGGGACGAGATGAACTGCCCAACGGCAGAGATCATCAGTAAGATGTCTGGCCAGAATCTGCAAGGAATATGCGCATCAGGCAACGGGTATACTCGATCAGAGAGCCTAATTCACTGGCTGCGGTTGATTTTGTGTGGTCCGCGAATGCCATCGGTGGCGAGGACAAGGAGTGGAATTGCCGCAGCAAATCGAAACACGATCCGGACGAGCTACAAGTCCGCATCGGTGGTCAACGATCATGCGGATGACAGTGGATTAGGAGAGGAAACGGACATTGAGCTCATAAAAGGTGGCAAGGCGAATGACGACGTCTGGATGGGCGCCCTCAGCCCTGACATGGCGAAGGAAGACGGGGAAGCGGACGAGGACGTAAATGAAGAGGACGTTAGTCGTCGACGAGCTCAAAGCCCCGACGAGAAAGATCCAAGCATCGGTCTAGATGGTAGAGAGGTTTAGAGAGGGACCAAAGGGGAAAATAAAGAGAGGGTGTATGCGTACCGTGACAATGTCGTGACGTGCAACCAGAGTAGTGAGTGGCATTCCAAAGATGGTAGCAATGCAACCTAGACGAGACGATCGTTGGCCGATAAAAAGAGCGTAAAGGGGCTAGACTGACAGACAGCCCAAACTCTGTATTCCCAACTCGTGAACCAGTCACGCTTCTCCGGGCCTTGATCGAGAAGGAAGATCCAAAACGCCAATTCTGTGCTCGTTGAATTGAATTTTCATATACGAAGGACAAATGGAACGAGACACGCACCTTCAAAGTGGGTGACTCTTTCACCAAAATAAGGGCTGTAAGAAGAGGTGGCATTTTCCAAAACAAGAGACACGCACTGTTCGAGTGCCCAGGCAAAACTAAAGACGAAGAAGAGGGCGAGGAGTGCGTGTTGGTGGCTTTTGGACCAGAGATCCGGTGGTTTGGGAAGTACTGTGTCGAGCCTTTTCCGTCCGACAATCCAATCTCAACGAGCGAGTTCATCAGCTCACCTTCATTCTCGGAGAGTGCCAGGAATCCTGCTCCGACGAGGGACTCGTATCACTATAATTCAGACAAGATCTGCGTGTCGGACGCACCTTCTTTGAACTTCAAAGTGGTGACGCCGGCTCCGAAAACGATGAGCAACGGCGTTGAGCCCAAATACGAGTACTGCGATCGAGAATCTGAGAAAAAACCGAAGGTGGGGATGGAAAAGGTGAAAACGCACGATCATAAGTCGCCTAAACGCGCCGGGTTGTCGTCCCGCGTTCCACTTGATGCATTGCAAACGGTCGTAGTTCCAGAGATGATAGAAGAAGAATGCAAGGAACTGACACGATCGACGTCAGCCCGAGTGCGAACACGGAAGACGCGACACCGCGTACGAGGGAAGCGAGAATCGCCCAAGAGAGAAAGGCGGTTGGAGAACCGTTACTCATCGAGCAGTCCAATACCTATCCACCAACAAAGTGCCAGCCTTTGAACGATTTTAGAAGAGAGCTTAACCCGGGGGGGAAAGGAGAGAATATGATGGCAAAGGGAAGAAAAAATGGAGGAACGAATCGCATTTGACGGTCTCCCAGGACAACATGGTTTGTTCGCGACTTGGACTATACCTTTTCCGTCGCGGTGCTCCCTCTGCTGATGTCATCACGATTACCTTGCCGTAAGCGACGCAATGCCCGACGACACGACAGCACAGTGCCAGTTTTCGCGCCGAAGGACTACAAGGAGACATCCAAGGTCGGGAAATTTTGGAATGCCTTTTGTTGGCTTGATTCTCATGTCATATCCACCCTGATGCAAACAATAGAGTTATGGGATGTGTGTGCGAGCGCGCGAGGTTTTGCCGCCTGTGCAAAGGATGCAGAAGTAATGTACCACATAGAGTAAGCACAGGGGTCGAGAGCGTAAAGTAACGAATGGATGCTCACCTCAGTAAACGTGCGTGAGTGGGCATGAATCTGAGGGAGTCGCGAGAGTCAACGAGGGTTGTGGGCAGAAGCAAATTTTGGGGGTGATATGGTAATAATGTTGAATGGCCCGGGCCTGTCTATGGTACATGCTAGTGCGCTGCGCGCTGTGCGCTAAAACTATTCAAATGATCGTATGTTTATGTCTATCTACGCGATTGTCCATGTGGGACGATGCCCAAGGTCTGCGCCTCCGCAACCGTGACACACCTTTAACAGAAACGGACAGTCACGTCAGAGTTTGCCGAGTGCGACCTTTCTCTCTCTGTTCGCCTGTCCTTCCGCTTCCTGACCCTGATTCCTCTTGAAAGCCCATGTGCAGAGGCATCCAAAGCATCCATGGACTGCCTGAACCGACACAACTATGACCGCGACAAATTTCTCAATTTCTTCCAGGCCTATCGCGACTGCAAAAAAGCGTGGGCTCGTCCGATCATTCCTTTGCCCACGTCACATATGCCAATCACTCCCCGAGATGGAACAACGCAAGGCAGATCGCCGCGCGGGGAGGGCATAAATGGCGATATGCGTGTGAAAGCCACGAATATCCAAAGAGTACTACTACAGTACTTATTCATGTATGAAGCCAATCATTCATCCTTGGGCGCATTCTTCCCTCCCGTCTGCTTATTCGGCGCCCAGGACCCAGGGCCAAACCCGCGCGGCCCGAGAACAGTATCGACGACATGCATGATAGCGAGCACCTTTTCCTCTCCCCACGGCTGACCGACAACCTGCACGCCCACGGGTAGTCCCCTCATCGCAGAGGGATTGTACGCACCCTTCGGCCCGTAAATCTCGCTCTCGATAATCTTTGACCCGTTTCCTGGGGCGGCCCGCCACTCATCTGAAACCTGATCCCGCGTGGGATCGACGCGCGTGACGGGAATGACGCCAACGGGGGAGTCAACTATGTTGTAGATCAGCGTCGAGCATGCGATCGGCGCGAGGCGGTCACATCCCCCATGCGGTAGCGCAGGGATAGCCTGTACGGGAGCGAGCACCGCGTCGAATGTAAAATCTGGCCCCTCGCCCCATAAAGAGACGCGCGTCTGCTGTTCGAACGCGATCTTGTCTGCAACGTAGTTGTGATATTGGCGCACGGAAGTCTTGTGCGACTGTGACAAAAACGAGGCGAATTTGGCGTCCCCGACAAAGTTGCGGATCACCCAGCTAGCAAATCCACGGACGAAGCCTGCGAATGGTGCTTAGAAAAGATGATAGCGACGACGCAGGGACGTAGAACACGTACCTGGCAGCCGCGGACCCAGGGTGATCAAGAACAGTGCCGGTTCCTGTATCAGTAGACGTTAGCAGGATTCATCACAGCGAAGCGTATTTCAACAGTCATACCTTTTTGTCAGGGCCAAGGTGCTCTGTCAGCTTCTCGTACCCGTCTGCGGAATTGAGTGCAGTGAAAAGTCGGAGCGACTCGGTAACTGGAACCAAAGCTTAGGTTTGCCGCTGAGTAGAGAACGGTCTCCCCACGCACTATCAGGGGGGTCAATCTGGACGCATTCATGTCCTGCCTTGCGAAGTGCCTTCACTGTTTCCAACACGGCCCTATGGCAAGCAGGAGACCCCTTGGCCAGTCCGTCTGTTTTTTTTGTGTCCATATACACATCAACCCTACACAATCAAGGGTGGCACATGACGCACCGTTGAGATAATACCCAAACCGCAACTTTTCAGGAAGTGTCACGTCCCGATACGGGATTGGCGCGGGGAAATAATCCTGGCTACCGCCGCGCTCGCCAAAGAGGACGCGGGCCATGCGTTCAAGGTCCGCGACCGAGCGGCCCATGGGACCCGCAACCGGGCGGACAGCTTCGAAGCCGGGGTTCGGACCTGTGGCACCGCAAAAGGGGGGGAAACACCAAAGAGTCAGAAACCCGACGACCTGCCGAAGTACGCCCAGCAACGCGTGAGACCCCGCCGCGCTACGTGGCCCCACACGACTCCACACACCCTCACACTACGCCACACCGCACGACGGCATCTGACAATGGAAGGTCAAAACAACGCACCGACAGATCCTGCGTATGACACACGCCCCTGCCCCGGCTTGAGCCCATAGATGCCGCAGTAACCTGACGGAATGCGTATGCTCCCGCCGATGTCCGTGCCGACCCCGATCGCGGCACCGTCCATGGCGAGCAGCGCGCCCTCGCCACCGGAAGAGCCACCGGCTGTGTGTGAGGCCGACCATGGGTTGCACGTACGGCCCCATAGCGGATTCGCGCTCTCGAAGGCGAAAAGGGTCTGCGGTACGTTCGTCTTGGCAATGATGATGGCGCCGGCTTTACGCAGTGTTGCGACGAGCTATTATCAGGTGGCCGATGGCGAGTACCGGGACGGTGGGATGGGAGATGAGATGGGAAGGAGCGGAGACGGAAGTTGAAAACGTACGGCGGCGTCGCGCTCAGCTGGTTTCTTCGCCCACTGCGTGTATCCGATCGTACTGTCGAATCCCTTCACGTCAACTAAAAATCGTCCGTGGACATTCCCCGTCGTTAGTCACCGTTACCGAACTGCGTGTGCCGCCCCAAAGAGAGAAAGAAGATAGGGGAATGGAGACGGGGTAGCGAGGACGGAACGCACATGAGTCCTTGAGGCTAATCGGCACACCGTGCAACGGTCCCTTCAAACGGCCAGTCTCGGCGAAGTCGGCGTCCAGTCTGCGTGCGTCCTCCCTGGCTTCGTTGAAGAAAACTACGGTACGGCACCCGTCGCGCGCAGGTGTAAGTCCAAGCAAAGTCGGCGTTCACACATGAATACGACCTCGATAAGTTTGTAGGAAGTAGTGACTGGTAAGGCGTACGTACCCTCCGTGAAGCAATTCGTCGCTTGGTGTGCTTGCGCCGCCCGCGCGATGTAAGCCTCCAGCACACCCGAAGCAGTCCATGTACGGGATACGATATTCTCCACGATCTGTGATGCTGCAGAGTCCCCAGAAATAAAGGAAATAAAATCAGTGCAACGTGGCTAGGCTAAGAGGGGGGAGTGTACGGTACCTGTCGCGCTGAGATACTTCTGGTGCTCTTCTGCTGAAAAGGGCGGAGCAAGCTTGAGGGCGTCGGCGCGACATGCGCATTTGGCCTCTATGGTCTCGTGGTACGGGTTCCGAGGGCTTGAAATGGGCCACATGAATACAGCAGGTGGGATGGTGACAACTAAGATAGAGAGCTTTCGAGCGACGCATTTGAATCTCTCAATCCACCGTCATGTCCGATATTCCCATTGGGGTGAGTTTACAAGTCAGCTCAGGTGCTGGTGAGTCACCCCCATATTTGAGAAAGACGTGTAAGGAACAGCGCATGGTTGCTAGGTAAATGTTAATGGCATGGAGTTGAGAACTACTGTTACTAACTGCAGTTATTCACATTCACAGAACCCTAATTCCCACGCCCACCCGAAGGCGACACACTACTGTACCAGTGTACGTACTACAGATCACTGTAGCATCCCCACATTCATTCGCTCAATTGCAAGCTATTTACTGCACAGCTAGCTACACTACAAACTTTACACGGTTATTCTTTTGACGTGGTTTTTGATGACATCACACCAGCTTTATGGTGTATTCAGTTCGGGCTTCCTTCTCGGTTTCCTCGTCGAATATGTTGACTGACCACTTGGGCGAGTATGTAATCGGGATGTTAAACCGGACGTGGTTATCCTTTCCGATCTGACTGATCCTCTGAAAGTCTTCCTCGTTCAGCGTGACTTGCTCGAAGTTCTTGACGATACGGTCTGTTCACGAGTCAAGGCCTGAGCTGAATGCCACTCGGACAGGACCACTTACCATTATTCACCGACTTGGGGATCACCGAGTAGCCCCGAGACACAGCCCAAGCAACGAGCACTTGCGCAGCGGTCGCTCCGAGCCGCTCCGCCACTTCTATCACTTCAGGATAGTCTACCAGCTTTCTCTTGCCTTGCACTGTTCTCGTTTTTAGAACAACGTCACTTTACTGCATCGTATTTCGCTTACGGTTGTTCCCTAGCGGGGAGTAGGCAGTTAAATGGATCCCTTGCTTTTTGCAATACTCCAAGAGGTCATCCTGTGGCAACAGTGGGTGCGCCTCAATCTGGTTCACCGCTGGCCGTTCTCCCGTCGCCTTGGTGATCGCCTCGAGATGCTGAATCGTGAAGTTGCTCACACCGACAGCTTTGACTTTTCCCGTGCTACGAAGGGCGAGCATCGCCTTCCACGTGTCTACGAGTGAGGTCTCCGTGTCGATTTCAACTTCATCGGGATGGCCAGCGCGCTTTGGGGATGCCCCGCGACCCGGGACGAACGCGACGGGCCAATGCATGAGGTATAGGTCGAGGTAAGGGGTGCCGAGTTGCGAAAGTGTGACATCGAGCTGCCTCTCAACTTCTCGTGGACGATGCGCATCATTCCAGAGTTTCGAGGTGATGAAGAGCTCCTCACGCTGTACCACAGAGGGTATGACCTTCCTCAGAGCGTCACCTATCTGTGCCGTATTTCTCCATTAGTGACAGCGAACAAAAGGTGCGATGGCCTATGGCCACTGGACGTGCCTCTTCTTGGTTTCCGTATATATACGCACAGTCGATGTGGCGATACCCGGCTTCCACCGCGCATATAACCTGCAAACCGGCGCGGGTCGGTCATCCAAGCGCATATACGCATATGCAGCGACGCACCGCATTTTCGGCCTCATGCGGTTTGGATTGCCACGTCCCGAGACCAATTTGTGGGATAGTTAGGCCGTTGTTCAACTGAAATGCTTTGCGAAGCGACATGACCAAGTAAGACGATTCCAATAACGAAGCCGGTCTTCGCGAGTAGTTTTATATCCCCCACGGGTCCCCACGGAGAGTCGGGCCGTTGGAATGCGTTGAAATGTTGCACCCGAACACTCTGAAGAGATATTGATATTGGAATACATGACGCGTGAAAGTGCAAAAAGGTGACATCATCGGACTCACGGCCCGGTCAACGTGTCTCATGTGAATTAGCAGCGTCTATTTGGGCTGTCGCACAACACCGCATCCCTGGACATAGAAAGTAAGAGAAGAGCCTGATTGCGGAATCATCCATCCTTTTTCCGGGTTCGCACACTTCTACTGTTCTTCCCGGATGCAGTAGAAGAGGAAGAAACATCTGGAAACGCGGATGGAAGGCTTGTCGATATGACATGAAGCACGATGGACCATTCACAGGAAGGATCATGATCCACAAAACAGTGGGTGACTCGATCAGGGAGGGGGCCACGGTTCGCCCGAGTCGAGAAATACACATACGCGCGACTAGGTATCCTCTTAACAATAATAAAGGTGGTACGAGAACGGCGTAGACACATCGTTGTTCTCCTACCTTGCGTCCTGTGAGGCTGATCTGTAGGGCGCATTTCCTCCCGGACGTGGCAGTCCTGGCATGGTAAAGGAGAAGAGTGAACGGTGAAGATGATGGATGGTCATTAACTCGCACGGCGGCCATCTTCACGTAGGCCGCACGCAAGTTGTGAGGAGAAACGGGAGGAAGCGGGGAGGATATGGACCACCGATCGTACGACCCCTATTGCGCAGCCGAAAACTGAGGAGGCCGCATGGAGATTGCGCCAAATGTGCAATGCAATAAATAAAACATATACAAGGTGAGTCGGGGGAGGTGTGAAAGCTTGCTATGTGCCAAGTCGAAGGACAGTTCGCCGTGCGTCTGGGTACGATCCATTGAAGACTTGTGATAGCCGAACCGCGCGTTTGACACATTCCAATTCAACGCTGCATCTAGGAATGAAGAGAGCGTATGTAAAATGATCATGTATCACAGAATGTGGCAAGTGTGCTGCGGGAACGTTCTGCGACCCGACGGGACGGGCAGGCGCGCTTCAATCTCCCGCGCCGTACTCGCACCGTTCCGGCGCGCTAAGTCTATGGATTAAACGTGCAGAGAATAATGACTGCCCTCCAGAGCTGTCGAGGTGTGCATTCGGACCAGGTGATAGGGAGGAAATAGTGAAAAGGGCCAAAACGAGTTCCATTTTGCTTGTCAGGAAGTCGGCGAAAAGAACGGGTTGCGTAACGCCCTGAGGCGAATGTTACGCATACGAACAAGTAAAAGGACGCCCTGTGCGGCGGAAATTATGTGGAAGGGCGAGACTCATATCACATATTGGTGAGCGCAAGATCCAAAGAGTGTAATCACATCCGGGAAATGAAGAGCACGTGCGAAATCATGGGGTTTGACTTGGGCGCTCATCTGATAAAGGGTCCACTCCGATACGCTATCGCTTGGGGTCACTGGTGACCATGGCCGATATCGATAATGGCCCAAGGTTCAGAAAAGGTCACATTGTCATACCCGGCATATAGAGATTAAGGACTTGACTCGGGACAGCGTTGTGGTAAGCGCGTGAGGATGTTCGGCGTAGAACACAAAGAAACCAGCATAGACGACCTCGTGAGTGGGCTGAAGGGAGATCTGCATGGGTGAGTGGAAAAGGCGAGAGTCCATGCTGGAGATAGAGCTCCCAAGGGGACCAAAAGTCGAAATTAGAGGGTGTAGATTATGTATGTGGGGAAAGGTAATGAATGTGGGAATCCGAGGATAGAGCGAATGGTCGAAAACGTTTCCACCATAATTGAAAAGCCACGCTAGGAAGCAACGGAACTGGTGACAAGGCTTGCCTTCGGCGGCACTGTAGTGGCGTAGCTACTTATAGGACGTGAGGGTGACGTGTGTAGGAGAGAGGGGATTAATATTAGGGTGATAGAATTCTAGATTGTCGCACTATCTCCAGACTTTATCTTTATTTGTCCGTGATATCCGTGTTCTTGATTGTGTCATGGGAATGTCGGGATGGGGGGACACGTGCTAAAGAGAGAGGAAGGGAGGGCTGCGAGGGGCCGAGGGCCAATTGCGATGCTAACTCGTTTGGTGATCTGGGCGTACGTGAGCGATCCTAGACGACAAGGACGACTATGGACGGAAGGAGCAGTCGGCTTGCGTCTATCACGTTTTGGGGAAGGTGGTCCTGGTCCTAGGACTGGGGCTGGTGGGAGATCACGACATGACCGCATTAGGGTCAATAGCGGGCAGAGCATTAGCATCACAACCCAGCCACACGTCTCGGTAAACTCCTCACCGTTTAGCCGACAGCGGAATGAAATGCTCGTTGGGCATCAACCTGTCGCACAACCGATATCACCCTCTTTTTTAAAAGTCACCCAGCAGTGCCGATGCAAAAGCGGAGCGCCGTTGATAGGGAGACACGGAGGCGATACCGAGGTCAAGGCGAACAAGGCCTAGACGACCTGCCTCGTTCAGCCCTCGTGCACACGGCCTCTCATGGGCCACCCGTCCCACTCCCATCCTCTTCTGAAAAGTCACCTCCTCTCCCTCCCCGTTCCCCGCTTCGTCCACCACCCCGCTCCCAAGTCCCACAAGTCCTCACAAAGGACGCCCGCCACACCACACAAGACATGCCTCCCCCAATTTTGCGTATGAGCTCCTCCACATCCTTCTCATTTGACACCCTCGTCAACACTTCTCCGACCACAAACATCAGCATCGATGGCGCGTTTCTCAACGACAAGCCAAGAGCTCCTCCCTACCTCTCCATGCCCCGAACCCCGTCTCCTGACAAACCCCTCCCAATTACCCCTTTGTCCCCCTCATCACCAAACTCTATGGACGCCAGCACTCTCGACAGCCCCTCCCTCCGAGACCTGACAGACTCTCCTCCGCCTTCTGCCACCCTACCTGCGAAAAACATCTCATCAGGACTCTCCAAGCGAACCCACGCTCTCCTCGAGCTTATCGAGTCCGAGCGCGCTTATGCCTCCGACCTCGCCCTCATTCGCGACATTCACCTCCCCGTTGCCCTCGGTACGTATCTTATTTTCCTATTTCCTTCACTTTTACATTTTTTTTATCACACACACCTCTCCTAGGCAATGAACCCCCAATCCCAACTCCCCCCGAATCATCCTCCTCATCCCTCCGCACGCTCTCTAATGCTTCCGGCTCATCTGTCACGTTACTTGGGCCTCCTATGTCGCGCGACGACGCCCGGATTATCTTCAGTAACCTTCCCGAGCTAGCCGAGTTCGCCGACGACTTCGTTACTCACCTTGAGATCGCCCTGGGCAATGTCCTCGCAAACGGGGAGGGTGAGGACAGGGTTGGGGCTCTCTTCATCGAGATGGTGCGCTGACGTTCTATGACGCTACTCGTCTGTCGGCTAACTATTCAAAGATCCCTCGCATGGAACATCCATATATGCATTATATCACCCGTCACCCAGCTTCGCTAACGCATCTTAATTCGCTCCCCCAAACCCCTGCGCTTGCCGCGTATCACGCCACGACACGCACCCTTGCCCAGCAACTTTCGCACGCCTGGGACCTTCCATCACTGCTCATCAAACCGGTGCAACGCTTACTCAAGTATGCACTTTTATTACACGCCATCATCGAAGCCACACCAGATTCCCACGGTGACAAGGAGAACCTCCGCCGTGCCAAGTCTATGGTAGAGGCCGTCTCGCATGCCGTCAACGAGGGACAACGGCGACGTGAGATTGTCAAAGAGGCCTTCGCTGCCGGAAAGCCCGCTGAATTACTCAAAAAGAAGGGACTCGGAATCGTCGGGCGGGTGCGTACTGGTGTCGCCACTCCTAGAAGCATATCTCGGACGGACAGTGAAGAAAATGCACGGGTCGCGCGGATGGGACGGCAGATTTCTCTTACGGACGAGTTCATTCAGAAATTTGCCAAGGAGACACTTGAGTGGGTCAAGTCGGTGCAGACCCTCATGTCTGTGTTACGCATGTGGGCCGAGGGCTTCGGTCGTGTGATCGGTCTCGGTCCTGACGTCACCTCGGAAGCATTTGACGCTTTTTTGGTCGTTGTCGACAAACAACTCTCAGCGCTCTGCATTGACCTCGAAGTTCTTGTCCAAGACCAGCTCTTGCCACAGCTTCGCATTCTTCACGACACCATCAAACGCCCTACCTTGCTCCTCGAAACGCTACACGCCCTCGAACCGCATCATCACGCCCTATTACAGCACAATCCTGCCAAGGGCCGCCCACCGCCTGCGCTCAATGATGCTTCGATCGCATACGTCGCGCTACGAGCGCAGCTTTGCAATGAGCTTCCTGCCTACGTTGGTCTTCTTCACAGGGGTGTGACGTTATGCGTGGGTCAGCTGGCGAAGTGGCAGGCCCGGCTATGGCGGGACATTCGGATGCGTTGGAGTGATTTGTGGGATGCGTTACGTGTGGAGGGAGAAATGAATGCAGGAAGCGAGGAGACGGAGCGCGTGTGGCGAGCGCGATGGGAAGAAGCGGCGACGGACCTCCAAACACTCAACATCATTCATCTAGAAAAGCCGACAACGCGCTTAAAACAGGCTCGTGCCGGCGCGGCTACGTCACCGCCGTCGCCGACAGCAACGCGGATAGGCGCGGGACCGCTTGAAACAGTGCGCTCTGCACCGTCAGCTACGCCATCGGTGGTGGACTCTGCAGCCCCCGCACGCAGGAAACGCAGCTTCACGTCGAGTGCCACTCCACAACGTCTTGGACGTCAACCATCGACGGAGAGCCTCCACTCGATACGCTCCGCCAAGTCGTCGTCCGGACACGGGCACTACGTTGATGCGCCAGAGTCACCGCCACGTCGCGCGATGGCGCGGCGGTCGAGTATGCCCATGTCCCTGCACCAGTCTTCGTCACAGGGTAAGCTAGCGGATTCGTTTAGGTGCGACGGACGGGAGAAGGACAGGGATCGTGACGAGGTGCAAAGCGCGCGCGGTGGCGCGACGAACGGCAAGCAGACGCCTAACAGCTCACTTCTCCCCTCTGTAACACGGCGCAACGTGGGCCCGCGGCGCGCACGTCCGTCGGACGCTCACCACCATCCGCCGTCTCACGCCGGACACCGGCACCACCCACCGGTGCCATCCATGCCACAGCTGACGGTGAGCTCGCGGTGGTACCGCGCGCCGGCGTTGTACACGTGTCGCGTGGTACACGAGTGCGATCCGCCCGAGGACGTGGAATACTACGGCATCCCGTTCTTCAAGCTCTATCTCGACGACATATATGACGTTCTCAAGGAGGCGGGCCACCCATCGCAACACAAAAACTTGCCATTGGTCGTGGATGCGGGCGCGGACTGCTTGCTGCTCGCGCGCGACATGCACAGCGAGTTGGGGTGGTTGCTCGCGAGCTTCATGTACCCCGTGGATTGACGATGGACACGACCTTACTTTTTTTTTTCTTTTTACGTTCTTGCATTCTGTGTGCTTTTCTTACTAACCGTGTGTACACTCCTTTGGTTTTTTGTTTGCTCTGTCGTCTTTCCTCCCTGTGCAATACTGACAATGCTCCCTTTACACTCTCAGCCCGTTTTCCTGGATGCGGATCTATCTCTCGTTATCTCGTCTACCAGTCTAGAAGTTGGGGGTATATCATCACTCAATATGTTTTGTAGTCGTCCTCCGTTTTTTGTATGTGTAACGTACTATGCAGGCACCGTGGCCAATTCAAGAAAACACCATTCCCCTGTTCGTTACCACCCAAGGCAGAAGTAACATAACGACGTTGTAACGAGGCAATGAAATTGACCAAAATCCCCCGAGGTACAGTATCTCGTTAATATGTACCCCGAAAAAAGGTGTGTTTCTCGATCCATTTCTCTGGTTACATAGTAAATGCCGTACAACTTGTCTTACCTAAAAAGTTGCTTTACTGCAATATATTCGATTTAAAAAAAAAATCTTACCTTTTATTTTTTTCCCCATCTTCGGCGGAATGGCTATGGACATCCTACAATCAAAACAGAGAGGAGAGACCCCCTGTTGGAGAAGTCCCATAAAGTCGCTCGACTTTCCGTGTAGTACAGTTCTGGGTCAATTCGTCTGACTATTCTTTCTTTCAGAATTGGGACTGGCAAAAGTTCATCTGGAAATTCAAATTACAGTAAACGCTGACACTGCTCGGCCATCACCATCACATCTCGCTACGCCCATGACACTCATTCAACTCCGTCTGGCGTCATCCCTTGCAGTGAACCACTCCCCATTCCCACCCCCACCCCCACCATCACCACCATCATCTGGGAAGGCATACCGTTACAAAGGTAGTGCAGAATCACACGAGTTCTATCGTATTTAAATTGTACCACCAGTATCCTCTAATCGATGGTTTCCAGGGAATCACATAGCATAATACTGTACTGTATGTGTTGTGTATTTGAATATTTTCTCAGTCCATCAGATAGAGCACCGCCAACCAAGATGGTGCGTTGGTGACGACTTGTCATTCTTGTGCCATGCACTGAGCAGTACTGTATACAACACATTATGAGCGTTTCTTGGGAGAAAGTTTGTGCCGCTGCTTGCCAAAGATCGAGGTGTGATGCTGCTACACTGTCTGAAATGCAGTCTGAAGCCATCCATAACACCATCATCGATGGCGCGTTTCTTAACGAGCCAAGAGTCTCTCCCTTCATCTCAATGCCCTGAACCCCGTCTCCTGACAAACCTCTCCCAATCACCCCTTTTTCCCCCTCATCAAACTCCATGGACGACCAGCACTCTCGACAGCCCCCCTCTCTGAGACCCAGCAGACTCTCCTCCCCCTTCTGCCACCCTACTTGCGAAAAATATCTCAACAGCGAACCCACATTCACCTCGAGCTCATCGAGTCCGAGCGCGCTTATGCCTCCGACCTTGCCCTCATTCGTAACCTTCACCTCCCCGTTGCCCTCGGTACCTGTATTATTTTCCTATTTTCTTCACCTTTCCGTTTCTTATCACACACCCCTCCTAGGCAATGAATTAATGAATCCCAATCCCAACTCCCCCCAAATCATTCTCCTCATCCATCCGTATGCTCCCTAATGCTTCCGGCTCATCCGTCGCGTTACTTGGGCCTCCTATGTCGCGCGACGACGCCCGAATCATCTTCAGAAACGTCCCCGAGCTAGCCGAGTTCGCTGACGACTTCGTTACTCGCCCTTAGATCGCACTGGGTAATGTCCTCGCATACGGGGAGGGTGAGGACAGGGTTGGGGCTCTTCATCGAGATGGTGCGCTGACGTTCTATCATGATGACGCTACGCTTCTGTCGGCTAACTATTCGAAGGTTCCTCGCATGGAATGACTACAAATGCGTTACATCACCCGTCACCCAGCCTCGCTAACACATCATCATTCGCTCCCCCAAACCCCTGCGCTTGCCGCGTATCACGCCACGACACGCACCCTTGCCCAGCAACTTTCGCACGCCTGGGACCTTCCATCACTGCTCATCAAACCGGTGCAACGCTTACTCAAGTATGCACTTTTATTAACTTACACGTCATCATCGAAGCCACGCCAGATTCCCATGGTGACAAGGAGAACCTCCGCCGTGCCACGTCGGTGATAGAGGCTGTCTTGCATGCCGTCAACGAGGGACAACGGCGACGTGAGATTGTCAAAGACGCCTTCGTGGCTGGAAAGCCCGCTTGATCACTCAAAAAGAAGGGTCTCGGAATCGTCGAGCGGGTGCGTACTGGTGTCGCCACTCCTAGAAGCATATCTCGGACGGACAGTGAAGAAAATGAATGAGTCGCGCGGATAGGGACGGCAGATTTCTCTTACGGACGAGTTCATTCAGAAATTTGCCAAGGAGACACTTGAGTGGGTCAAGTCGGTGCAGACCCTCATGTCTGTGTTACGCATGTGGGCCGAGGGCTTCGGTCGTGTGATCGGTCTCGGTCCTGACGTCACCTCGGAAGCATTTGACGCTTTTTTGGTCGTTGTCGACAAACAACTCTCAGCGCTCTGCATTGACCTCGAAGTTCTTGTCCAAGACCAGCTCTTGCCACAGCTTCGCATTCTTCACGACACCATCAAACGCCCTACCTTGCTCCTCGAAACGCTACACGCCCTCGAACCGCATCATCACGCCCTATTACAGCACAATCCTGCCAAGGGCCGCCCACCGCCTGCGCTCAATGATGCTTCGATCGCATACGTCGCGCTACGAGCGCAGCTTTGCAATGAGCTTCCTGCCTACGTTGGTCTTCTTCACAGGGGTGTGACGTTATGCGTGGGTCAGCTGGCGAAGTGGCAGGCCCGGCTATGGCGGGACATTCGGATGCGTTGGAGTGATTTGTGGGATGCGTTACGTGTGGAGGGAGAAATGAATGCAGGAAGCGAGGAGACGGAGCGCGTGTGGCGAGCGCGATGGGAAGAAGCGGCGACGGACCTCCAAACACTCAACATCATTCATCTAGAAAAGCCGACAACGCGCTTAAAACAGGCTCGTGCCGGCGCGGCTACGTCACCGCCGTCGCCGACAGCAACGCGGATAGGCGCGGGACCGCTTGAAACAGTGCGCTCTGCACCGTCAGCTACGCCATCGGTGGTGGACTCTGCAGCCCCCGCACGCAGGAAACGCAGCTTCACGTCGAGTGCCACTCCACAACGTCTTGGACGTCAACCATCGACGGAGAGCCTCCACTCGATACGCTCCGCCAAGTCGTCGTCCGGACACGGGCACTACGTTGATGCGCCAGAGTCACCGCCACGTCGCGCGATGGCGCGGCGGTCGAGTATGCCCATGTCCCTGCACCAGTCTTCGTCACAGGGTAAGCTAGCGGATTCGTTTAGGTGCGACGGACGGGAGAAGGACAGGGATCGTGACGAGGTGCAAAGCGCGCGCGGTGGCGCGACGAACGGCAAGCAGACGCCTAACAGCTCACTTCTCCCCTCTGTAACACGGCGCAACGTGGGCCCGCGGCGCGCACGTCCGTCGGACGCTCACCACCATCCGCCGTCTCACGCCGGACACCGGCACCACCCACCGGTGCCATCCATGCCACAGCTGACGGTGAGCTCGCGGTGGTACCGCGCGCCGGCGTTGTACACGTGTCGCGTGGTACACGAGTGCGATCCGCCCGAGGACGTGGAATACTACGGCATCCCGTTCTTCAAGCTCTATCTCGACGACATATATGACGTTCTCAAGGAGGCGGGCCACCCATCGCAACACAAAAACTTGCCATTGGTCGTGGATGCGGGCGCGGACTGCTTGCTGCTCGCGCGCGACATGCACAGCGAGTTGGGGTGGTTGCTCGCGAGCTTCATGTACCCCGTGGATTGACGATGGACACGACCTTACTTTTTTTTTTCTTTTTACGTTCTTGCATTCTGTGTGCTTTTCTTACTAACCGTGTGTACACTCCTTTGGTTTTTTGTTTGCTCTGTCGTCTTTCCTCCCTGTGCAATACTGACAATGCTCCCTTTACACTCTCAGCCCGTTTTCCTGGATGCGGATCTATCTCTCGTTATCTCGTCTACCAGTCTAGAAGTTGGGGGTATATCATCACTCAATATGTTTTGTAGTCGTCCTCCGTTTTTTGTATGTGTAACGTACTATGCAGGCACCGTGGCCAATTCAAGAAAACACCATTCCCCTGTTCGTTACCACCCAAGGCAGAAGTAACATAACGACGTTGTAACGAGGCAATGAAATTGACCAAAATCCCCCGAGGTACAGTATCTCGTTAATATGTACCCCGAAAAAAGGTGTGTTTCTCGATCCATTTCTCTGGTTACATAGTAAATGCCGTACAACTTGTCTTACCTAAAAAGTTGCTTTACTGCAATATATTCGATTTAAAAAAAAAATCTTACCTTTTATTTTTTTCCCCATCTTCGGCGGAATGGCTATGGACATCCTACAATCAAAACAGAGAGGAGAGACCCCCTGTTGGAGAAGTCCCATAAAGTCGCTCGACTTTCCGTGTAGTACAGTTCTGGGTCAATTCGTCTGACTATTCTTTCTTTCAGAATTGGGACTGGCAAAAGTTCATCTGGAAATTCAAATTACAGTAAACGCTGACACTGCTCGGCCATCACCATCACATCTCGCTACGCCCATGACACTCATTCAACTCCGTCTGGCGTCATCCCTTGCAGTGAACCACTCCCCATTCCCACCCCCACCCCCACCATCACCACCATCATCTGGGAAGGCATACCGTTACAAAGGTAGTGCAGAATCACACGAGTTCTATCGTATTTAAATTGTACCACCAGTATCCTCTAATCGATGGTTTCCAGGGAATCACATAGCATAATACTGTACTGTATGTGTTGTGTATTTGAATATTTTCTCAGTCCATCAGATAGAGCACCGCCAACCAAGATGGTGCGTTGGTGACGACTTGTCATTCTTGTGCCATGCACTGAGCAGTACTGTATACAACACATTATGAGCGTTTCTTGGGAGAAAGTTTGTGCCGCTGCTTGCCAAAGATCGAGGTGTGATGCTGCTACACTGTCTGAAATGCAGTCTGAAGCCATCCATAACACCATCATCGATGGCGCGTTTCTTAACGAGCCAAGAGTCTCTCCCTTCATCTCAATGCCCTGAACCCCGTCTCCTGACAAACCTCTCCCAATCACCCCTTTTTCCCCCTCATCAAACTCCATGGACGACCAGCACTCTCGACAGCCCCCCTCTCTGAGACCCAGCAGACTCTCCTCCCCCTTCTGCCACCCTACTTGCGAAAAATATCTCAACAGCGAACCCACATTCACCTCGAGCTCATCGAGTCCGAGCGCGCTTATGCCTCCGACCTTGCCCTCATTCGTAACCTTCACCTCCCCGTTGCCCTCGGTACCTGTATTATTTTCCTATTTTCTTCACCTTTCCGTTTCTTATCACACACCCCTCCTAGGCAATGAATTAATGAATCCCAATCCCAACTCCCCCCAAATCATTCTCCTCATCCATCCGTATGCTCCCTAATGCTTCCGGCTCATCCGTCGCGTTACTTGGGCCTCCTATGTCGCGCGACGACGCCCGAATCATCTTCAGAAACGTCCCCGAGCTAGCCGAGTTCGCTGACGACTTCGTTACTCGCCCTTAGATCGCACTGGGTAATGTCCTCGCATACGGGGAGGGTGAGGACAGGGTTGGGGCTCTTCATCGAGATGGTGCGCTGACGTTCTATCATGATGACGCTACGCTTCTGTCGGCTAACTATTCGAAGGTTCCTCGCATGGAATGACTACAAATGCGTTACATCACCCGTCACCCAGCCTCGCTAACACATCATCATTCGCTCCCCCAAACCCCTGCGCTTGCCGCGTATCACGCCACGACACGCACCCTTGCCCAGCAACTTTCGCACGCCTGGGACCTTCCATCACTGCTCATCAAACCGGTGCAACGCTTACTCAAGTATGCACTTTTATTAACTTACACGTCATCATCGAAGCCACGCCAGATTCCCATGGTGACAAGGAGAACCTCCGCCGTGCCACGTCGGTGATAGAGGCTGTCTTGCATGCCGTCAACGAGGGACAACGGCGACGTGAGATTGTCAAAGACGCCTTCGTGGCTGGAAAGCCCGCTTGATCACTCAAAAAGAAGGGTCTCGGAATCGTCGAGCGGGTGCGTACTGGTGTCGCCACTCCTAGAAGCATATCTCGGACGGACAGTGAAGAAAATGAATGAGTCGCGCGGATAGGGACGGCAGATTTCTCTTACGGACGGGTTCATTCAGAATTTTGCCAAGGAGACACTTGAGTGGGTCAAGTCGGTGCAGACCCTCGTGTCTGTATTACGCGTGTCGACCAACAGCTTCGGTCGTGTGATCGGCCTCGGTCCTAACGACACCTCGGAAGCATTTGACGCTTCCTTCTTCGTTGTCGGCAAACAGCTCTCAGCGCTCTGTATTGACTGGAAGTTCTTGTCCTGGCCCCTCGCTTTGCCTTCTCATTCTGGTTGACGATACCATCAGCACTGTCGACGTAGGCATCAAATGGCGCCCTGGGCTGTCTGAACTGCCCGAGTTCGGCCCTGAATTCAAGGAGGTTGGGGACTCGTACTTTGCCAGTGCGCCAGATAAACCTATGTTGTGGATCAGAGTAGCTTCTGCGTACGGAATATTACGGCCTCCCGTCCTTCAAGCTCTTCCTCGACGACATATATGACGTACTCAAGGAGGTGGGCCACCCGTCGCAACACAAAGACTTGCCATTGGTCATGGACGCGGGCGTGGACCGCTTGCTGCTCGTGAGTTTTATGTACACCTTACTTTTCTTTTGTTCTGTCGTCTTGCCTCCCTGAGCAATACTGACAATGCTTCCTTCATACTCAGCCCGTTTTCCATGGACCTATCTCTCGTTATCTCGTCTACCAGTCTAGAAGTTGGGGGTATATCATCACTCAATATGTTTTGTTGTCGTCCTCCGTTTTTTTGTATGTGTACTATGGTATGCTCGGCGCCATGGCCAATTCAAGACGTTGAAAACTTACCTCCCCATTCCTCACCCACTCAAGGCAGAACTAACAACATTGCAACTGTACATGTACAGCCTGTCGTAACCCAGAATTTTACGGCCTCCCGTTCTTCAAGCCCTTCCTCGACGACATATATGACGTACTCAAGGAGGTGGCCCACTAGTGCGGCGGCGTTCGTATTAAATCCACCTGTTCCTGTTGCTTGGAGCGGAGGAATCGTACTAGAAACTGTACCCCTTCGTCGAGATAGCAAGGATGGCTTTCCGGATGTGGTTGGGGTTGTGGGAGGGAAACGAGTAACAGGATCGGGCTCAACCTCTTTACGCTACTACAGTACAACATATTCGATTTCAAAAAATCTTTTTTTTTTGTGTGGAAGGTGAGAAATCGAGAGACCTGTGGGATAGTCATTTTTCGCTCGAACAACATGTTTGTAAAAGGTTCTGAACCATTTCGTCTGACTTTAACTTTTTCTTTCACAATTGGGACTGGCTCGAGGTCAAATGTTTTGGTTTTTACAGTAAAGTACACCTTCTTGCGGGTCCCAGAAATTCAAATTATAGTAAAAGCCCCCGTAGCCGAGCTCTCGCAAGCGGTAGCCTGCACACAAGCCTGTGGGGCTGGCGTCGATGATGACGATCTCTGGTTCGTGGACTGCTACTTCCATGATGGACACCTCGCTCACGACCCCTGCGTTGGCTGGTAGACGTACTCGAGCTCGGCCTCAGTCAGCGGCGTGATGTTACGCTTCTTGCCCGAATGACTGATCGAGTCGCGAATCAGGCCGCGCATCTTGTTCACCGTCGCATCCCAACCTTTCTGCCTCGCCAACTCCAGCCCGCGCTGCACGCGCTGGCCGCGCGGGTCGGCCAGCGCCTTCTCAGCCTGCGAGATGAACTCCTCGGCGTCGTTCGCGAGGTAGACAACGTCACTCCATTGCTGCACGACGTCGCGCACGCGCGTGCTGACGATCGGCCGGCCGGTCGCCATGTATTCCAACGCCTTGGTCGGGTTGATGAACTCGGTGGAGGCGTTGAGCGCGAAGCACATCATACATATGTCGAACGCGGCGCAGTAGTTCGGCGCCTGCTTGTAATCGCGGCCGCCCATCCAGAAGAGGTTCGGCGCACGCGGGAACTGGTCCGGATCGACCTTCATGAACGGCCCGACTATCACGAACGACCAGTCGGGGCGCAGCCGCGCCATCTGGCCAAGCAAGTCGTAATCGACGCGCTCATCCACCACGCCTATCCAGCCCAGGATCGGGCGGGCTTTGGAGGCGATCTCGGGCGGGATGACGGTCGTCGGGTCCTGCGCTTTGTTGAAGTGATCAAACTCCACGCCGCAGCCGAAGACGTGCACGTTCGAGTGCTGCTTGCGCTTCTTGTCGCCCAGCTCGTAGCCGCCGGTGAAGACGATGTCGGCGTTCTCCATGAGCCGGGCTTCGTGTGCGGTGAGCCGCTTCGGCGCGCCGGTAAACTGTGAGAGCTCGTCCATGCAGTCGTAGACAACGCCGCGGTTCTCAAGGTGGCCGAGCGACCAGGCGCTATCCATCGGGCTGTAATACCATAGCAGCGGCTGATCGAAGGCGCCGCTGTTCTCGTTGATACGCCCGACTGCTTCCCGCGTTAATTTGCGCAGGAGCGACGGCATCTGTCTGCTCCTAGACATCGACTGCGGCGCGTGTACGCAGGCGACAGTGACGTTCGGCATGACCGCGTGCATCTCGACGCGTGGCTCCATGCCCTCGGCGCCGTCGAACATCGGTTCTTCGACAAAGAGGATTGGGTTTTTTCGCGCGAACCGCGAGAGGAACTGCTGTGGCCGCTGCCAGACGAAGCCCCAGCGCAGGTGCGAGAAGACGACGATGCCAAAGTGATCAGTCAAGGTCATGTCCGTTTGCGAGACCATCTCGGCAGGCGCGGACTCCTTGCGCTTGGTCACACGCAAGGCCAGGTCAGCGCTCAGGACGGGCGCCGGCTCGGCAACGGCCGCGGGAGCGACGATAGGTAACAAGGCAACAAGAACGACCGCGACGCCGATGCCCACGACCAGAGGGAGCATATCTAAGTACCACAAGGCCTTTAGCACAAACACATTTCGAATCGTGTTAATTGGACGGGCCAGCTCACATCCTGAGTCCAGCATAATTGGGAGGCAAGGGATAGGTTGCAGATAGGATCGATGTAAAGTGCTTGAAGAGGGGTAAGGTATGGGAATGGGTGTGAGGGTGACCTGGAGTTGGTGGTTGAGGGGAGTGATGCCCCGAGTATCTGCGTCCTTGTGAGGCAGCGCGGCACTCGCCGGCCGATATCGTGCCCCATGCGAGCATCACGCGTCGTCACGTTACAAATTTCAAAGTTGCCGCTCAATGTCTTATCTCAGGTCATGCAAGAATCGTACATCGTTGTGAGTACTACGTCTAGTCATACTCTCTCTTGAGGCGCCATTGAGCTTACACTATCCTTGTCGGATCATTGGAAGCTCATTCCTCAGTGAAACCTCTCTGGGGTGCTGGCAGCGGCCCCAATGACCAGACGTTGTCCTAGGTTCAATGGAATTACAGAAAGGCCGGCGCCAACGGCATCATATTGTTTACGTACAAATCATTTGAAAGCACAAACAAGATAACAGTGAAGGGGACGTAGAGCACTTGGATGGTGAGGAGGTTTTCGGGTGGAGGAGACCAAAGACTTGGCAGCTTGGTTCAGGGAATCGTTTTGCGGGATTCATAACCCAAGGGAGCTCAAGCGCCGTGTTGTAGGCGTCAGTCAGTACACGCCAGTCACTGATCAACTGATCTTGCAACCGATTTGTTCGTTCGTTCTTCCAGGCGTTCGTTCTTTTCTGTCCGCCATGACTTTTGTCAGTGTTCGGGGCCTGTTCTCATTCTGTGCGCCCCAACTGTATCACCATCTTACTTCCAAATAGCGCGAACCCGTTCTTGGGGGCTCAGTCCATCGGAGTGACTGCACTGTGCGCTTGGCGCGGCGGGTTGCATGGTCTGCGCGCGGAGCCAGTCTCGGCGTCTAATACTCTATCTTGTCTGGTTCCACCGTACCACCTACCTCCATGGCCACATCTCTTCTTGAACAAGCTCCCTCCAAGCCGTCCGTGTCTGACAGAGGCACGTACTCAACAGAGTCACTCTCCGATGACCCTGATGCGGATATCATCCTTCGATCACGCGACGATCTCGATTATCGAGTTCGATGCGTGTTTCTCGTCAAAAGCTCTCGCTTACTCAATGGGCTCATACAAGCTGCTTCCGATCATTCTGAGACCGCACCTGTCGGTGCTAGGGAAGCACTCCCGTTGTTCAGCTGTCTGAAAGAGGCGCGATCCTTTATATTTTATCACATTCTTACTTCCGTAACACCCGTCCTTCCTCCAACCCTCAAAGAGATCATGTACATGGCGATCGACGCCTCTGGACTCCACAAGCTCCGAGTCACGACGGCATTGTACCCAGAAGGCGACGCATAACTCAAATCACTGGTTGTGGTGAGTATGCACCATCTACTGGTAGGGGTCATTTGCGCGCCTGTCGTCAGGGCCATCCCCAGAGCGTGTCCAGGCCAGTGTGCCTTGCTTTTCTTGCCTTCTCCTTGCCTCGGAAAGCTGAGTCTTTTTGTTTTCGATAGAATCTCGTTGAACTCAATGGCGTAGCCGAGGCGCGGAGGCGCGGATTCCAGAACGGTGCCAGGTTCAAGTTGCTTACTTATGACTTTGTCCTCCTCACCAAAGACGAATGGAAAGTAGCGCACACCCAACGGGCGAAGGCGAATGAGGTGGTGTCGAGTTCCTCTTGAGGGTTTAGGCCTTAGGGTTGGCTCCGGTCGGAAATTCATGGTGTTTCTGTCTGTACATCGGTCTTCTGAGCATTTATCGATCTATCTCCTGTGCATGATCGTATCACGAAAGGCATGAAATGAAAGAAACGAATCTTAGCATTGGGTAGACTGAATCATTGGTCACCTGCTACTTAGTAAGCCTCACACGCAACCTACCTGCGCTTTGCAGAATCCTAGTATCCTGCTATTACAGCCCATACTTGGTTCAAAATGTCATACAGGGAATCGGAATGTGGTACAGTGACTGCCATCTCAGGAACAAAGGAGGGTGAGCGACAAAAAGATGAGTAGATGGTAGCACGAAATGTCAATCGGACGAAAAGCAGACGGCATATATCGATCGCTGGCATCCCGACGTATTGTATACTGCTACTGCTTCCTGTCCTGGTGGTGCACAATCACAGGGCAACCAGAGAGCCCTCGCGCAGCAATGAACTTAGCGATACCGTCTGGAACTGGATCCGATGACTGGAGACCCTCTAAGGAAATGTTTTGTAGCGCTGGTAACATTTCAGTTACTTGTTCCCCAACGAGCTCTTGCAGAGCTGATGCGACAGACAAAACAAATGGTTCGTCTAGGGCCAGGTCCTTCACGGTGATGAAAGGGCGTAAAAGTTCCATCCATTGGGTGTTCTCCACCTCATTCAGCCAGTGTGATGACCAAAATTCAGACTTGTACCTGTAGATACCCAGGTGTCCCAAACTGGGGAGGGGAGGCAATAACCAGCTGCAGGCCTGTGCAAGCGACGAAAGCTGTGAATCTGGTGTATACCACAGGATGTTTAACACTTTGAAATCAACATCCCCTTTTCGCTGAAAAAGTGAGATCCTGGCATTGAAACTTGAAAGGGATATGTCTGCTCGGTGGGGTGCTTCGAGTATTTTTGTGCGACCGATGAAATCGCAGAGTAGTGGCATGTCGGACGCTAGTCCACCGAAGAAGGTTATGTCGGATGCTAGTTCACCGAAGAAGGTCATGTCGATGCAGTCGAGAGGGGCGTCAATTCGGGACACGATGTCCTCTAAGTACTCGCTATTACCGGAGAAGTCAAAGTTGGTGAGAGCGGGGAGGACGACGCGTGGGAGCGCAGGGGGACGCCGACTCGCTCCGTGGGCCCAAAATTCAAGGGTTTCGAAGCTAAGATGAAGTGATTTGAGCTTTGTCAATGCGGACAGGATGGTGACCATCGCCTCGGGTAAAATATATCCGGCGGATGGAATGGATCCCAGGGAAAGGGTGACAAGGTCACGGGTAGACAGAAGCAGTTTCCCTATTCCAGGAAATGGAATGCCCCGCAAGTCAAGGGATTGCAGACGTGGGACAGATCCACCCAAGAATGAATCGGGAAGGATCTGTGGGTCCATCTCAAATGCCACAAGCTCCAGTTCGATCAGCGCAGGTAAACCCGCCGTCGCTAGTTCTTCCAATAACGAACTTGGAACACCGTCGATAAAGACTTTGCACACTCGATCGTGCCGCTTGAGCACGGACATAACGTCAGTGACACTCGGCAGGTGCCAGTGACCAATTCTCCAGTTATCGACATGTATGACAATAGGTACCTCTGGCCATATATCCAGCGTCTTCACCAGTCTTCTGTTCATACAAAGGAGCCTCAGGTCCAAGCGACGTGGTGAACCAAATACGACATATCGCCATCGTCGGCACACGTGTACTAGCGTATGCCACGCGTCTTCTTCGTAAGATGGACGTGGAAGAGGACAAGCCAAATAGAAGTCGAAGATTTCAATAAGAACTTCGTCGGGAAGTTTGTTGATGGTAATCCATGGGCATAGTTGGTCTGCACCACCATAAATCAGCAACCATTTTAGACAAAGCCTGCGATGGTTACTCACCTCCACGAACACCACTTTCTTGAACCCACACATGCTCTCCCACATTTGAGTCATTGATAGTCAGCATGGCGACGTGTTGGAGGAAGGGTGGTTTCACAACAGAGCTAGGGATGACCTGTCGGGACTCGGGAGTGATGTCCTCTCAGTCTTGCCAGTGGCTGTGGCCACAGCACTGACACACGTGTCGCATCACGAGTAGATTAGATAATTATAAAGGCTCAATATACACATATTTGTCGCACTCCGTAACTCAGAGTAACCCTGATCCTCTATGTCAGGCACTCTCAGGCTGCTCACATGAAAGCTTGGCCGACACGTAGCCCTTATCGCTAGTAGAGGTGAATCTGGGTGTCGCAATATCGTCGATGTCATACTTGTGCGCCTACTGGCTCGGCACTCGTGCGACCCATCATGTCATGACCCTCAACTCAATGACCGCAGCTGCGTGAGCATGGTGTGCCCACGCCGTGTATATCCACATTCCTGAGGATGGGGCTACTGTCAGTGGCTCAAAAGGGTTTATTCTCTCGCCCAGAAATGCGGTCACGGTCTCCGTCGGAGATGATTCGAGGTTGTTCTCATCTGCTCAAAGCTCGCGTTTCATGGTACATGATTTCTCCACGTGCATTTTGTAATTATTGTAAACCAACTTGCTTATTTAATGACAATTTTTCCATTCCCTGATATGATGAAGAATGCTGAGATGAGATACTGGTGCGCCGCCACTGGCACTTGCCATGTCAGCTGCAGCCCACTTTTGGTCGTGTCACATGCCGACTTGCATCGATATGATCGATTTGCATCCGCCTTACAATTTTTGATATTCATAGCATATGTCATAAGTAGTTGCACTCGTCCCGTCCTTGCTCTGGGTTGCCATGTCGGCGTCATGCTCGATGAGGAGCCACATCGCCGATTATCATGAAAATATCCATGTGCTACCTCTGATAATCGCAGGAGGTTTTCCCTAATGCAGGAAAACCCTTTGTTTACTTTTCGCTGCTTTTCATGGTTTATCGCTTTTTTTTTGAGAAGTAATCTAATTTTTTGACTAGCTTGGAAAGCACTCTGACAAGTAAAGGACCTGGCTTTTTTTGTGCTTTTTCTACTTTCCAAAAAAAACAAAAGAAAAAGCACAAAAAAGTACAAAAAAGTGCAAAAAGAAATAAGGCATTTTCCTGATGGACATCCATATACCCCTGAAGGATGCCCAATGTAGCGGAGTCGTCCCGTCCTTGTTCTGAGCTGCCACGTCAGCGCCATTCTCAGTGAGCTGGGCCACATCCACATGACCCCCTTCCGACGCCCGATGCTGCGGAGTCGTCCCGTCCTCGTGCTGGGCTGCTACGTCGGTGCCATTCTCGATGAGCTGGGCCATATCCACATGACCCCCTTCGGACGCCTGGTGCAGCGGAGTCGTCGCGCACTCGCTCTGGGCTGCTGCGTCGGCACCATGCTCGACGAGGAGCCGGGTCACATCCACATGACGCCCGAAGGACGCCCAATGCAGGGGAGTCTTCCCATCATCGTTCTTGGCCGAAGCGCTGCCGCCGTGCTTGATGAGGAGTCGGGCCACATCCACATGACCCCCGAAGGACGCCCAATGCAGCGGAGTCGTCCCGTCGTTGCTCTGGGCTGCCGCGTCGGCGCCGTGCTTGATGAGGAGTTGGGCCAGATCCAAATCACCCCGTGTGGATGCCCGATGCAGCGGAGTCGTCCCGTCGTTGCTCTGGGCTGCCGCGTCAGCACGGTGCTCGATGAGGAGCCGAGCCATATCCACATGACCCCCTAAGGGTACCCAATGCAGCGGAGTCGTCCCGTCGTTGCTCTGGGCTGCGGCGTTGGCGCCGTGCTCGATAAGGAGCCGGGCCATATCCACATGACCCTGTGAGGACGCCCGGTGCAGTGGAGTCGTCCCGTCATTGCTCTGGGCTACCGGGTCGGCGCCGTGCTGAAGGAGGAGCCGAGCCACATCCAGATGACCCCCTTCTGACGCTCGATGCAGCGGAGTCGTCCCATCGTCGCTCTGAGTTGCAACGTCAACACCGTGCTCGATGAGGAGCCGGGCCACATCCACATGACCCCGTGCAGATGCCCAATTCAGCGGAGTCCTCCCGTGCTCGTTCCGGGCTGCCACGTCGGCGCCATGCTTGATGAGGAGCCGGGCCATATCCAAATGACCCCATTCGGACGCCCGATGCAGCGGAGTCGTCGTCCTTTCCTTGCTCTGGGCTGCCGCGTCGGCACCGTGCTCGATGAGGAGCCGGGCCACATCCACATGACCCCCGAAGGACGCCTCGTGCAACGGAGTCGTCGTCCCGGCCTTGCTCCGGGCTGCCACATCGACACCGTACTCGATGAGGAGCCGGGCCACATCCACATGACCCCCGAAGGACGCCTCATGCAGCGGGGTCGTCCCGTCGTCGCTCTGGGCTGCCACGTCAGCGCCATGCTTGAAGAGGAGCCGGACCAGATCACTGTGACCCGCTCGTGAAGTTAGATGCAAAGGCGTTTCCTCCCCAATGAAGCTCCGAGAATTAACGTCCTGTGGATGCTCAGCGGCGAGGACTTTCACAACTTCGTATAGGCCGCAAAACGCGGCGTAGTGCAACGGGGTTCCATGGGGTGTCAACGGTACACTTGCCCTTTCGTTTTGCCCCGAGAACGGATCAGTTGGGTCGCATATCCAGAGCCAGACCGCAAGATGAGGGTTTCTCCGGTCAAACATCTGTAACGTTCCTTCTTCTGCATTTTGTGACACACCATCTATACGGGCATGCTCGAACCAGTGTTCTGCAGCATATTCAGCTAGAGGAAATTTCAGAAGCGTGCCTCTGGTGATGTCTTTGTCAAGGTGTAACAGAATACCAAGACATGCTTTGGCAACGAGAGTATGAGCAGGTGTCATAGAAACATGGTAGCGGCTGGAAATCGCATTGGGCTTTTCGGCAAGGCGGGCGGAGGTCAAGAACTCCTTGACCGAGAAATGTGAAAATTGTATGACTTGGGAATCTTGGGTGTTGACAAGGCAAAGCAATGTGGAGCACGTTGACAGCACTGCATCAGCCGCATCTACTGAATCTTCGAGGCGCCAATCCTCGTGAAATAGCGGAATCTGTCCAGCCTCGAAATCAAATGCGAGGAGTTCTGCCAGTTCTTCGACTCGGAGCGGCCGGAGAACAACAGCGACACACAGGAGCAGTCGTCGGGCAAACTCCCAGTTTGTTTCTTTGATCTCTCGTAACGTGCGTTCATATGTCGCATCAAGACTCGATGGTAATTCGTCTAGAGCATGCCGGATACGCCCCGGGAGGCATCCAGCGAGGTACTCCAGCTGACAATGCACCCATCGGAACCTACGACATGTGGATGAGTGCCGTGAAGAAATGCAACATAAATGCCTTACATCCCGTCAGCTCTTGCTGTCAGGACATCAATCACAAGTTGCTTGTCCTCCGGTTTCCATTTTCGCATATGTCTGTCCGTGTTTACGATTGACTTGATGTAGTTCTCAATGTCTTCCATCTGTCCGCTCTCGTCGTGTAAAGAGACAGAACGAAAAGTCAAGGGCTCAAGGATAGGCTTGATATCGGTCTCGGGCCGGCTGGTGACGCAGATGCGGAGGTTTGGGAATTTTGAGTTGACGAGGTCCTCCAGGAGCCCTAAGACTTTGTCGCGGGGTGACGGCCAAGATGTGTTCGGACATTCGTCCAAGGCATCTACAATCAGGTAAACGGGAGCTTGTCCTGGAAGATTCAACAAGTCCTTTAAGCACCGAATAAGTTCGCCGTTGCTGGGGCTTCGAGCACCATTGTGGGATGTCGCATAAAATGTGGAAAGGATAGAATAATAGGAATCGGTTTGATTGCAAAGCTGAAAGAGAACCGATGAGAGTAGCCCACGAAGGTCCTTCTTTTCTTTCTCCCTAAAGTCGTAGTAAAACATGGCGAGTGACGCCAGCCCGGACTTTTGCATGTCCTCGATCCCCTCGATGATTGTGGAACTTGTCGCCAGCGTAAGTTACCAAGACGAAATACAGATGGGATAACGTACCAAAGTACACTCTTGCCAGCGCCAGCTATGAAAGGAATAACCTATTAGTTTTTGCGAAAGATCAAGCGATGGAGGTACACCAACGTTTCCCGTGTATCCAGAGAAGCGAACTCGGTCCCGACGCTTTCCATTCGGAGTGCGTGCTGCTGCTAACGAACCACACCCCAGTCTCGCCATGCCGTGATCCGCGACCGAGGTTGTAATTTTTCCATGGATCTGGGGGGGCCAGCCAACTTCGAATCCTACTCAGCAACTTGTCACCTGCCAGTTACTCTCAGTACTTCCAAGCAGTAATGCCAATATGGCGATAACTAACGTCTCGACTTGTTCATGTCGCTTGCGATTTGATGAAGGATTTCTAGCGCTCAGTCAGATACGGAGCTAGCTCATCGTCTCAATCAAACGTACTGATGTCTTCCCGGACACCGTCAATGGATGCTTTGCCATCTGGAGAAAAGAGTATTCAAGAGACGCCAGATCACGAATCGAGTTCATTGCTCACCATCCATGAACTCCTTCATATTCTGGACGAGTCCGTGGACAATAGCGAGCATATGAGCTGCAGTAGTCCGGGCCTCGTCTTGCGTCAATCGGTCGAGCCTCTCCAGCACTGCCTCGATGTCCTTCTCCTTGAAAAAATTCTTCACAAATTTGACTGCGTGGTGTTGAGTAAAGTAAAATGTCAGCGAGGACTCGGACTCACTTGATCGTCGCTGCTTGAGTTCTTCTGTCACCAGAGCGAGCGTAGAGATGAGCTCCACTAGAATCTTGACCACTATCTCGTCCATTGCGGGCGTAGGAGGGATTCGTGTATAGGTATTGAGTCGGTTTAGGAAGTGTTCGATCGACTCGAGCAAGTCGACGAGTACGTCGCAGTTGGATATTATGCCTTTGGCCGACTGAATCACACGGATGTCACCAGACCATCTACATATGAACTCGATAACGGGACATACGTCAAGTAGGATAGCCAGACAAGCCTGTATTGCCGTCGCAGGTGGGAACGTCTGTAGATAAAACTCAGAAATGTGGGACATGCCATGAACCCCTACTAACGTACTAGGCCAAAGGCATCGGCAAGGGAGGCAGCGGATGAAAGTTTGGATAAAATTGACACAGTTGTCTTAAGGGACTTCATGATTTTGTCACTTCCTTGAAAATGGCTGAATGGTTGTGCTTGATCTTGCAAAAGGCCAGTAATGGCGTCGACTGAGTCGCAACTCTGAAGTTTGATGGCGAGCGGATGTTGTGTCAAAGAGACGCCTGCGGTTTTCTCATATGCCTGCAAGGCAGGCTCGAAAAGGGCTTGACATCGAGCGGATTCCGATTGGTGAGCCATATCACGAGTAGGAAAGAAATGGAGTCTTTAGGAGGTGGGTTTGTTAGCTGCGAGGAGACGATCGTGAGAGGAGAGGGGGGGTTACTACGGGTTACTATGGTGTGAAGACCAGTTGCGCCGAGTCATTGATGTCCCTTAAATCATTGCTTGAAATGGAAGCTGGAGTCAAATGACCGATCGCGATCATGTCTTGAACGAGGTTGTAACAGCGTGGTTGGTGAGCGAGGGAGACGACTGTAGCGAACAGCGCGCAAAGCGCATAGTAGATAAAGATAGTATACATTGGATCGCCGGGCGGCTTTACCAAAAAGCCATAGAAGACAGCGCGCGCGGCGCCTTTCAATATGGACTGGTTTATTTTTGTGACAGGCCATGCGAAACCATGTTTGATCATGTTTGGTCAGTCAGGTGATGTCAACTCAGGAAAATGCCAGCGTAAACGCGACGACCCGACCCCCGTTCCAGAGGGACAGTTGAACGGTATGACAGTATCAATCAAGGATAACATATGCGCCAAAAATATGCCTACAACCTGCTCTTCCACCATGCTTCGAAGTATATGGATGAATGCTCACCTCCCGCTCTGATGCGCGAATGCTGGCTGACCCCTTGCATTGCTTGATCACTGAAGACTTCCAATCGCCTTTCGATGCGACCATCGACCACCTGCTGAACACCTCTGGCGCGACGATCATCGGGAAAAACAAAGTGCGACGAATTTGGCATGGGATGACCATTTCCCCTCGACGCTTCTTCACACATGTGGCGGCTCATCCACCAAGTGGTCTAGGTCTCTGAACATCCATTCGGTACACGGGTCTGTCATCAACCCATCCCAACATCAGTCGAGCGTAGTCGATTGGGATGCGCACGAGCGTCGCTCGACTGGAGGCAGCTCCGGTGGGAGCGGTGTGGCGGTCACCGCGGGGATGTGCGATGCGTAAGCATTTCGCGTTCTGCCAGGGTTTGGTCGCGCGCTCCGTGATAAAGTGTATGGACCGTTAAGGTGTAGTATCATTTGCGGACTGCCTCAACTTCGTAGGAATCACCGGAAAGGGCCTCTACCTCCAAAATATTCGGTTCGTTGTACTAGTTCCTTTCTCTCAGACTTTTTCATTTATCGGAGGTCCAAAGCGTTCTCTCTGAGTTTGATGAGAGGTATTCCACCGTTGCCCGGCCAACGACGTGCGAAAAAGCTCGGGAGTTGTGCTCGGAGCACATGGCAGAATGGATGTCCTCGGGTTCAGGAACCTTCTCATCGGAATCTCTCAAGTACGTTCGCGATTCGCTAGTCTCTCTCCATTTGACCCCCTTATCCCGTCCAAATCATAGGAATACTTTCTGCTTCACTCGACAGTTCCATCATATCTCCCTTCCGCCACGTTGTTCAAGCCCTCAAGGATCGCGGTGTGACCGTGCTCCCGTTAACCTCCCAAATAATAGCTACGCACTGAGCACGTACTACGTCATCGTCAGCGCAGAGGCGAGCAGCAATCTCTCGCGCTACGACGGCGTCCAGTATGGGTCGCACGTCCCCCTGCCACGCGACGCTATTAGCTCGATCACCGGGATGTGTGTACGCACATTCTCGCACGGCCGGCTCCGGCACGGAGGTGAAGAGACCCATCTTGCTGGGCGCATACGCTCTCACGGCCGAGCACGGTACTCACGCTCCCTTCTTCCTCGGAACATGGCACCTGATCGCATGAGGTCGCTTGCAGCGCGTTCGACAACTACTTTTTGCAAGCCCGCGCCTACGCCAGTGCATTCGTGACGACTTTATGCGCGTCTTTCGCGCGTGCTCAACCCGCTCGCGCGCTCATCGGCTCCGAACGATCCTGGCGACCCGTCGACTATTCGCACAGCTCCGCATTTGGACGAGCAAGCCGGACTGGGTGCGTACTTGCAGGACGTTCTCACGGTGCCTGCCTCCCTTGCGGGTCTCCCGGCGCTGAGCGTGCCAATAGCAGTTGGTGAAGAGGGAGATGGTTGGCCGCTTGGCATGAGCATTGTCGGGCAATGGGGGTGTGAGGCGATGACCCTGGCCGTCGAGGCGGTCATTGAGGATGCTGAACGAGAAGCACGGTAGTGATGTCCCCAGGAATAGATTACGTAATAATATGCACAATTACAAGGCCTATGCTAAGAACGTATATTATTATAGACAGAGCAGTGCGAAGATAGCGTATGAGAAATGCGGAATGCAAAGAGGACGGTACAGGAGAGGGATGTGAACAATGAGACCGCAAGGTCGAGTCGATGGTGCTTTACCTATGTCTATGCTCTATGAAGGGCGATAAAATTACGGGTCATCGTGCAGCACCCCACCCACCGAAGGATACGTTCGTGGATGGCGTACATCACGGCAGCGTCTCAGACTCGAAGACATGTTGTTGTGGCCATGATCTGTGGGGTCACCTAGGGTGCCATGTCGGTGCCACACTCGACAAGCATCCGTGCAAGGTCCGCATGGCCATTCTCTGATGCCAAACGCAGCGCAGTCGACCTGTTCTTGGTCTGCGCTGACACGTCGGCGCCGCGCTCCACGAGCATCCGAGCGAGATCCATATGGCCGTTGTGGGACGCTAAATGCAGCGCAGTCGACCCGTTCTTCCTCCGGGCTGACATGTCGGCGCCGCGATCTACGAGCATCCGTGCAAGATCCACGTGGCCGTTGCGGGATGCCAAATGCAGCGCAGTCCACCCGGTCTCGTTCTGGGCTGAAACATCAGCGCTGCGCTCTACGAGCATCCGTGCGATATCCACATGGCCGTTGCGGGATGCCAAGTGCAGTGCGGTCCACCTGTCGTTGTTCTGGGCTGACA
>Ga0307512_10000673_pt1 | contig 50549 bp, 50 predicted proteins | sample 14_EM_MG_FD_200267 | JGI IMG/M metagenome (GOLD analysis project Ga0307512, IMG submission 200267) | Populus trichocarpa ectomycorrhiza microbial communities from riparian zone in the Pacific Northwest, United States - 14_EM | ecosystem: Host-associated > Plants > Roots > Unclassified | place...
TCTCATTCTTATCATCCTACATTACTCTTACACCACTACCAATTTCTTACGTTCCTCTAGAACCTTCGTCCCCGCTTCCTCTAATGAATGACTTCCTTTCCCCTGGTTCCTGCGCATCTTCTTGCGTACCTTAACGAATGTAACCTATCACATATCAATTCCTTCGAGCCGTAACATCAGGCGGCCCACAAAGTACTTCAAACATTGCAGAAGAAGGACATTGGACTAGAACGAAGTGAATTCAGGAAGATACCTGCATATCTTGAAGTTCTCAACAAGGAAGACGCAACTGGCCATTTTGTTTTGAGTACCGATCCTTCAACTGAACAATTTGAAAGCCTATTTATCGCACCTTCTGCTTGCCGAGAAACATTTCATTTCTGTCCTTGATTGGTAGCATGTGATGGTACATTCACCAAATCGAAGTTTCGCCAAACTCTAGTTTTTGCAGTTACTATTAACGGCAATAATGAGGTGGTTGTGTTGGCATGGGCCCTTATAGAGTCAGAAAATGAAGAATCTTGGAAGTTCTTTCTCACAGAGCTGAAGATGTATGTATATTTGTCTACCAGTAATTGGATCTCCACTGTCAATTACTTGCTGACATCCATTAGAGCAATACCAGCAATCAATCAGACAGATGTAACTCTAGTCAGTGACCGTGATAAGGGCCTGGTTGCAGCAGATTCAGTATTGGATCAGACACACAGAGCATACTGCTGCCAGCACATAGCTGACAACATTCAAACCAGCTTTGGTCTTGCTGCCCGCAAGTTGTTTTGGAAGATTGCCTATGCTCGCTCAGAGCTGCTCTTTGAAAATGCGCTTGCTGAGCTAGAAGAACTCCAACCAGCTGCTGCAGAATATGTAACTGCCCTGCCACGAAATCTCTCTGCCACTGCATTCTTTACAGGTGCACGATATGGACATTGTACCAGCAATATTGTTGAGGCTGCAAATGCACTCTTTCTTGAAGAGCGGGAGCTCCCTGTACTCGAAATGCTACAAGGAATTTGGGAGAAAGAAATGGATCGGAGATCAACCCTCCAGGACAAGGTTCTACAGTTATCACAGACTATGCCATTTAGACCCTATTGTACTGTTAAATTCACTGAGTCCAATCACTATTCACAGCAGAACACTATCTGAATGCAATCAATTCTTCATGGGATTGGTATTGTAACTCAGCAGCATGACCAGCGTACCTTTCGTGTCAACTTGAATACAGCTACTTGTTCTTGCAAACGATATCAAGATACACGTTGTCCCTGTGGTCATGCAATCAATACAATTCACCGAATTCGCAGAGCACCTATGTACTATATTCCTTTCTATGCTAAGCGGGGAACCTGGATCAGTACCTATGCACCCAACTTCCCACCAATAGATCTTGCTGAGGTGGAGCTAGTGTACTTAAGGGGAAGACTTCTTGGAAACAAAAATTCTAACACAGATGACTCTGACTCAAGTGGCTTATCGGAACCACTGCTTGATGATTGTGAACCACCACTTACATGGGTACCTAGAGGCCGGCCAAATAACAAGAGGAAGAGAAAAGGTGATGGGCCTCACAACATTAGGAATCTTAGAAGAAGGCTTGTTGAGCCGGGGGCACTACCAGATATTCCTGATAGAGCTCCTGCACGGTGTTCTACCTGTAAAGGCCTTGGCCATAATGCAAAAGGATGCACTTGCCCACACACCTACTAGAGAACAAGTAGAAGCAGATGCTATTTTTGCATCTAGGGAAGTGTGGGTAGTTTGAATAATATTTTGAGAACAAGGGTAGTTTGAATAATTCGAGATTTCGGAGGGGTAGTTTGAATAATAACCGTTAAAACAAACAAACAAACAAACTACAACTGTAATAAACATTTGGCATACCCAAGCATTATTACACATTCAGCGAATCTTCGAGATCAATTTTCAGATCTCCAGACCCATCAAGTACGGCAATATAGTCTCATCGCCATGGTTAGATTCTGTCTCATTTTCGCCTTCTAAATTCTCGCCACCACTATCCCTCCTATCCAGGCTATACTCTTGTGTAAATCATAAAACCAAGATGTACTAGCAACACAGAAACTGTGGGTTTGGCAGAGACAAACCCAAAATTTCCTAATATCCTACTAATTACCACCAAAGGTAATCTGAAGTGCGCTACATTGGCCAGGAAGCCCTATACTTCAAGTCGACGGAGACCACTAATGGAGGCTCGATGATTGCAACATCAAGCATTACACAACTACCTTTTGCAAAGTCAGCTACAAAGTTCTAGATGGATGATCAAGGAAGATCCGAATGCACGTATTCTAGGCCTGGAGGAATAATCGGAGGATTCGGGGTGTGTGAGGTGGTGATGGAGCGGGGTTTTGCGGTGATGGGAAAGGTGAACGGTGTGCTGCTTGGGTAAAATTGGGTCTATGTTCTGAATGCGGGAGCGTGGCGTAATATTTTTGTAGGTTTAATTGTGCTCTTGGGAGGGCCAGTGGTCCAGTGCTCGATTGCTTCTTATTGAGCGATAATCAACTTTACTTTCTCGCCTTTGATCGTATATTACGAATAAGGTGGTGGTTATGTGATATCTCAGAAGAAAAATACTGCATAATATGCGCGCTCAATCAGATAGCAAAGTTCCTGACGCCACAGTATAAAAACCTCAACCGAGCCAGAATACATAGAAACAAACAGATAACAGAGGAATAGAGACAAAAAACAGAAAGTCCCTACGGGCGCCGTAGAACTAGGTATATATATAACGGAAACCGCTCGAATTAGAAAATGACTGTGCAGGCGACATACGATGCAATGAGTATACTAGAGTATAAGGGAAGGGAGCAAATAATAGAGGATATCACGAAAGTGTCAGTGAATATGAACATCCACCATACACATATCTTCTAAATCCGTATCGGCAACAGTATCTTCGAGACTCAGCATATCGCCCTCAAAATTCAGCATTATCTGCTTCTCGTCTGCCAATTTTTGCGCCTTCTTATACGCCCCAATAAGATTTGCAATAGTGGTATTCTATCCGCAGTTAGAATCGCCCTTCGCTGCTACAGGGTGCATGGGTTAGAAAACTCACTGGCCTGACTTTGATCACACATCCTTCCTTGCCTTTGGTCTTCAGCACCAATGTTAGTGTTTCTTCATTACTATCATCTTCCCTTTCCTCTTCCTCGTCTCCATCCGCCCCCTCGCCGCTAAGAATGCGTTGCAATATATCTTCAGTCATGGCCTCAAAATGTATGTTCCCTCTCATCACGCCCCCGGCACCGGCATCAAGGTTTCCAGTGGAATCAACTTTCACGCCGATACCTTTGCAGGAGACGAAATCGGACACCCTGATGCTGCCCTTCCAAACGAGGAATATTTCCGCTGTCTGAGCGGGAGAGAAACCTTGCACTTTGCACCAGTGCTGCCGTACCTCTCTGAGAGTTTGGTCTAGCCGCCGCTTTATGACGAGGGGCTTGGTATTGTCGATTGGGGAATTGACGAGTATATTGACAATAGGAGCGGTTGATGTGTTGGTGCGCATACGAGATCGCATGCGAGCTTCATAGTTGGGGACGTTGTCGGCCGGTGGGGAGGATGATGTAGCGTGGTGGGGGTTGTGGTCAGGGGTGCCATCGAGATCTATGGTGGGTGGTCTGTTGGATGCCGACCTTGTCGCGGCAGAGCGCCGAGACTGCGGCGATGGGGAGCGACAAGGTGGTGGGGGTGAAAGTTGTGGAGGTGGCGTGAGTGAGTCGTCACGGATAGTCTTCCGCGCGTTCGAGTGGTCAAACTTTTTGGAGCTTGGGTTGCCGGCCCCATCATCACTGTCAGAATTGGCATCTTTCCCTTTCTGGCGTGCCTGATATCTAGATACAAGCTGGTGAACATTATTCCTCCTCCTCCTCACTGGAAATGTTAGACAAACCTCTGTCGCAGGAGCGCAGCACGCTGCCGTCGATTTTCTCCGGACTCCTCTTCCGAATCACTGCCACCATCTGTCCGCTGTGTCTTAAAAGGCGGTGATTCGTAGCCTTCGTCGTCGGAGCGTCGCTTTTTTGATATTGGAGATTTGATCTGGGGCACATAGGACTCCTTTGAGCGGTTAAAGAATTCAAGCATGTCATCTTCGGCTGGCAGGGCAGGAGCACTGTTGTCGGGAACATCTTGCGATGCAGCGGCAGCAGCAGAGGGAGGTGTCTTCTTTTTTAGTTGTAGTTTGTTAAATTTTGGTTTCCCTCTTGGCTTCTTTATTGGTGGCGGAGATTCAGGGGACGCTGAAGACATGACGATTGAATGCTGGTGGGGGAATTGCTGATAGTATTTGGTGGTGCGGCAGGGATAGCAAGTATTGTTCGGTTGGGAGCGTGGTAATGGGAACCGCAGTGGTCCGTGCACCGCCGCACCTGGTACAATCTCTTGGGTATTTGTATTAAGCTTTTTCTAGGCACTCTTGCTCTACTGCTCTACTGCTCAAGTGTTCGTGTTGGACGATAGGAGATACAAGTACCCCAAGCAACACTTTGCCAGAATGTCTTTGTCATCGAGCCAAGCTAATAAGGCAGAAGGCATCTCTGGAATCTGGACTTCTGCATGTTCAAGGTTCCTGACTGGTGACGCAGATGCACTTTGTCCAAAGTCTAGGCATACTAACCTACTTCTCCAGAGCATGTTTGCGTAGAGCACTATAGCACATACCTGGCACTTGGAGAAGGGGATTCAAGAGTACGGTTCCTGGATTGGGTGCGAGCCACACGGTAAGCACTCAGCGTTGACGAGGTATTTAACATATACCTGAGTACAAAAATACGTGGTCAAAAGCCCTTGCGAGCTACTTCATATGCTTTCTTATATTCAGGAGCAAGTGGGAGCCCGGTAGCTTTGATTTTCTCGAAACCGCTACTTTACCACGAGTAGCGTACCCGACCTAAGCCGCTCTGCAGTCCGGTAACCGCCACATGCAGATAAGCAGGCAAGCAAAGCAAAAAACTCCGAAAAGAACACATTTCAACTTCTAACTTCCAAGTTATGACTGGGAAAACCCGTCAACTCTAGATACTGTACAGCTGAAAGCACATAGCTCAATTATTTCATTTCCCCCATCCACTTCTAACAAAAAAGTTCTACTTGGTACTTTTTCTTGCTGCCTTCGCTCCTTTGTCCCATCATTCATATCTCTGTTCCCCGCTGCGCGTATCTTCGAAGGCAAAGCCGATCTGTACTTTCGATACACCCCCGCTCCTCCATCCGTCCATCCATCTCAACGAAGTTCCCAGCAGTAGGATTACGTCGGATATAATCCTGCGTGAATAGGTAGTGGTGGTGGTAGTTCAAAAGGGGTTCCGCTTGAATATGGAGCGCGCATTTGCTGCGACCGGAGAAGAGGTCCTCCACTTCTTCCAAACCGATGCACAGAGGGGTCTAAGCGCAGAGGAAGTTACAGCTGCGCGAGCAAAGTATGGAAAGAATGGTGAGATCCAAACCCTGCCGGAATACCCCTCTCGGCTTTGCCAGGTGCACTGACGTTATTTCTCTCTGGTATTGTAGCACTACCGCAAGAACCTCCTACACCATTATGGCAGCTGGTGCTTGAACAGTTCAAGGACCAACTGGTGATAATACTACTAGCCTCCGCCGCAATCTCTTTCGTTCTGGCAATATTAGAGGGTGGTGACGACAAGACCGCCTTCGTGGACCCCGCCGTTGTCTGTTCCTCTCGTTCCTTCCTACCTCCTGCATCCCGAGGCATACGCTGACAGTTTGCGAATAGATACTTACTATTCTGATCCTCAATTCTGTTGTCGGTGTTTCGCAAGAGAGTAGTGCCGAGGCTGCAATTTCTGCTTTGAACGAATACTCTGCAAGTGATGCAAAGGTCGTGAGGGATGGCCATCTTATTCACATTCGCGCCGATGACCTCGTCCCAGGCGATATCGTTGATGTAGCTGTCGGTGATCAGATTCCGGCGGACTGCCGTGTCCTGTCCATCCTCAGCAATAGCTTCCGTGTCGACCAGGCTATCTTGACTGGTGAGAGTGAGAGTGTCGGAAAGGATATCCGCGTGGTCAAGGATGAGCATGCAGTCAAACAGGATCAAATCAATATGCTCTTCTCCGGAACAACAGTTACTGTTGGACATGCACGGGCTGTAGTTGTCCTGACCGGTAATTCGACAGCAATTGGTGATATTCACGCCAGCATCACCTCTCAGATTTCCGATCCCACACCGCTTAAGCAGAAATTGAACGATTTCGGCGATGTTTTGGCCAAGGTTATCATGGTTATTTGCATTGTTGTCTGGCTCATCAACATCGGCAACTTCAGCGACGAGGCTCATGGCGGCTGGATCAAGGGTGCCATCTACTACTTGAAGATTGCTGTTTCACTGGGCGTTGCAGCTATTCCGGAAGGTCTTGCTGTGGTTATTACCACTTGCCTCGCCCTTGGAACTCGCAAAATGGCTGCTAAGAACGCCGTTGTGAGGAGTTTGCCTTCGGTTGAAACGTTGGGAAGCTGTAGCGTCATTTGCTCAGACAAGACTGGTACTCTGACAACCAACCAGATGAGCGTTGCGAAGGCTGTCACTATCTCTGATTCCCAGATGGAACTTGACGAACTCACGATTGAGGGTACTAGCTTCGCACCGGTTGGTGATGTCAAAGCTGCTTCTGGTGAGACTCTGTCTTCCGCTGCCGCACACTCAGTGACTATCAAGAGACTTGCGGAGGTTGCTTGTGTTTGTAACGATTCTGCAATTGCCTACGATGACAAAACCTCCACTTTCTCCAATGTTGGCGAACCTACAGAATGCGCCCTTAAGGTTATGGTTGAAAAGTTTGGAATTCCTACAGAGACAATCGGCAATGGATTCACTGATGCAAAGACTTTGAGCGAACATATGGACGATGCCAACAGGTACTACGAATCTTATCTTCCCCGACTGGCGACCTATGAGTTCTCTCGTGACCGCAAGAGCATGTCGGTATTGGCTGGTTCGAGCGACTCTCCCATTTTGCTAGTTAAGGGTGCCCCGGAATCCATCTTGGACAGGTGTACCACTGCACTTGTTGGGATCAATGGCCACAAAGTTCCTCTTGGCTCTAAGACTCGAGATCTTGTCAACCAGAAGCTTCTTGAATATGCCAACTATGGTCTTCGAGTGATGGCTTTCGCCGTTGTGGACAACATTGCTGGACACCCTCTCATCAGAACGGCTACAACCACACAGGAATATGCCGTTCTAGAGCAAGATATGACTTTCCTCGGACTTGTTGCAATGTTGGATCCTCCTCGCTCCGAGGTTAAGGAATCCATCCGGAAGTGCCGCGAAGCTGGTATCCGTATTATCATAATCACGGGTGACAACAAAGAGACCGCGGAGACCATCTGTCGACAAATTGGGGTGTTTGCTGAAGACGAAGATGTAACTGGTAAATCTTATACTGGGAGGGAATTCGACGCTTTGAGCGACTCGGAGAAACTCCAAGCAGTACAGAGAGCTAGCTTGTTTTCTAGAACCGAACCAACCCATAAGTCGAAATTCGTTGACCTTCTCCAGAGTGCTGGTGAAGTTGTAGCTATGACCGGTGATGGTGTAAATGATGCTCCGGCGTTGAAGAAGGCCGATATTGGTGTTGCTATGGGATCTGGTACTGATGTCGCGAAGTTGGCCGCCGATATGGTGCTTGTTGACGACAACTTTGCTACCATCGAGATCGCCATCGAAGAGGGAAGGAGCATCTACTCCAACACTCAACAGTTTATCCGTTACCTCATCTCATCCAATATTGGGGAAGTCGTTTCCATCTTCCTTACCGCTGCCTTGGGCATGCCGGAAGCTCTGATTCCTGTTCAGCTTCTTTGGGTTAATCTTGTCACCGACGGTCTTCCAGCCACTGCACTCTCTTTCAATCCTGCCGACCATGAGATCATGCGTCGTCCTCCCCGTAGCCGTGACGAGCGTCTTGTCACTGGGTGGTTGTTCTTCCGGTACATGGTCATTGGCATTTATGTTGGCACTGCAACTGTTTATGGTTATGCTTGGTGGTTTATGTTCTACTCCCAAGGTCCACAAATCACCTTCAGTCAGCTCTCGTCATTCCATCGCTGCTCCAGGGAGTTCCCTGAAATTGGATGCCAAATGTTTGGCAACGATATGTCAAAGAGCGCATCAACTATGTCGTTGAGTATTTTGGTCGTCATCGAGATGTTTAATGCCATGAACGCCCTGAGTTCGAGCGAGAGCTTGATTACTATGCCCTTGTGGAGGAATATGAAGCTTGTTGCTGCTATTATGTTGAGTATGGTATTGCATTTCGCATTGCTCTATATTCCTGTCCTTCAAGTTTGTACTCGTTCCTATGATAATGTGAACTTGCTTGGCTAATTGTATTTACAGTCGCTATTCTCGATCATTCCATTGAACTGGGATGAATGGAAGGCTGTTATTTACATCTCGCTCCCTGTCATCTTTATTGATGAAGGCTTGAAGCTGGCGGAGAGACTGTGGTTCCTACCCACGCCAGCACTGGCGTCGCCGACGAAACCGAAGAAGGAGTAGAGCACGAAGAGTAGAATGGGATACGCACCTAGATAAACATATTAACCTCTTGTTTTCCTTTGATCTGTCTACTGCCAGGTGTGTGTATTGATTGTCATCACGGACTTGCTGAGTGTTATTACTAGAGCCCCGGTCTGGTTTGTTTTTGTTCTTACGGGTTTAGAATATTGCACAATACACAATGCCTGACATTATTTCTGTTTTTTTTGATACTTGGGAACACTCCTCGCTCTGCTTCGTCACGCGAGTCCCTCGCTTGTCGCCTTTGCTACGCTCAGTTGAGGCTTCGCCCCCTCCCTACGCTTCGCTTCGGGGGTCCTCCACATAACATAATATTTCATATGAATAATAACTTATGTAATAAATCATGTATAATCATATTTATCCGTCACCGTCAAAACAAACAAAATCATCGAACAACCTACTCGTACCCTCGGATATCAGGAACGCTCCCGATTAGGTTTTGCGGCAAATTATTTACCGCATACGGCAATAAATGGGAAATTAAAGGCATCACAAGGGATTTTAAACTTGCCTATCTGGGTAGATATCATACAATAGACTGGGGCTTGGCTATACTCACTAATGGCCATGAAGTAATTGGATTGAAGTTACTAAGCAAATTATGTCAAAAAGAAATATAGACAGTTCTATATTGCATATGAGAGTTTAAATTTATTACATAGTAATACTATTACCAGGAAAATGACAATGTATGATATCTAGCATATTGAGAAGCTGTTTCTGGGATTGTAATCCAGAGCATATTTGACACAAGCCACTTGAAGGTTCTATGAACCTGCATGTTAATTAAATTACAATAATACAGATATATTTATGTGTGCTTGAGACTTTACATCTTATTGTATACAACCAACTTGAAACCGAGCTGCCAAATATACTTTGTTGTATACTTCCAAGTAGACTGTGAAGTATACTTCTAATTGCTCTAAAATTTACAGTTTCAGGCTGTATAACTGTATGCTTCCAGGAAAGCTTTTAAAATATTGCAATAGATCTGTGGTACTTAATCTCTCTAAATTAGCAAAATGTATTTCAGTTACAGTGAGGCTCTGGCAGTATGTGTGAGTTGTTGGACCAAAATCCCTGGATGGTAAAATCTCAAAGTTAACTGGATGAATGCAGTGGCCTTTAGGTGCATCTGGGAGCATTGGCAACAAATTTCAGAGTTGACTAATCTAATGCAGTAGCCTTCAGGTGAACTTGGGAGTACTGGTGAAAGATCTGTGGGAATACAGAAGCACTAGTGTCAATTTCAGAAGAACCTGGCAATGTAGGTTATAAACTTGGGAGAATATTGGAATGCATGCAACAAGATTGGAAGTATGTCTAATTGCTGCTGGTGCATCTTGAAATTGTAGTTACTACTTAGTATTGAACTAATTTGAACACATGTATTCAGTTTGTATTTTCATTTATGTATTACAGTATGTATATATCTATACATCTATTGATCTACACATATGGTGTATCTGGATAAGCTGCAGACTGTGATTGGGTGCAATTGGAGGTGCATCTGGAGATGGTGATTGAGTTAACTTAAAGATGTACTTGGAGGGTATTATTGAAATACCTTAGAGATGCACCTGGAGGTGTGATTGAACAAGTCTGGAGATGCACACAGAGGTGGTCATTGAGTGAACTTCGGGATGCACCTGGAGGCAGTGATCAAGCCAGTTTAGAGATGCAGTTATATGTTATGATCATTTGAACATGGAGACTATATTCATTAGCAAAATGTAATTTTGTCACTGGGAGCCTCCAGAAGTGTATGAGAGGAGGCAGAGTGTAAACTTACAAGCATCAATTTCAGAAGAGAATCAGACCATAGAAGGGCATTCCAACTGGCCTTAGAAGCCAAGTGGATCTCTGATGACTGGTACAGGAGCACCATGTGAGTGATTGTGAGAAGTTTGGGAGCATATCGGAGGGCTGGGGAGAACTTTAGGAGTATCTGGGAGAGTCAGCCAATTAATGCAGGAATTCCAAACAAACTCTGTGAAATACCTAGTCTTATGAATGCTTGTTGGGAGGGCAGCAGGTGTTATTTGGGACTTTTAGGATGCACATGAGCGATGGATGACCCTCCACAGTCAATATGATGCATCGATTATTATTTTCAATCACTTCTTACTCACACTTATACTAGCTAACATCATCTTTAGTATTCAATTTGTTGCATTGCTACTTTATAATACCAAAGCGAAAGGAAACTGATTCAAAAATAAACCCAGGAACACTGAAACAACAATCCGACTACAATCGAATGATATCAATCGAACATAGTGGTACTGGTATTGAAAACATCGGCCATTTGGTCAAGGCTGATGAATTCAGGAACACACAATTCATCAACGGTGTAAAGATATTGGAGGTGCTCCTTGTATTTGCTGATGATTTGCATCTGGCGAGTAGGTGAAATTGAAGTCCAATGTCATTTGGCTTGATTTGTGATGTATAACAAAGCAGTAATGAGATGTTATCTAGCTGCAAATGTAAATGGGGTTTGAAAGGCGATATGATATATGCATGTGGAAAAAGGGAGCAATAACCAGCAGAAGAGAAGTGCCAATATTAGCAGAGAAGCACCGGAAGGGGGAGTAAAGAGTGCAAAATGCAATAGAGGAGTGCCAATTCAGGCAGAGGAGCACTGATGGGGATTGGGAAGTACTGATTGTAGCTGAGAAGCACCACCAAGGGGCGGGGTGGTAAGGAGCAAGGATTGAATTAAAAGAGTGCCGATGAGCAGAGTGGAATGCCCATCCCAGCGGACAAGCACAGAAAGTAAAGGAATTGAGAATGGAATGGCATAGAGCAGCACCAGGTTGAGGAGGGTGGAGGGGATTTGAATAGTGCCTATCCTAGTGGAGTTGTGCTGAAGTGAGGGTATGAAGTGGCCCACTAATGTTGTGAATAAAGAAAGTAGTGGGTGTTAGGGGTTCTCCCTTAACAGAGGTATTGGTACTTGCATAGGGTTGGAGGACTTTATATCTATATTGTTAGGTATACATAACACCAAGTCTAAGCAAATGCAAGTGGCCAGCCCCATAGTCTTTAGCGGGATTTTATGGGAGCCTTGTGTCGATTTGGTAGCAAGCGAGCCTCGTTGCTAGCGGATTGATTGAAATTTCTTATTTCGAAGATCTGATTTGATGATGCAATAACCTTGGCCAGTCACAAGTAATTAAGACTTGGAGATGCCAGTTATTTCATACCACATTAACTAAATTGAACTAAGTGGGACTAGATACGTCGACTGCACTTGTGCGACTGGCCTGTCAGCCAGCCAATAGCCAATATGCAATGATGAGGGATTTCAAGCCAATCCCTTGTGGAGCGGAACAACTTGGGCACTCCCCGGTCAGTGAGAACAGTCTTGGCCTTAGCGTGGTGTGTCTGATTGATTGACGTTGAAGCCTTTGAGGGGTTAGTCAATTAAATGTAAACAGAGCAATGGTGGGTCGCCATGTCAGCCTCTGAAAAGCAGATAGTAGGCCAAATGACCTGAATGGTGAGGCGGTGTCTTAATTTATTAAGCAACCTGGGTTGAAACCTTCCAAATAACCACGTCAGGCGAGGAGAGGTTTTTTGACTATCTGAACATATGAGTTGCAAGATATCTAAGTTGAAGTTACTGTTTGATTCCATCTTATTGCTGATGATAGCCTGAGAGGGAGCATAGTGCTTTAAAACCAATCATGCAAGAACATGATAACCTTTGGGAAGCGTGGTCGTTATCAAGAGAGATTAATGCTCTTTAGGAGTACTCTACCATCTGACAGATGAGATCATGGCAATTCTTGATTGATGATGATGGCCCAGTGGGGAGAGTAACTCATTAAAACCAATCGGCCAATGCAACAAAGGTATAAAGAGACAGCAGTGCTCCGGCATTGGATGGGTAGCCGCAGAAGCGCGAACAATACCTCCCTGCAAAGAAGAAACTGAAATATTATTAAGTTTTCTGTTTTCATTATTATTATCATTACTATTGAGTATATTAGTATTATTTATTATGATTGTACATGGTTCACCCGCCCCATGATTGAGCATACGTTTAATAACGAATGAGAGGTTAAATTGTGTGCTATATCACTTTTATTGGATCGCTTCGAAAAGGAGGATCGATTGTTTGCCAAACAGTGTATCTGGCGGTTGGCAAGTATAATCCAGTTTACTGATATATTGATTTACTACTGGCACTATAGAATATTCCGTTCGGATTACGGTAAGAATCTTGTGGTTATGCCACTACGGAATCGATTACCATCGGAGGAGATGATTCCCGAAAGTAATATTCTGGAATTACATTCAGCTATGGATATTATTACTACTCCATTTGAAAGAAGGTATATTGATCATCCATCAAGGAAGAAGTTCTTGCCTAAGGAGTCAAGCAATAATTCATCCATTAATAGGACTCAAACCGACAAGGTGTTTAAACCTGAGAGACTGAAACAGAAGGATCTTAGGAAATGATATCCGGGATTTAGCAAAAGCGACTTGCTGAAGTTAGGAGGTCCTTGCAAAAAGACGGACTAATATTATAGAACGATTGAGTAGCGTGTAAGCTTAGTACTCACAGTTGAGTCCGAGTCGATGTGGATATTTTGGGTGATTTTGCTTCAGACATAATATTGCCGATAGTATCTGAACGCCAGATTTATCAAGGAGATAGGAAGAAGAAAGTTGTGAAGATACGTCTCAATTTAGATTGCACTATCAACGGACCTACGATATTAATTAATCACCAAGATTAATTATACAAATATACTTTACGATATTAATCAAATCACTGAGATTAATTATATGAGTACACTTTAAGATATCAATCAATCACCGAGATTAATTATACACATATATGTACTGTCAGTATTGTGTCACATTACAATACGACTTAGTTGCTATTTACCTGGAAGCATCTGAGACAACTATACATATTTGTTCTCTGTGCGTATACAACTTATACAGACTCCCTGTACTTATTTTCTGGAGATACGCATAACAGATTCTGATAAGAACTGCGGCTGTGTACCTAGTATGTACTCTAGTATCTATTGATACTAGTAATAGGTATTGTTACTTAGGTGGAAGCAGCCCCGTAACAGTATAATATTTCAAACCACATTGCACTTATGTTTAAAATATATGAACGAAATATAGCTAACAGCATATAAAGTGCTCTACGACGAACACGCTTATTTCTTACGAACAAGAGAAGAGCAGGCAGAGCTGTACCCAGTGGATATATCAAGGACTAAAATATCCGGATGACATTTGTCCAAAATACCATTTTCTAAAGCAGCATATGATTATCGTTATAGTATTATGCCGAATACAAGTATATATGAAGGAGAATTATCATCAGTATCTGAGTCTCGAACTTGGTACTTGTTTACTTGTGGCAAAACTGCACCTTGGTTGGAATCTGACAACAGAATCCAAAGTAGAGGAAGAAGTAAGTGGTCGCATGTGAAATAAAATCAATATATTTGATTTCGCCGGTTATACACCTGATCTATTTGAACATGAACCTCTTAATATATTCGGTTCAATAGATACGGTTTTATTTGAGAAACTCGATAACAATTGGAACGATCCAATCTTTCACCAAGATCCCGAGACTCCGAAACCTTGGGTTGAATACTACCGTCAATCAGCAATCAACGGAGAATTGCTTGAATTGAACAATATTGTATTCAAAGCCAATCAGCAATCGTACTACTCATTTTACGACAAGTGGGATTGCAACTGTAGAGAAGAAGATAAAACTGAGTGGTGTTATTGCGAAGAAAACACTAGCTTGGCGAAATGCAGCCAGTGGTAGATCTTACCTGTCCTCTGATGGACAGAATTTATGATATTTCACTTGTTCCACTGCTGGCAACTATGATGATATATATTCGAGATTGCATTCAGCAATCCATGATGATGCGATATTATAAGTTTTGGGAAGAAAACTTTCTATCATTAAAACCAGAATGGATTGATCATTTCGAAGAATTGATTCAGGTTGCTTGGGTGAAAATTGATCAATATACACCTAGAGATGGGATGATGTATAATGAGGGAAAAGATAGTGGTTGTAACAACGGTTATAATCAAGAATTGACAGAAGGTCATGATGACAGATGGGATGAAGCTAAAGAATATTATCAAAAGATATTCGAAAGAGAGCTTAGCAAGGCCAAAGACAATTGACAAAGAACGTTTGAGGAAGTTGGGTCGTTACCGTTTCGAGATATGGATGAGGAATTCATAGACAAATTACCTCTGGATGAATGGACGAATTATAAGCAAGACAGTGAATGGTGAAGAAATATCCGATGAGGAGTTAAGGGATACCATCAAATTTTGAGGAAAGGGTAGGATAAAGGTTCCTTATTCAATTGATATTTTGTTATAAATTCCATTGATAGATATAGCTATCAATGAAGCTTTGTTATACAATAGTATAAGCAAGCGCGGATAATTTTGGATTGAGGATATTATAAATATCTGGAGTCCAATAGAATAATATATATGTTGATTACTTTTAGCATCATCATTCGATTACCTTCCGACATGAGAAACAAGGACATTTATGATGTCTTCAGGTATTCTCATCATCATTCAATTACCTTCCGACATGAGAAACGACGACATCTTTGATGTCTTCAGGTATTCTCATCCTCATTCAATTACCTTCTGACATGAGAAATGAGGCCATGTATGATGTTTTCAGGTATACTCATCATCATTCGATTACCTTCTGATACGAGAAATGAGGATGTGTGTGATGTCTTCAAATATTCTCACTTTGATTCGATACTGTCCATTATTAGAAACTTCGAAACATGTGATAATTTCAGGGTGTTCTGAGATTCACCCTTAGAGAGGGAGATAGTTGAATATATGAACATCACTAAATGATTCGAATACATTTTGACAAAGAGAAATGAAGTTATTCAAAGTATGCTTCTGGTATTCTCACTAACGATACGAATATCCTTTCAACAATGATAAACAAAGTTATACAAAGTATGCTTCAGGTATTCTCACTAACGATTTGAATATCCTTTCAGCAATCAGAAACGAAGTTATACAAAGTATGCTCAAGGTATTCTCACTTACAATTCGAATATCCTTTCAACAATGAAAAACAAAGTTATACAAATTATGCTTCAGGTATTCTCACTAACGATTCGAATATCCTTTTGACAAGAAGAAATGAAGCTCATATCCATAAATGAGATGAGAACAAGTTATGATATTATCAGGTATTCTTCGATACCTTGAAATCTATAAAAGAGAGGAGAATACGTTATGATATTCTCAGGTACTCTTTGATACCTTCAAATCTGAAAAACAGACGAGAATATGTTATGAAATTCACAGGTACTCTTTGAATCAACCAAAGAAACAAAGATACGTATGGTGTCTTTAGGTATTCTAGGAATATGAGCAATCAACCAAGAAACAAAGATACATATGGGGTCTTTAAGTATTCTACGAATATGAGTAATGGACAATGACTCCATGTCATTTTAACCAGGTTACAGTGGTTTGATAGTATAAGTGACAAGTTGTAATCACTAGGACGGATTCTGTATTGTCATAATTGACCGAGTTAGCGTGATGCCGTCTCACCATGTTATTTGATCGTACAGGGTCGTTCTTAGAATAGCGTAATGCCATCTTGGGACAGAATTACTTTATGTTGGTTATGAAAGAATCTGAAATGCCGAAAAGATACGGAACGTTTAGTGTCCTGTCTAAGTATGCTATATGAGCCAATGCACTTATATGTACCATTGGAGTACACGATAACTATATTATATGTACCTGAATAAGGAGTACATGATCAGTTGTTGTATGTACCAAAGAAGTAGATAAGGAAGTAGTATAAGTACGGAACTGTCTCCAGATGCGGCAAAGTACTGTGTTCAGAATAATGTTCTGGTTTTGTTGCAAAATTTACCTTATGGTTTCTTTGCGATCAACGTGATCTTGTGCAATGAATGGCAGTAGTCATTGTATGAGTATGCAGTGAGCTACTTGATGTTCAAAAAGGAGGAATTTTACTTTTGTGTCGACGGATGTTAAACGTTATACCAAAAAATTGTTCAAGGATAGGACACTCGTGATGTCCATGAATGGTGTCAGAAAAACAGAAAAAATTATATCCACTTCTATGATGAGACAACCGTTGGGTCACTGGACTTAGAGAAGGAGGTGATGATAGGGGTTCTCCCTTAACAGTGGTATTGGTACTTGCATAGGGCTGGAGGACTTTATATCTATATTGTTAGGTATACATAACGCCAAGTCTAAACAAATGCAAGTGGCCAGCCCCATAGTCTTTAGCTGGATTTTATGGGAGCCTCATGTCGATTTGATAGCAAGCGAGCCTCGTTGCTAGCGGATTCATTGAAATTTCTTATTTAGAAGATCTGATTTGATGATGCAATAACCTTGGCCAGTCACAAGTAATCAAGACTTGGAGATGCCAGTTGTTTCTTACCACATTCACTAAATTAAACTATGTGGGACTGGATACGTCGACTGCACTTGTGCGACTGGCCTGTCAGGCAGACAATAGCCAATATGCAATGATGAGGGATCTCAAGCCAATCCCTTGTGGAGCAGAACAACTTGGGCTCTCCCCGGTCAGTGAGAACAGTCCTGGCCTTAGCATGGTGGGTCTGATTGATTGACATTGAAGCCTTTGAGGGGTTTGTCAATTCGATGTCAACAGAGGAATGGTGGGTCGCCATGTCAGCCTCTGAAAAGCAGATAAGCCAAATAACCTGAATGGTGAGGCGGTGACTTAATTTATTAAGCAACCTGGCTTGAAACTTCCAAATAACCATGTCAGGCGAGGAGAGGTTTTTTGACTATCCGACGATACAACGTGCAAGATATCTAAGTTGAAGTTACTGTTTGATTTCATGATATTGCTGATGATGGCCCGAGAGGGAGCATAGTGCTTTAAAACCAATCATGCAAGAACAAGATAACCTTTGAAAAGCATGGTTGTTATCAAGAGAGATTAAAGCTCATAACCAGTACTCTATGATATGACAGATGAGATCATATCAATTCGTGATTGATGATGATGGCCTGGTGGGGAGAGTAACTCTTTAGAAACCAATCAGGCAATGCAAGAACGCTATAAAGAGACAGCAGTGCTCCAGCATTGAAAGAGTAGCCCCAGAATCACAAACGATACCTACCTGCGAAGAAGAAACTGAAATATTATCAAGTTTCCAGTTCTTATTATTTTTATCATTACTATTGAGTATATTAGTATTATTTATTAGGATTGTACGTGGTTCACCTGCCCCATGATTGAGCATATGTATAATAACAAATGCGACGTTACCCTCTGAGCTTTATCATATTTATTGGGTCGCTTCGAAAAGGTGGATCAATTGTTTGCCGCACAGTGTATCTGGTCCAGTGTACTTAGATATTGATTTACTAACAGCAGGATAAAATATTCCGTTCGGATTACGGTAAGAACCTTTTGGTTACACCACTTCTGAATCGATTACCATTGGAGGAGAAAATTCACGAAAGTAATATTGTGGAATTAGATTCAGCTATGGATATTATTACCACTCCATTTGAAGGAAGTTATATTGAGCATCCGTCAAGGAAGAAGTTCTTGCCTAAGGAGTCTAGCAATGATTCATCCATTAATAGGACTCAAACCGGGAAGGTGTTTAAACCTGACAGACTCGAACAGCAGGATCTCAAGAAACAATATCTGCGATTTAGCAAAAAGCAACTTGCTGAAGTTAGGTGGTCATTGCGAAAGGACGGACTGATATTATAGAATGATTGAGCGGCGTGTAAGCCTAGTTTTTACAGTTGAGTTTGAGTAGACGTGGATATTTTGGGAGATTATGCTTAAGATTTAATATTGCCAATAGTATCTGAACGCTAGATTTATCAAGGAGATAAGAAGAAGAAAGTTGTGAAGATACGTGTCAATTTAGATTGCACTATCAACAGACCTATGATATTGATTACTCACCGAGATTGATTATGCAAATATACTTTATGATATCAATTATACGTGTATAAGGTATGATATAAATTTATCACCGAGATTAATTATACGAATATACTTTATGATATCAATTAATCACCGAGGTTAATTATACCAATATATGTACTGTCAGTATAGTGTCACAGCACGATACGACTTAGTTGCTATTTACCTTGAAGCGTCTGAGACAACTATACATATTTGTCCTCTGTGCATATACGACTTATACAGACTCCCTGTACTTATTTTGTGGAGATACTCACAACAGATTCTGATAAGAACTACGGCCGTGTACCTAGTACATACTGTAGTATCTATTAATAGTAGTAATAGGTATTGTTACTTAGGTGGAAGCACCCCTGTAACAGCATCTCCTAACTCACTCGATTAGGATCTTGGAGTGCATCTCTAAGTTCACTCGATCATAGCCTCTAAGTGTATCTCCCAATCTGCCCTATCACCACCTCCAAGTTCATCTCCAAACTCACAGGATTGAAATTTTCAGATGCTTCTCGAATTGCTCACAAGCATTTCCTGCAGCCAGTCCAGATATACCCTGTGTAGATGGGTAGCTGTATAGATACATAGATACATTGATGAGAATACAAACTGAATACATGAGTTTTAAAAATTGTTGAACGATGAGTAGTAGCTATAATTTCCATGCGCACCAGCAGCCTTCCCAAGAATGTTGTTTTTCCCAGACTGCTCTGCTGTGATTCGAGGTGCTCCCAGGATTGTAGCCGGCGCTCACAGGAATGTGATTGATGCTCCAAGGCTTGTTGCCGGCGCTCCCAGGTGCTTCCAGGTCCGCCGAAACTTCTCTCTGGCGCTCCGAGGTGTTCCCAAACGTATCCCAATCACTCTCATCGTACTTCTGTACCAGTCATCAGAGATCCCAGTTACTCTGAAGGCCATCCGGAATGCCCTCCTAGGGTCTGATACTCTCCTGAAATTGACGCCTCTAAGTTTACACTCCACATTCTCCCAGACACTCTTGGTGGCTCCGAGTGACTAAAATACATTTTGCCGAGATAGCAGTATATTTTGGTTACCAGATTTCACCGATTGGTGGTGTCAACAAGAGGAAACTCACTCAAAGAATGCCGATCTCTCCAATGGGGTATGCGACATATTTACTATCACACCACATGCTGTCGGAGTGGTGTCCAGTTCATCCCATGGGTGAGATGTCATCAGCTGGAGACAGTTTAAAACAACTGGCATGACCCTTTGGGAAAAAGTCATCGTAAAGCAGTTTGCTTGAGCCAATAAAGGAATATTGGCAGTCGATTACTCATCATTGGATACCACGGACACTGAAAATAACTTGCAATTGAAGAAAGAGGTGGAGGAAAAGAAATTGCACAGAATGGCCAAGGTCCATGACTATTTGGAGATGTTACAGGGCAGCCAAAACCTCCATACTACACAGAACAAATCTCGCACCCAAAACAAGCCAATGACAGCTGTTGGATAGATTTCAGATACGGAAGAGATCATCAAAGCATCCTGGTCAAAACTTCAACAAGATGGTGTGGCTGCATTCAAATTGTCAGAATGATCACCATTGCCACCTGCTTTGTCTGCAAAGGACCTGCCTTAGGTAAGAACTCAAGTATAAAATGTCCGCCGAATCAACAAAATCGACTGTCATCCAGCCGAAAGTGATCAAGATTTTGCACCTGAAGGTATTTCCGACACTCAATATCCGCTTGACTGGAATGGGGACTTCGATAATTCCGATGTGAGCACTGACAACTGGGAGGTAGATGACGAATGTGATATCAAGCTTGAGAATGAGATCGAGGCTCTGGAAAGCCCTGAGTACCGGAACATGAGTGCCCCACCAAATGTTCCCGGATTGATTCTGCCGACACCGAGGTCGATGAACCGGGTTGAACAGGGTATGATGATGGTCACTGTGATGGAAACATGGAGGAATGAAGGAAACAATCAAATGTAGGACAGAATGAGTCATCATGTTTTCACCAGGTTCTATATGTTGGTTGCCCAAGAATTTCACTTAGAGATATTTTATGGGAGAAGATTGAGCAGTCGCATGTGGATATTGGTTCATAAACAGAAGTAAAGTGGGCGAAATGAATCATTTAGCTGGGTATCTCAATTTTCGTAGAATGAGAGTGACCCGTACAAGAACATCACTGGGCTTGGCATTGCCAATGTGCTGAGTCTCAATCTTGCTCAAAGGAAACCGATAAGTTCAAATAATTATTCATGCAATAATTGATGGCCGCAGTCGTTGTCTAGACAATACATCATAATGAGCATCAACAGAGTTGCAAAATTTTTGGTCTTATAAGCAAGGTAATTGTAAAGTGAATTGGTCACTGTTTAGCATAACCGATATATTGGCTGCCTTCATAGGCAAAACAGCAAGCGACACTGTCACTGGCCGATTCTGAAAATCGGCGTCAACTGAGCGTCAAAGAATTTTGGCTTTTCATCTTGGGTTATCTAATTGTTGATTTGTGGTAATAATTCATATATGTTGTATTGGAGGCCTTTTCAGGCAAAACAAAGGGTGAAATCTTCGATACCCCATCTTGAAAATGAGCGTCAACAGAGCGTCAATAATTTTCAATCTTGTAAGTCAGGTAATTGCTGATATGGGGTTTCTCTTAACAGCGATAATCGAACTTGCAATGAGTATATGAATACACATCACAGAGTAACTGTTGGTCTAGTCATGTGACATGCATAACACCTATTCTTGACATCGGAAGTAAGCCAGTCCTATGTCCTTTATTCGGGATACATAGGAGTCGCATGTTGACTGAATAGGTAACTTTGTCACTTAGCCGATTCACTTTTGATGATGCATCATTATAGCCAGATCGAACAAAGGAGACTCCCGCCAAGCATAATGATTTCAACCTCATTCATTTCCTAGATACTAGCGGGGCATGTTTGTTTGACCTGGAGATTAGTGCGACACACAAACAGTACAGTCCATTGTCTTTATGCGAGTACGCGGGACTTCTGACATATTCCCTCAGGCAATATGAGCTATCAGGGTACTCCCCGGCCGAAGAAAAGAGTTTCGGCCTAAGCATGATGTGACTGAGGGAATTATGACGTTGGCTGAAGATAAGAGGCCTGAAGCAACCCTGCTCATTGGTTTGAGTTAGTATGCATTGCAATGTCAGACTCGTATGTGAATACGAGCTGATGAGTCAAATTCTACCTTGGCATAGTATCGGTTCGTCGCCGATTAAATCTATGACGCAAGCCAAATAGCCTTAAGAAGTGAGGCATTAATATGCGATAAGCACTACCGATTATTATCGGCAGATGTTCCAACTATCTATACAAACGTGTAGTAAGATGTCTGAGTTCAAGTTCCGTCTGACACACAGTCTGACATGATATCATCCGATGGATGGCCTGATTCTTATCAGGAGGATAACACATTGAAACCACATTGCATGAACACGATACCCTATGGGGATGCGTGGCACCTTATCACCGGGCACATGCTCAAGTTGCATGACGTCACCGCAATCACACTATCCTGAGTACTGTAGTCATAGTGTTGAAGTATAGGTGTACAAACCCTCGAAGATGCCCATAAAGAGATGGCATTGTTCCGGCAATGAGAAGGACAAGCTCAAGCAGCAATCTGCAGTCAACATTCAAAACACCGAAGACGATCTCAAAATATTATTAAAATCTTTATCTATAAATCACTTTCAAAAATTACTTCCCACATCCATTCACAAGATTTCGGTTTATATGCCTGGATACAGGTTGATACAATCTCAGTACGCACACCAGAAGAACGTCCAATATTTCAGTGATCTTATTGTTCAACTCGACAAGCAAGCTTCAACCCACATCTCCTGAGTGGTGCGGCTGTTTGTCATAAGTATTGGTATCAGTTACCCAGTACATTGATACATATCTACCCGGTTATTACCATTCGAGGAGTTTTCCAATGATTGGCTTTTCCCAGGAGAGGCTTGATTCTCGGTTTCGAAAAAAGTACAGGAATCTGGTTAAGGATTGACCTGCGCACTGTTTAATAAAGGTCAAGAGGTTGAGTCTTAGGATAAGACGAGGAAAGAAAGAGTTTCTTAGATAGGCGGTTGTACTTAATTGGATGAATGTTGTATTGATTATTGGGATTGAGAACCCCCGTAACAATTGCAAAGTAATCTTGTAGTGGTTAGGTAGTATGAATGTAATGGCAGTCTTTATAGGCAAAAGGGAAAGTGACACGGTCATTACCCCATTCTGGAAATGACTGTCAATAGAGCGTCAATGATTTTTGGCTTTGCATCTTGGGTTATCTGAGTGGTGATTGGTTGCAGACATCCATAAATGAGGTATTGGCCGATTTCAGGGGCAAAAACAACAGCGGCACCCTCCCTGCCCCATTCTGAATATGAGTGTCAATGGAGCCTCAAAGATTTTTGATCTTGCATCTTTGGTAATCTAAGTGTCGCTTTGTGGCAATGATTCGTATACAATGTACTGGCGGCCTTTTGAGCCAAAACTGTGCATGATATCATTGTTACCCCATCCTGAATTTGACCTTCAATGGACTGTCAATGATTTTTGGTCTTTTATACTGGGTAATGAAGGCATCACGTGGATGATGTAGCACATGACCGAACTATTGACTGCCTTAGTAGTCAAGAATACGAATCAGACAAGGAAAAATATTGATTCCAAAATAATTGATATCGCAACCTGTACAGTATCTAAAAAGTAATTGCTGGATGTTGAATAAGCAATTTTGATCTAATACTGTTATCGGACAGCATAATCAATACCATTATGTCAATCTACAGATGGACCCGCTGGACAACCCACTGACAACCCCCCCAATTCAGACTGGTTGGGAGATTTCCATCGAACTGTACCCAAATTGACTGTTCCGGTGCATTGACGAACCGGACCGCCGATTCAGCATGTGCCTGGTTCCAACCAGGAGCCGGACCCGAAGCCATGGTCCGGAACTATTGGCAACAGTAGCTCCCAGTGAAGTCAGATCCACCGCTACAAGCTCGCTCTCCATGAGGCCAGATTGTCAGAGAAACGAGATTGAGCATGGCAGATCACAGAGACCAAGCATATCAGTTGTGAAAGTGAGCATGTCAGAGTTGTGGGAGCGAAGCCAGATCTACCACTATCAGCTTGCTCCCAGTGAGGCCAGATTGTCAGCAATATGAGACTGAGCATGTCAGAGCAGTGAGACCAAGCATGTTGGAGCGTTAAATGTAAGTATGTCAGAGTTGTGAGGGCAAGCATATCAGTTGTGAAAGTGAGCATATCAGAGTTGTGGGAGTGAAGCCAGATCCAAAGCTTTTCGCCACATCAGAGCGAATTCAGATTCTCTGCTACTAACAAAGCCAGATCCACTGCTACCTGCAAAGCCAGATCCACCGCTACCAGCTAGCGACCAGCGAAGCGAGATCCAATGCTTCATGCCAGCTCGTAACGAATCCTGATTCTCTGCTACCAGTGAAGCCACATCCACCCCTGCCAGCATGCTTCCAGCGAGGCCTGATCTACTGCTACCAGTAAAGCCCGTATTACCCCTTCCAGCGATGCTGAATCCACCACTAGCAGGTTGCTTACAGTGAAGCCAGATTCTCAGAGAGGTGAGAGTAAGCATGTCAGAGCGGTGAGACCAAGCATAATGTCAGAGCTTTCAAAGTGAGTATGTCAGAGTTGTGAGAGCAAGCACATCAGCAACAACTCTGATTTCCGTCAGAAACACCCGGGTATTCCGTACGGCTCTGACGGCTCTGACGGAACCTCGTACCCTCTGACGAAGAATTACACACTGCCCATCGCCCAGGCGACGAGTCGCGTTGCACACGTACTCCATTACTTTGTGGTGACGTTTACGCACCATCAGAAGGACACGTGTGTTACACTCTTCGCACGGGCTGCAGTCATGCTGAAGCCGTTGACACAACGCCTGGCGATGTTAAATCATAGCTACTACTTATCGTTCAACGATTTTCAAAACTTATGCATTCAGTTTGTATTCTCATCTATGTATCTATGAATCTATATAGGTAATATGTACTCCCCATCGTTCAGTCCACCTCCGTTACCCCTGTATCTCCATACACCGGCTGTCGCTCATTAATGATGTACTTGGAGGCCGTGATCGAGCGAGTTGAGAGATGCACTTGGAGGCTGAGATCGAGTGAACTCAGAGACACACTCCGAGGCCGTGACCAGGCGAGTTTGGAGATGCAATTGGAGGCCATGATCAAGCGAGTTTGGAGATGCACTTTGAGGCCGTGATCGAGCGAGTTTGGAGATGCAATTGGAAGCCGTGATCGAGCGAGTTTGGAGATGCAATTGGAGGCCGCGATCCAGCAAGTTTGGAGATGCACTTTGAGGCCGTGATCGAGCGAGTTAGGAGATGCAATTGGAGGCCGTGATCGTGCGAACATGGAAGCCATAATCGAGCGAGTTTGGAGATGCACTTTGAGGCCGTGATCCAGCGAGGTTGGAGATGCGCTTTGAGGCCGTGATCCTGCGAGTTTGGAAATCCAATTGGAGACTGAGATTGAGTGAACTCAGAGATGCACTCCGAGGTGTGATCGAGCGAGTTTAGAGATGCACTTGCAGCAGGCTATGATCGAGGGAGATTAGAGGAGTACTTGGAGGTGGTCGATCTAGAGGCGGTCGATGGGAGGTGCGCCAGGTGCTGAGACTCTATTCATCGGTTAGTTAACTCGAAACCATGGGAATGAGCTCTTATATAATCGAGAGAATGAAGGGATGACAGACAATTTTAGGTGTATGCTGTACTCGGTGTATGCTGCACTCGGCGTATTCTGCACTCGGTGTTGACTCATGATGATGGCATGGAGAGATAGAGAGGGATGAGTTCACTTTGTGTTCTTGCAATGATGGTAGAGTTGTGGACGAGAAAGAGAGAGATGGGGGATGAAGATGAGAATGATGTGGAGGATACGAGCGGACCTGGGGAATCTGCGGTACGACTTGCGTGATTGGGTTTAGAAGACCTCGTATTGGTGTTATTACTCGCCGGATCGGGACTTGTAGTTGCTGTATCTGGAACGGCAAATTGACTCGCACACGAAATTCTCTTAAGTCCCAGTTTCTCATGATGATTTCCCCCATCTCCTTTGATCTCTCTCTTTCTTGTGCTCAACACTACCATCACCTAAGAACACGAAGTTAAGTTATCCCTCTCTATCTCTCCATGCCATGATCATGACTTAACACCGAGTAGAGCATACATCAAGTACAGCATCATCCCAAGATCGACAGCCTCACTCCAAATCGACCGCTTCCAAGTACTCCTCCAATCTCGCCCGATCATAGCCTGCAAGTGCATGTCCAAACTCGCTCGATCACAGCCTCCCAGTGCATATCTGAGTTCACTCAATCTCGGTCTCCAATTGCATCTCCACCCTCGCTTGATCATGGCCTCAAAGTGCATCGCCAAACTCGCTCGATTACAGCCTCCCAGTGCATCTCTGAGTTCACTCGATCCTGCCCTCCAAGTGCATCTCTGAGTTCATTCGATCCGAGTTAACTAACCGATGAATAGAGTCACAGCACCTGGCGTGCCTCCCATTGACCGCCTCTAAATCGACCACCTGTAAGTACTCCTCTAATCTCCATCGATGATAGCCTGCTGCAAGTGCATCTCTAAACTTGCTCGATCACTGCTCGGAGTGCATCACTGAGTTCACTCGATCTCGGCCTCCTAGTGCAAGGCCAAACTCGCTCGATCACAGCCTCGGAGTGTATCACTGAGTTCACTCGATCACGGCCTCCAAGTGGATATCTCAACTCGCTCGATCACGGCCTCCAAGTACATCGTTAATGAGTGATGGCGGGTGTACGGAGATACAGGGGTAACGGAGGTGGACTGAGCGACGAGGAGTACATATTCGGGAGACCCTGGGGTAGATAGACATCATCTCATTTTCATCTCATCTGGATCCACGCAATTGTGTGGATTCTCACGGCCGGGTAGCATCATGTCTTCTCATTTTCTTCCTAGGCTCCTCGAGCTAGAACCGTTCTTTCTCACAAATTCCGTTTGGATGTCGCGAGAGGTGTGGCGGAATGTCAATGATGGGCTCACTGCTGTCTAGCTCCGTCGTATCACCACAACGGCCTCCAAGTGGTGCATCTCTCGGTGATCTCAATTGGCGTCTCCAGGTGCTCCTCCGATTATGGTCGATCACCATCTGTGGCCAGATTGACCGTAAGTATATATATAGAGATACTTAAATAATGCTTGCCCTATTATGAGGTAGCGAATCTTGTGACTGTAACAAAGATGAATATGATAGATGAAATGCCTTGTGCTTATGGAACCCAGCATGTGGCTTCCAGACCGATTTACATTTTGCTGATGTACCCAACGAACCCATTCTGACGTATGGTCACAGTTGCCCACAACGCCACAGTGTTCGTTTACATTAGGATACCGACAGAGCCAGACGAAATGGCGAAATTGCGATCGGAGGGCGATATGCAACGCGACGCATTGTTGCGGCGCTGGGAGCGGAGTAGTCTGCCACCGGTATGGCTCTGATGGCTTCGACGGAGCATGTCCACTCTGACGGAGCCATTCCGTCCGGACGGAATTGTTTTTTGCTGATGCATGTCAGTTGCGAAATTAACTATGTCAGGGATGTGGGAGTGAGGTTGTCAGAGTTGTGGAAGCAAAGCCAGATCCAAAGTTAATTGCCAGCTCATAGTGAATCCAGATCCTCTGCTACCTGCAAAGCCAGATCCACCAGTACCTGCAAAGCCAAATCCACCGCTACCAGCTGGCTACTAGCGACATCCGCAAAATGAAAATTGGTCCGGAAGCCACAGGCAAGCCTCCCAGACACTCCGGTCGACTTCACCAGTTCGCGTAATTACGTCCAGATGCTTCTAGTCCCTGCTGGAGCTAAGCAGAGTGCTCTCAGACTGGGGAAGAGCATTCTCAGGAGCTCCTGAGAACACCTGCAGTTATGGAGGTGCATTCTGGATGCTACAAGATTTGACTTATAAGATGTTAAATGTTTCAGCAGCTGAGACCTCTGTGTGGGTCTGCAGCAGACATCAAGAGCAGCTGAAACCTCTGCGCAGCTCTGCGTGAGACTTGGCGCCATATCCTCACAGCAGTTGTAGGTGGACGGCTATGGCCCTGTAAAGGTGCGGCTCTGTGGTAGGCTCGCGTAGTAGTTAGTTCTAGCGAGACAGTAGCTTGATCATCTATAATGTTCACCTCCATACATACAGAAAGGCTATTTGCCCACATTGGTAGCAACACTCGAATTCTGACAGCCTCAAAAGCATCAGAAGCGACCACAACACAACGCACAATGGCTACTGTACTCGGTGTATCTTGTAACCTGTGGACTGCCGGCGATTCGGAGACATCGCATGAGTGCTCCGACTTTGCGGCCCTACCTGCTATGCACGACATGCACGACACACATGGAGCGCATGATGTGGAAGATGTCAGTTTTACAGATCACATCGATCAAGGTGAGCGAATTAGGTTCAGCAGTAGGTTCAAGACATCAACCACCGGGGGCTTCCAACCTACAGAACATCGCACAACAGAATATGTCACAAACCAAATGAAGGTCATCCACAATGGCCCCAGGCTGTTGTCTGACCAACCAATCAACTGGATCAAGGCTACGGAGGACATCCAACTGGAGATTACCAATACTAACCGCTCCGAAGCGTTGAACAAGCAGAGAAATTTGCCAATCTTCGCGACCTCAACGAGGGCTTGGCAGCTGCTGTTGAGGGCTTGGAGGCTGCTGAGCCCGTCCACGACGGCCCAAGCAGGGAGTTATCAGCTGCTAAGCAAGACATTGAGGAGGTGGAGGAAGAGCTCCAGATCGAGAATCATCACTCCACCAAGTTGGAGAGATGGCTGAACAAGAGCATGTCGGAGCCGGTGACAACTGAGCAGACAGACATCACACAGCTCCAGCTGGCGAAAGACATGCTGCTGCACCGAGTCAAAAACCTCTTGTCAGAGAGAAGCGGCATGGAATCCGAGTTGAGAGCATTCGAACGTGTCACTCAACATCTTACGACTCACCAAGTCCAAGCGACTCTGGCGCCCAATACCTCTACACTGACCGAAGGCACATCCAGGTTCCGTGGCTCCTCAGAACAGACCCCTGGCCTGTCTGGAAGCCGTAGCTTCTCAGTCAAATCGTCCAACCTTCCGACGTATGAGAGCAAACAAACCCTGGACGATGTCACTGGTTTCATTCATCCTTTGGAACGGCACTTCGAAAATGCAGCCTGAGCCATTTGATGGGTTGGCACAACAGGTTGGGGTGAGGAAGCAGTGCTACAGATAAAAGGCGATACAGCAGTCTGGGCCATGCACAGTTTCCCAATGAGTACACCCATCGAATGGTCCACCTCTCGCGTGGAGTTGAAAGCTAAGTATATTCCGTCCAATGCCTTGGATCTGGTCAAACGTCAATGGGAGGAACTGAGTCTAAAGGAGGGAGAATGCGTCACAGAGTTTAATGAGCGTTTCAGTCGCCTGTGTTCGAAATTGGAACTGCACCAGCCAATGCCAACCGACATGTTAGCCGACGCTTATGTGTATAAGATCGAACAGGGCAACCAAGGAGTTTATATAGACCAGGTCCGCTATATTAGCATGCATGATATGACACTAACCCTCGAGCAGCACATGGAGCACCTCGCTGAGTTCGGTAGGTCACTGACCAAGTCTCCAGCTAGAAGTGGCGCCGGCGCAAACACTAACACAACCACAAACATTTCAGCCATGAATCTGGACTGCAAGAAAGGTGGTACAAATTGTACAGTGGGCACGGCCAAAGACAACAGTTTAACCTGCTATAACTGTGGTTAGGTTGGTCACATCTCTCACAAATGCCCAAACCACAACTTGATGAAGAAGCTACTCGAACAAGCTATGGTCAGCAAGGATGCCCCAAAAGTCAAGTCTGGACTCCCACGCAAGGAGAAGAAAATGGGAGGTGCACCGACCGGTCGAAAAGAGAGTGGACGGTTTGCTGAGGAAGAAGAGGCTAAGCAGGAGACGGGCAGCAAGGCAGAGAGTGAGTTGGAGAGTGTCTCAGACTCGGAATCTGAGGTGGGAAAAAGCCAATGAGGTCAGTAGCTGCAGCTGTACCTCCCTTGAAAACACCATCATGTACGGTATCGTCAAAAAAGGTGTGCAAATTGGTGCCAGATAGTCCATTCACAATTTTCACCAGTTACCACCTCTTCGAAGTTTGTAAACTAGACGATTCAGTGGTCGACCGCTACTCAGGTTCAAAGGAAAAATTCAATACCAGACTAACGGAGGATGGTGGAGCAGCAAACAGGCAAGAGTAGTGAAAGATGATGGTATGTAAGAGCACTATGTGGGTCAGAAGTTCCTCGACGAATCGAAAAGCCAACGGGCCGTCCGCAGTGCACAGTATGCACGATGGATGATTATGGTGATGACTATTGTCAACACCGGGGATGGCATAGAGACATGCCAGCGAGTCAGATTGAAACTACGACTTGGTGCGTCATATGTCAATGAGGAAGATTTTATGGTCTATGATGTCAAGGGCATTGATATCGTACTGGGCATAAGATGAATGCTTGATATAAACTGCCAATATCATATCCACCATGACAGCAATGAAATGTGGATAGCCAGTGACCTCTGGGAAGAGAGAGTGGAAGGCCGAGTACACTACTTGCCTGGCCTACACCCCTTGGATGTTGACGAAGGAATAGTGGAGCAGGCCAAATTCATGGGCATACACAACATACGGAAGGCAGAACTTAAGAACATGTTTGCCCGCCTGGTGAAATGGGCCTTCATGATCGAAGTACACCTCCGCAGCAATGGGGGTACATTTTGGACAGAACTCCCGGGTGAGTTTCAGGAGATGTTGACAGAATTCCAGGGCCTCTTCGGCAAGCCAACATATGCAAATTGACAGCGTGGAAGACAGGCTGATTTTGAAACTGAAACAGACCTGAATGGCAAAATACCATTCGGTTCACCATACCACATCTCTACGTGGGAAGAAGCAGAGCTTCGCTGGCAGATAGGCAAGGCGATGTGCTGCAGGTGGATTCAACCCTCTCGAAGCAATTTCGGCTCACCAGTATTATTCGTGCCAAAGCCTGGCAGTATGCTGGGTATGTGCAAGGATTATCGAGCAGTAATCTCCATAACCGTCAGGGATTGTTATGCTCTCCCACACATCGAGGACTCACTCAACTCCATGCACAGCCCCTTCTGGTTCACAAAATTGGACTTGGCAGCTGGTTACCATCGAATTCACATCACCACAACCAACAGACAAAAGACGGCCTTCACCACTCACTATTTTTTATATGAGTGGCGAGTCCTGCTGTTTGGCCTGGCGAACACACCCAGCCAGTTCATGCTCATGTTGAACGGCATCTTAGAACCAATGAAACGCAAATTCATCATCGTATATCTTGAGGATATTATGATTCAGAGCCGTACGCTGGCGGAACACATCATTCATGTCCGAGAAGTGCTGACTTTGCTAATGGAACATGGTCTCAAGGCCAAATGTGCAAAATGCACCAGGGCTTGTCAGAAAGTCAATTTTTGCGGATCTAACATTGACAAGGATGGCATCCATGCCCAGGGACATAAGACCCGTGCTGTAATGCATTGGCCTCAACCTGAGACAAGTAAGGATGTCAGAGGCTTCCTGGGCCTCACCAGTTACTATAGAAAATTCATTGAACACTACTCTCATATTGCAATGCAGTTGTATGCGATTGGCACTCCTCCTAAAGGAATAGGGGACGTGGGGTGGCAATGTGGACAACCAAGGAGGGTCAGGCGCACTCCTTTCGCATGGGACAGAGAATGCCAGCATGCTTTCAACATACTCAAAAAGGCACTCTGCAATGGGCCAGTCCTTCCTCTACCAAACCTCGAAGCCAAATATTGCCTGCACTTCGATGCTAGCCAATATGCATCGGGCGTGGTGCTCTCCGAGATGCAGGATCAGGCAGAGAAAGCGCTGGGTTATTTCAGCTGTAAATTACAAGATGCGGAGACGCGATACCGTGCATACGATAGGGAATTGTTGAGCATCCGAGACGCAATAGTATACGGGGAATCCAACCTACTCGGAGCCGAGCTGTAATTTTTGGTATACACGGTCCATGTGACCTTGTGTTAGATCATCACACAACCACACCTCGCCATACGTCAGATGGATATCTTGAATGTCCTCCAGAATTTTGACTGGGAGATGAAGCACATTCCGGGCGCCAAGAATCAGATCGGGGACATGTTGTCTTGTAGCCCAGATTTCTGACGGGAGTGATGCAATTCAATGGCACTGGAAGTTACTGCGGCTGGAGAATGGGTTGATGACATCCAGGTGGGCATGATTGGCAATGAATGGTACGTGCCTATTGCACATTGCTTGGCCAACCCAAGTCCCCGCCCCCGGCTATCTACTGCATCTACCAAAGAATGCAAATTATGGATGTCAGCGCAACAATTCAATTTGGAAGATAATGGCCTACTGTGGTTACCTGGAGATTTGGAAAAGACACAGGCAAACAAAATAGCAAGGGCAAAGAAACACTTCAAAGAAGGGGTGGAGATAACTGTGGGAGTAAAAGAGAAGGAGGAAGACAGAAAGGCGAATATGAGGGGACAGTTGTGTATTCCAAAGACGATGCAGCGACGAATCCTCTATGAAGCCCAGAACACTCCAGCAGGGGGACACCTCGGTGCTGACCGAACGTACTTACACATGAAAGACCAGAATTTCTAGAAGACAATGTGGCACCATACCCAGCGATTCGTTTCAGGCTGTGACTTGTGCCATCCAACTAACCACCGGAGCGGGAAACCCATGGGCCTTCTCCAACCACTTCATATAGCCAAAGGGCATTGGGAAAGAATTGGCATTGACTTCATTACCACCCAGCCGATCTTGGGAAATGTCCACAACTGCATTGTAACGTTTGTTGACCACATACCAAAGAGACCACATTGTGCCGCCTGCAGGAAAACAATCGATGCCTCGGCTTTTGCGCGCATATTCATTGAAGACATCGTTTGCCTAGACAGGGTGCCTGAAGAGGTTGTATCGGACCGCAATGAACATTTCACAGCAGACTATAGGAGTGAAGTTGCGAAGATCCTGCAGACGAGGCTGCTCATGTCTACAGCGCTCCATCCAGACATGGATGGCCTGTCTGAAATCTCGAACAAGATCGTCGTACGCTATTTGCATGGGTTCGCAACTCACAATCAAGCCAATTGGGACAACTACCTCCCATTAGTGGAGTATGTTGACAATTCTTCAGTAAACCATTCGACGAAGCGGACACCTTTTGAACTAGATCTTGGATTTGAGCCGCCTTCATCGCAAGACTCAATTGCAGTCCTCCAACGACCGCAGGCCAATGAATCAGCGAGAACCTTACATGGCAGCACATTTGCTGAACGATCGCAGCGCATTTTGGGAGTCACCAGCGATGAGCAGCATGATGCTCAGGATAAACAGCCGGCGGAGGCTGATAAGTCACGGCGGCCAATTGACCCTGCCATCATTGGTCGTGTGAAAGTGTGTTTAGATACACAAGATTTGGCTACCACATACGCCAATGTCAACCCTACACAATGCATACTGGTACACCGGTACATTGGCCCATACCAGATCCTCTGAGTATGCAGAAACGCCATCGAACTGGATCTCTCACACGAAATGACAATCTACGACACAGTTTATGTCAGCAGACTCTAAGTTGACCGCTCGGATGATTCCAGCGTTGTCTGGTAGCCGCCGCCTCCCCCAGTCTTGATAAGCTGCGCAGGACCAGGTTACGTCATTGCATCGATGGCAAAAGACCAGCCAAGCATCAATGGAACCAGATAGGAATACGAAGTGAAATGGGAAGTTTGGGACGAGAAGGACAACACATGGCAGCCAGAGAAGAATAAGGCAAAAGCAGAAGAGATGGTGAAGCGGTAATCGGAAGAGATAGGCGGACGGCCAAAAGTAAAGAGAAAATAGACACAATGAACGGCATGTGGGGCATGTTTGTGTTTGATCAGGGTGTTTTGTTTCTTCGAGAGGTTTCTTGCGGATGATTGCAGATGGTTGTAATGTAGGAGGACGGCTGTGGTCATGGTAAAGTGCGGCTCCGTGAGAGGCTCGCGTAGTGGCTAGTTCTTGTGAGACATTGGCTCAATCATCAATAACGTTCACTTCCATGCGTACAGAAAGGCTATTTGCCCCCAGCTAGTGTTAGCAACAGGTCCTGATGACCCGCCAGCGGTCCGGTTTTTGGCTGGCGGTTCGGTTCGGTTCGGTTCCAGACCAGGCCAAAATTGCAACCTGTTTTGTTTTGGAGGGTTTGTAACCCGGAACGGACATGCACCTGCAGGTTTCCGGCCAGGTTGGAACCAGGCCGCGGTTCCAACTTTACGGTTCCTCCATCTTTGCCTCTAATTAAGTATTTGAGATCTCATCGTATCGTGACATGTTCAGTAAGTAGATTGTGCAGTTCTGGCCGCTCTTTCTCCTCCTGCTTTCCGATTTGCCATCCGACTGATATTGGTTGAGTGGCTGTGAAAAAAGGGCAAATTTTGAGCGAAATTAGCGGGTTTTCGATAGCGGCTCAACCAATATTGGTCGGATAACATACCTGAGATGGGGAGGTGGAAAAATGGCCAGAACTGCACAATCTACATACTGATCATGTCATGATACGATCAGAACTCAAATACTCATTTGGAGGCAAAGTTGTGATGTTGAAATGCTGGGTTTTTGTTGGTAAAACTGGCCCATTTCCAATGGGCTGGGTTTTTCGTGTGGTAAGACCCATTGCCACGGTCCTGTTCAGGGTGAAACCGGAACCGGAACCGACCCGGCAATTTGGACCCGTTGCTAACACTACCCACAGCAGTGGGGTCCTAGGGTTCCATAACTGCAAGGCATTTCATCTATCATATGTGTCTTTGTTACAGTCACAAGATTTGCTACATCATGATATGGCATGTATTATCTAAGTCTCTCAGTATGTATAGATATGGTTCTCAAGCGGAATCAGAGTAGCACCAAGAGATGCTGATTGTACGAACTTAGAGATGCGCTTGGAGGCCGTTGTGGCAGCAAAATCTATTTCTTACCACCACCACCACCATTCAGCTTGGCGTGGAGAAGCCAGCAGGGGTGTACGGAGATACAGGGATAATTGAGATGGAGGCCGGGTGTATGGAGATACCGGAATAACAGAGATGGACATGACAACAGAGAGCACATATTTGGGAGACTCCGGCATAGATCGATATCATCTCAATATACAAATGACACACTCAATTATTCCCAGCTCTTGGTCCAACACACTCTTGCCGAGCTTTCATAGATTCACCCAACTTGGGTGATTCTTTGCGCACTCTTACCGAACCTTCACTGATCCAAGCACCTTGTGTGGTTACTCACAGCTGGCTAGCATATCACATACTTGCCCTATCTCCCATCTTGCTCAATCATTTTGCCACACTGTTGTCGAGCGAGTGGGGAGCTGCACTTCGAACCAGCAATCGAGGGAACTCCGAGATGCACTTGCAGGCCATGCTCAAGCGAGTTGGGTCATGCACTCCAATGCAATGATCAAGTAAGTTTGGAGATGCACTCCGAGGCCATGATCAAGCCAGTATCAAAATGCACTTGGAAGTCGAAATCACGCAAGATGAGTGATGCACTCCAAGGCCGCGATCAAGCAAGTATGGAGATGCAGTTGGAGGCCATGATCAAGCGAGATTGGACGGATACTTGGAGGCGGTAGATTGGAAGCTGAGACTCTACTCATGAGTTAACTCGTAATTGCTGGAATGTAGAGAGTTGAGTACAACAAGGTCTGGCAAGAGATGAGAGATGAGAGACTTGCTGGGAGCGGGAGCCAGTTGATCTTGGGGTGATGCAGTACTTGGTGTATGCTGTACTCAGTGTTAACTCATGATCATGCCATTGAAAGATAGAGAGGGATGACTCAACTTCAAGTTCTTAGGTGATGGTAGAGTTCAGGACGAGAAAGAGAGAGATGTGGGAAATCATCATGAGAAACTGGGACTTAAGAGAATTTCAGGTGAAAGTCAATTGTACCATCCCCGATACGGCAGGGAAGAGACCCGATCCACAGGGTATTGACACTATTACGAGGTCTTCCACACCCAATCAGGCAGTCTTACCCCTGATTTCACATATCCACTCGTATCATCCATATCATTCCCATCTTCATCCCCCATCTCTCTTTCTCTTGTCCACAACTCTACCATCATCGCACAATACAAAGTTGAGTCATCCCTCTCTATGTTTCCAAGCCATGATCATGAGTTAATACTGAATACAGTATACACCAAGTACAGCATCCACCCAAGATTTTCTGTCTTCCATCATTCTCATGAGATTACAAGTTGACCCCTGAATGTAGCTTCAGCTTCACAAATGCCTCCCTACAAGAATGACCGCCACCAACCAGCTCTCCATGAGGGCTCACAGGTAAAGTCACCTCATCACATTCCCACTGTTGCACATTATCCAACTGTTGAATAGAGTCTCAGCACCCCGCACTCCTCCCATCGACAGTCTCCATGTACTCCAATCTCCCTCGAGCATGGCGCCCAAGTGCATCTCCACACTCCCTCGATTTGGGGGCCATCGAGTGCATCTCTAAGTTCACTCGATTATAGTCTCCAAATGCATCTGCGAACTCAATTGAACATGGCTGTGGAGAATATGTTTGCGTTCTCTCGATCATCGTTAGGTGCCCCTCAAACTGCTCTCAAGAACTCTCTGCAGCCAGTCCTGATATACCGTGTGTAGATGAGTAGCTATATAGATACCTGGATGAGAATACAAACGGAATACATAAGTGTTAAAAATTGTTGAATGATAAGTATTAGCTATGATTTCAAGGTGCACCAGCAGTATTGCCAAAGAACATGTTTTTCCTTGACCGCTCTACAGTGATTTGATGTGCACCATGGATTGTGGTGGGCGCTCCCAGGCTTGTTGTCGGCACTCCCAGGGCATGTCATAGGCGCTCCCAGGCTTGTCGTTGGCACTCCCAGGCTTGTTGCCGGCACTCCCAGGTGCTCCCAGGCTTGCCATCGGCGCTTCCAGATGCTCCCCTGGTTGTCACCAAACCTCCTCTATTCACTCAGATTTTTGCCGGTGCTTCCAGGTGCACCTGAAGGCCACTGCATCAATCCTGCAAACTCTGGAATTTTACCACCCTGGGATTCTGGTCCAACAACTCCCAGACACTCCCAGAGGCTCCCAGTGACAAAAATGCATTTTGCTGAAGGAAGCTAGATCCAAAGCTTCATGCCAGCTAATAGTGAATCCAGATTCTCTGCTACCAGCGACGCCACATCCACCCATACCAATGTGCTTCCAGCAAGTCCAGATCCACTGCTACCAGCAAAGCCAGTGTTACCCTTGCCAGCAAAGCAAGATCCACTGCTAGCAGCTTGCTCCGAGCTAAGCCAGATTGTCAGAGCGGTGAGAGCCAGCTTGTCACAGTGGTGAGACCAAGCATACTGTCAGAGCTTCCAAAGTGAGTATGTCAGAGTTGTGAGAGCAAGCATATCAGTTGTGAAAGTGAGTATGTCAGAGTTACGGTGGAAGCAAGGTTGTCAGAATTATGAGAGTGCATCTGTCAGAGTTATTAGAGCAAGCTTGTCAGAGTGATGACATCAGCAAAATGTGTTTTAGTCATGGGGAGCCTCCAGGAGTGTGTGAGAGGAGGCGGAGTGTAAAGTTAGAAGCATCAATTTCAAGAGAGGATCAGACCCTAGGAGGGCATTCCGGCCGGCCTTCGGAGTAACTGGGATCTCTGATGACTGGTACGGGAGCATCATGGGAGTGGTTGTGATATGTTTGGGAGCACCTGGAACTGTCGCCCAACAAATGGGGGAATCCCATACTAACTCTGAGAGATGCTTGGATTCTTAGGGATAGTCATTTGAAGGACTGCAGGGGTTATCTGAGATTCTCCGGATGTACACAAGCAATAAGAATACCCTCCACGTATGATGCATAGATTATTGTTCATTATCAACTTCTAAATCATACTATAGTACCCAGCATCTCATTCAACATTCTACTGATTGCATCGCTACATTAATGAGATCCGAAGATAATTACAAGTGATTCGAAAATGAAAGCAGGTGAACCAGAAACAATAACCTGGCTAAGCGATCAAATGATATCAATCGAACATAGTCTCCATGTCATCCACTAAATCTCCCATCCCATCATGGCCGAAAAATGCAGCAACACACCATTCATCAACAGCGCAAAGAAGCTGGAGGCACTCCTTGTATTTCCGAATGATTTGGGCCTGGCGAGTGGGCAAAATTGAATTCCAATATTGTTTGGCTCAATTTGTGATATCTAAAGGGCTGGAATTGAGAGGTCAGCTTGCGGTGAATCAAAATGGAGTTTGAAAGACAATATGATGAATTCGCGGGGAAAAGAGGTGCGCCACCAGGAAAGGAGGAGTGGCTGATGTGGAGTGCAGGGTGGGCAAGGGGAGTGATGAGGGTAATGGAGGAGCGCGGAATGAAATGGGGGGCGAAAATGCAGGCCAAGGAGCGCCTATCCAGTGGAGCATCCCATCTATGCTGAGCATCGCTGAAAGGGAGGGTGGTAAAGAGTCTGGAATGGAATAGAGGCGCTCCTCATCGAGGTCGAGGAGAGGATTGAGGAGCGCCCATTCTAGAGGAGGAGTGCAGGCAGGAATGCAGTATGGAGCGCTGAATGGATTATCGAAGCCCCAATCCAGACTGTGGAGTGCCAATGGGGATCGAGGAGTGCCTATTATAGTGGAGGAGAACCATCGTGGGGGGGGTATGAAGTAGCCCACCATGTGTAATTGATGAGTGCAGTGGCTTCTGCAGTAATACAATCCATTACCATGGAAGGGCAAAATTTACCTCAATATTTATGTTGAGAAAACATAACTGTAACCTTCCTTCCAGTGGCATACTCAGACAGCGCACAATGAATAGCTGCAGCCACAAGGGCTAACGTCTGCGGTGTGAGTGGTTGAAAGAACTGTGATGTGGACGGTTGTCGCCCCAAGCTATTGGTGGTGCAGAAAAACTGATGGTAGATTAAGTCAAGCACTTCCATCTGCGTGAACCAGGACTTCTCATCATTGATGACCTTCAAGAGATAAGCATCATCAAACAGGAGCTCCTTAACCTGGTTTTGAAGCTCAGTCTCTGATGGTAAATCCAACCAGTAACTTTGGACAACAGTTCGAAGAGCTCCATCTGCCAAATTGTTTACAAATGGTACTAATCTCTAGTTTCAACTATGTATATTTTTGGGGATTACTATCATCACAAGTCAGATGGAGGAGCAGAAAACAGAGTAAACACTTACAGCTTGTGAGGTTTGCAGATCAATTTGAAGAGATGGACCACCGGGCAATTGACACACAGATGGTGTACCTACAGGAGAACCTGCTAATGCCCGCTGTCAATCCTGGGCTTCAATGGCCATTTGCCAAGCTTTGTCAACCATGGAGTACTTCTCATCGGAAATGATTGGCCAGGGAGTGTTTGTGAATACAATTGCCTCCATGAGCCTTTTCGCTACCTCAAAGGTAGCCTGTCGGTGTAGAGGAATGTCGTGATCTCCACCGGCCTTTGGTTGAGGAACACTATGGTCTCCACCAGCCATGGGAAGCGGGAGCGCCTGGGCGGGTACAATGTCAGACTCGCGTGACACATTGATGGTTGACTTTTGGCTTGTGAGCCGTGGTGGTGCCTTGGCCCTGGCTGCCAGAGGTCACAGATTTGGAAGTGACGAGCGGGCAATGACGGTATCGGCATGGTTCTGTTTCTTTGGCAGTGGAAGTCTTGTAGTTTGTATTATGTTATCATGGTGCACGTGGTCCAGATGTAGGACCTCTTGGTGGTTGTCCAAATCATCTTTGTCGATATCGGATGACAAGGTGGACACGCCAGCATCTTCACTGTCGTCATCGCCGATGTCCTCCTGATCAGTATCATCATCATCCTGCTTCAGATACATTATAGCGTGGACATTAGCTATCTCTAACATGATACACAAAGGTTGGAGTTCAAACATTTGATCAGCAATGAAAATTGGCTGTCTTCTTGAATGCACCTGCAAGCGCTCGGTCAAGGTGTGCTTCTGGGTTCTTCTGTGAATAGTGATTCCTCACCTCGCTGGCTGTAGGTTCCATGTTGATGAAGTGAAGTAGCGGAATGTAGACAGAAGGATATAAGAGTAAATGAAGTAGGAAGTTTAATAGAATAACGGCAAAATAGGGCAGCAATGTAGCAAGTAGTCAAGGAGGATGGAATTCGAGGCATGCCTGTAACTAGTGACGCTCGGCCGAGAAAGATGCAAATGGAGGTGCGCCTGGAAAGAATCAAGAAGACTGTGTCTGTGGTTCATAAATATACTGTCGAAGCTAGTTCTGTGTTGTGATTTACGATGCGTCAGGTGCGCCGGATTAGATGGATTCTTCATGCCCCCAATTCCCGAATGTTAGCATTCGTATCAAAATACGCTATTGAAGCAATGATCGGAGGTTGGATCAAGCCAACATACCTAGAATTTGAACCAGATGCACTGGAAGAACTCAACACCTCTGAAGAACTCTAGACATTGACATGGTTGTATCACTAACTAACTCTCAGCACCAGACATAGGTGAAATACTGAGCAATTGGTTGACCATGATCACCCCTGCATATAACTCCGCCGAAGGTTGTTCATTATGCCTTCAGTTCGAGAGTATGAGAGGTGACCGCGTAGCACAGAATTGTCAGTGTGTTGAAGAATCTTGCAGGACTTGGACGGAGAATAGTGTTTGGACCTTTGTGAGTGGCAACAGTTGAAGTTACATGGGTTCAAACTGAGTTTGTTGCTGATAGTGGATAAATATGAATCTCCAAATGCGGTATAGCAGTCGGATAGACACCCTATTTTGATAATATTTGGTTGTTTTAGGATTCTTCAGCAAAGTTAGCGGTCGATTGGGCAATATCGGGTACAGAACTTCACTTTCAGTGGTCAGAGTCTGCTGAAGTCACAATATGTATGCAGTCGGTGTAAGAGTGGATGGAGAATTTGGGTTTACAAAGGAGAAATTCAACATAGAGAAGGAGCGGTAAACGTACGATGATGACTCAGGGGTAACCTAATCGATTCCAGTTCTCCTCAGTGCCAAGATTGCTAGCGAATGGGTCATGAATAGTCACTCACATTAAGATGTTGCGCATACTATCATGTAAACACCGCATCATTTAATCACAAACATTATGAGTCTCAATGCTACAATGTTGACTTAACATAACTATTGGCGTTCGAAGCAGTGCATAAGAACAATATGAAAGCATCATGAGGCTTCATCTGACAGCGGAAAGATGAATAACAGCATGCTGTTACGGGCAATTGAGGAGCAACTAGCATTGAATCCGCATGCAGGATACAATCTAATGGCTGCGATTGCGGGCTCGCCTTACTTTGACAGTTACTTGTACTCTCAGAAACTGCGTTTTCTTTACTCGAGCTTTCATTACGATTTGTTCTTCATGCACACTTGGGATCGGACATTGGCAGAAATCAGGTATCGTCTGTTTATGATTTGTTATGAACTTCAGGCGTTAAACATATGCGGTGGGCGGGAGCTTGCCGGTCACAGATGGAGCTGCCGAGCGGAGACTGGCATTCAGATTGTATCTCTTTGAGCTCTGTTGATGGGAATCGGTTCACACAATCTATTTTAAGATACGGGTTTTTGGAGACCCAAATATTCAAGTTAGTCAAAATGTAGTTAAGTCTGCAGTAGAAGAGTTGTGAATTTAAGCCTATTTGAGGAAGTGTGGTATACAAGTGAGTGGGAGTTGCCGGTCATCTGCACAATTGCTGAGCAGAAGCTGTCTTTTGAGGTTCACTCTCTCAATCTGCAGCTCGATTATGGAGCCCGAACAATGGAAGCTAGTTGAGGATCTTGGGAATGTAAGGTCCAAACACACTTCTTAGTCAAAATTCAGTTACACACGGTTACTTATCGGCCGGGGCAGTGCATGGACAGTAAGGGTGTGCTTGACACCTTCCTCCGAAGGATATGATTGACAATGAGCATGACAGTTATGGCATTTAAGCCGCGGCCTTCACATACCAATCAAGCATAGATTCATATATTCAGGTGGGTTTAAGTGGGATGAGTCACGCCTGCACCTTAAAGTTTAGTGTCTGACAGATGACACTCTGTGTGCTGGCAGCCACTGATTCAAAGGTAATGCAAAGTGGGTATTCACAGTTCAGAGGCATGCCTGGAGTGGGATCATTTCTGAATGATGAGTGCCTGCGTTGCGAAATTAGCCGTTGAATAGAATATGTGTGCAGTGTCAAATTTGAGACTGTCACACTCGACAGGAGAGTGGATCTGAGGTGTGCCTCAATGTCAGTACTGAGCGAGGAAATACTCCACGGTATTCTTCGGGTAAGGCTGGATTATGGGAGGTGTGTCTTAGGATAAGATACATCAACTCGATATCACTTAGACAGTCTTTCTATCCCTTGATGATTAGAGTTATACTGTGATGGATCTGTCTCAGGAGGGTTGAGATTTTGAAAGCAATTCTCATGTGCAATCGACTGTAAATTATTCAGCATTATAGATTTAGTCAATATCACGAATTCTTTCGCAATTCTAGTGTCTGGTGCGCCTGCAATAGGCAAGACACAAATAATTTGAATCACACATGGAGGTTCAGGCGCACCTGATTACTGGTATCCGGTTCACAGAATTCATTATCACAATTCCACACGGACAATATATGCACAAGATGATATCTGACTGCAGCTTCGTGAAATTGACATAAAGAGAAATGCAGGGTACCGCAGGATTTGACCTAGTCGACCATTGAACCGGCGCACCTGCTTTTTATCGCAAATTGGAGCATTCAAATGAGGCTATGTTACCGTATACCAGATATCTGTTGATAATTGACTTCTGCCCATATTCATCACTATGATCAACTAACACGAAATGGAATCGAGCTCTAACCAATACTCCCCATGAACACCTTATTCTCCATACCATTTGCCCATTTTGCATCAGTTGGTGATTTGGTGTTGGTAGAATGGTTAAAGAGGCGTACCGTGATTACACTGCCCAGATAATTAATGTTCATCCCCACCATTCAACTGCCCGACATCTCGGTGCACCGTGAGCTGCTTCGCAGAGTCCTCATGACACTCTAGAATCCGGTATATCATCGAAGTCATGATGCTTGGTCGGCTCATCAGGCCATGCAGGACTTTCATCTGTGCCACTCCAGAGACCTGGTTGAGATCACTCACTCTGTTATCATAACCACTGGGTGCAGTGTTTAATAGCCAGGTGTGTGGAACTCTGTTTTGCCCCAGTTGGACAACCCGTGCAAATGCCTGGCCCTGCTCATTCAATACCCAGAACTTCTGACTTATTACGGCATTGTTTGCTGCTGCGAGATTTAGGCCTGTCCCGCTCACTTTGGGTCTAGTTACAAACACAGAGGGATTTGGCGAATCTTGGAATTTGAGCGGCATTTCTGAGCGCTCATCATTGCCCATATCCGCATACATGTAGACAATATCCAAATGATCTGGAAAACACTTTGTGAGCCACCCCTTCAAATTACGAACTTCGCTTGGCAGCGGGCACAATAGCACTCCCTTTTGAGGAGGAGGTGCACTAGGCAAGGAGCTGTGAATACTTTCAGGCTCATGCAGGGGCAACTCATTTCGTGCGTTGTTTTCGTCAGGCTTGGGATACTCCGCAGGTTCCTTGAACAGCATTGGCAGAAATGTGTCTCTCGGCCATCGGAAAATGGGAGAATGCACCCTAGTGTCGAGTGGCCATTCATTGTACCAATGTCCAGAAACGTCATTCCGATCCTTGGTGTCTCCTAATACCGATGAGAAACATGCAAGCCGCCATCTATGTACCCTCCATGCTCCTGAAGCACCCCGTGCAGTGTATCTCTCAACAATTGTCTTCAGCTTTGCTTCCTCTTCTTCAGTCCATTCGAGATCAACATGGTGTGCATTCTCCTTCCGTAAATGAACATGTGGTTTTCCAATCGCAAGTTTCGATTCTGACCACCTCCTGATCGTCCAGGTCATTGCACTTTAGATCATCCAGTTCACCGCATCCTGTGTAGAGTGTTCATCATCAGTCAGGATAGCATGCATCAAACTCTTCAAAGCGGAATACAGTGACTCGGTGCTGTGCTTTTCCATCTCAGTATCACCCTCTGGATCTTCAGGCCCACCTGAAAACAGCCACATCGTCTCAAAACACCACTCATAGAGTGAATGGAAACCCGAGATTGCAGTGACTTGAAGTTTGAATCCAATTCTCACATTCATCGCAATTTGCCAGCCCACACAATTTTTTGTCTTGTAACAATGAGACTGATCAAATATCCCAAAACCCCATGAACAGTGTGAGAGTTGGCCATTGCTTGATGGTTTCGCTCTGGATGTTATGGTATCATACGACACAAGGTGGATATTCCATCGAATTTGTGGCTCGTCAAGACAGGTGTTCAGATCCTCGTGGGCGAGATTCACATTTCCGCGTGCAACAAGTTAATGAGTTTGAAATCTGTTACAAATGTCATCTCATCAATGACACTCTTGAACATCTCTGCAACTCCGCTGATTGTCACCACCAGGATTGGTTCCAGGGAGGATGTTCGCGCTGGATGCCCCTGCGGTGGAGTTCTCAGGATCTCAATCAGGTGGCCGGGCACTGAATTATATCTCCACAGTGGATACCATTCATGTTGTTCACCGATTATTCTCGGAAAGTTGTTCTGTACCATATCCACCCAGTCTGCAAGCGTATTCCCCCACAAAATCGACAGTGGTAACCCCACTACAATTGTCTCAGTGAGCAGTTTGCAAATCATTGCTGCTGCCACCGAGGTGAAAGTCTTTTCAAGTCCCATTTCATCTGCCACCAGTGCTCCTGGCATATCAGCATCCGAAACCCATCTCCTCACAATGAACCAGATAGCCCAAACCTGGTGCGCCAGAAATGTCATTCGTGGCAGGCCTGTAATTGAATACTTGTGGCCTGGAACAATGTATTGATTGATGAATCGGATGAGCATTCAGCAGCCTGACCACCTCCTCAAGACACTCATGTTGAAATTCGTTGTTGATTGTGTTGAAAACAGTATTGAATACTGAACTGGTATTTTCTGGATGGAGGTCCTCCTCGCCATCCACTTGCACCTGAACCACCCTTGCACCTTGGTCAGTCTTCTTTTCATCCTCAATGATCACCTTCAGTTGCTCCGAGGTAAGTTGAGCTGATGGGCTCATACTCCGGCGATCAGGAAATTCACCGTGATGTTAAGTCTTTCACAGACCAGCATTTGGACTGAACATGTATGTGGAATATAATCAATTCTATTCACTCAATCAGAACTTACATCAATACTACTATCAGTCCCTTTCCCACATGCCTCCTTATCCACCACTCTTTCATTTTCATTAGCTCCCTCCGAAGTCTTGTATACAGATTAGCAGTGGGGCACAACTAACGGGAACAAGACTAGCGGTGATTACCTTCACCGGCCTAATCACGTGCTCCGCAATATCCTTCCCTGTAACTGCCTTCATCTCTACCAAAAATAGTTTCACATTGTGTCCCAGTTTCAACTTGAAGGCATTTGAAAGGGAACTATTGTATGAAATCAGACCATCTAGACGGGCATTCATCATTTGCCCCAGCATGTATAATCCCACATACTCTTCGTCCAATTGTTCCTGCGTCAAGTTGCATTTGTATATCGCAGTCAGACAGTATGGTTCCTTTGGGCTACAATTTTGTTCGATGAAATCAATCAGCTCCTCCCAGTTCTTCACATCTGTGTACAAAGATTGGAGTTGATTGCTGGATGTCTGGTCATTGTTGCCATTCGACACTTGACGAATCACAACTGTGAGAGTTGTATTGGGCAACTCTGGGAGGTACCTCTCGGATTGTTCCCCGCGCACTCAGCAAAATCTGGCGCCTGTTGCTAGTAGCCTTGCCTTCCCTTCTTCCGCACCTCCCGAACCTTGCTTGCACATTTCTTCAAACACATCACAACCCACCGTTGCTGAATCCATTTGGCATTGTTGACAATTTCCAAAGGCAGCCCGGTCTCGCAAGTCTCCAAAAAATCTGCCACCGCCGTATCCCAGTGCAGGGGTCCATCTTGGAGTGATTTGATATGGTTCTGTCCCCGGATAATAGACCGATACTTCGTCTTCAGAAACCCAGCCACCCATACTTTCTTCCACTTGTTGAACGTACTAACATTGGGCTGCCCCATCCCTTTGGCAAATTGCTTCAAAGAGAATTCCATTTGTTTCAAGCTGATTGAGGCTTTGCCTTCGGCCCCGCCCAAGTCTGATGAATTGTCGCTCCCATAATCTGCATCATATTCGTCATACAAAATCTCAGGTAATGGGGGGAAATCGGCAATTTTGGCAGCATCTGTCCTCCGCTGTTCCGCAGCCGGCTGAAATAGTCTTGTTGGGAGCCTAATGGGGGGTCTAGCAGAGGCGCCAGGAAGTTGTCCTGGAGTGGTGGAAGCGGAAGAGGTTGGCCGAATGACTGGATTGTCTCCAGGCAGTGCTGGAGGCACTCGAGGTTCGCCTGGAGATGATGGCCTATGTCCTGTGAATTGCTGAGGGGGGAACATTTCAGGTACACCATATCCTCCTTGGGGGAAATCATATTCATGCCATGATGGCCCATAAGTCGGATATCCTTGGGTCGCACCAGTGCTTGGTTATGAGGTTCGTGTCATGGTGAACGGAGCCTGGTGGTGGAACTGCGGAGCGCCTGGAAATGGTGGCTGCGAAGGTGGGTAACTATACCCTGGAGGTGGTGGTGGATGAAATTGATTCGCAGGTTGCCCGAATTGAGTGTTTTTGCTCAGTGTATTTCCAGCATTAATATCTGATGCTCCTACATTGTTATCTGGGCATTGTTGTGAGCGAAACAGCCCACTGGTTGGAGCCATATTGGTTGTCTCACCTATGGTAGGCAATTTTATGACCTCATATGGTCCTTGGCATTGGTAAATGCCTCGATAGAACATGGTCTAAAAGTGGCGGGCAGCTGCCTGCTCGCTAGGTAGTAATAAATTTGTAATGACTGACTCGGCGCAGAGACTGCGACCGTTCAATACTAAGCCATACTAATCAGTACGTGTCGGTATTGTTCGGCCATGACTTTCTTGTGCGACAGCAATGATTATCTCTCCGCGCATTTTAGATCTCTCCCGCTTTAGCTCTTGTTCTGTCAGTATTTTCAAATATTCGTCAGTACTGACCCGTATGAGGTCATATATGTTTCCTGTTCTCAGCACTACCTGTGGTGCCTTCAGAATTCAATCATCGTACATACTGCTCTCACTGACCTTGTAATCCGAGTATAATGGAATACTCATCCATACAGCGCGGTACGCGTCAGTATGTATCACAATTTTGAACCATCATCATTCTCCCGCTGTTGTGCTTCGAAATACATGACAATACCACTCAATGCAATCCCATACTCAATGATACCGGAATCGTCCCTGCTGCAAAAGCCTTGAAAGAGATCATTAGCTCGGTTGAAAAATGATGAAACTCAGTGTATTTTCAATACTGCGCTGTATTGCGCCATACTGATGAGTAACAGTCCATTTCTCAATCAACCGCTTTTAAAGAAATCCATGTCTCGGTTGGAGTTTGACTGATAGCATTGTATTTCCCAATACTTCTCTGTATGGCGCTATACACGTGGATACCTCCATTTTTGGACTCTCCTTCTTCAAAGAAATCCTTTGCTCAGTTGGGCTTAATTAGTTTGATGGTATCTTCAAATACTGCTCTGTATAGCATTGTACTTATAAATACTGGCTTTTCTCAATCCAGCGCCTGTAAAGATGTCTTTGGCTTGGTTGGAGTTTAAATAGCGCTATGGTATTGGAAAATACTGCTTTATATAGCTATGTATCTATAGATACTCCTTGATTTTGGAACCTCCGCCTTTAAAGAAATCTTTGGCTCAGTTCAAGTTTGACAGGGGCACCGGTATCGTTCAGTACTTCAATGTATGGCTCTGTACTCATTGATACCAGGTTTTCTTGCGCAGGCGGCCTCAGAGATTTTTGGCTTGATTTCAGTTGGACTTATATACAGGTATTCTGGAATACCTCACTGTTTAGCTCTGTATCCGCCAGTATTTTCCTTCCGGTGAACTTATGACAATATCATGTCCAGTGTGCCCTCCAAGTAAGCCTGTGATGTAAAATACTAACAAGTACTTGTCAATATTTAACTGTACGGCATATCTCAATAACGATATTATAAGAGATTGATAGACCTTTCGTTTTTGACTTTTCAACCTGCATAATGATGTGGTAGTGTTCTGTGCAATCATCCTCGTTGATACGTTTTACAATTACAGTTTTACCTGCGAGCATGGTGAGCGACATCGTATGCTGGGCTTTGCCCTAATTGTGAACCCCACTCAGTCACCCCTCTATACGCCCTCCCACAATCACTTCGACTCTCAAAGCTCGTCTACATCTACTTCCATCTCAACACGATGCGCCCCACCACGAAAACCAGCCATCTGCCCTTTGTCGACGCTCGCCGTCGGCTGAAACAGCAAGTGCAGATTACCTACAGTCCTGACCCCGTTGATCAGGACTATCTTATGTCCGACGCTCACCAACAAAGCTTTCGTGATGGTGATGATGGTGAGAGTGATTTGGAGGAGTCTCCAAGGAACTTGAACAACATACTTGCAAAGAAATCTCAGGTTTGACATTACACAACTTATCTCTCCCTATTCTTACACGGTTCTATAGAGGGATCCATCATTTGATTTATTTGGCACAGGCAGTTTCAGGTTTTCGCCAAGTGACGACAACGACGATGGCGATGGCGATGCCGCCAAAGTTGATGATGATGATGATGATGATGATGATGATGATGATGATGATGATGATGATGAGAGTGGGTATCTACATGACGCTATGAAAACTCGTCATGACTTGGAAATGAATGGCAATCGAGGTAGATGCCTGGTTAGAGCTGAAACCAACTCCGAGAGTGGAAATCAGTCTGAGCCCTCGAACACGAGAGCAAAGGAGCCTCGGAAGGTTGCGACCAGGAGGTCCTCGGTTAGACCCCTCATTACTTCTTTGTACCCATTAATACTGACAGGTATAGCATGCGGATGATGAATAGCATGGCGGACAAGAAGCTGGGGAAAATGGGGATGAAGAGGATGAAGAAGAGAGTGATCCGCCAATGCCTCGGCAACAGAGAAAGAAAAAACCTATGAAGAGGAGATCGAGAGCCACAAAGAGTTCTCAAGTTCGACTTTCCATTCCTCACTGGTATCTACTGTGGCTGATTTGTACAGGATGCGAATGATGAAGTAGAGTCGGATGTAAACGAAGCATCTAGTTTTGCGGGAGATGAAGACGATGGTATCTTCGGGGACTTTGCCGACAAAGTGCTTGCGATGGCATAAGATCTCGCCAGAACGACGACCAAGTATACCACTCTGCAGATCGTCGAGCATGCGAGGGCTGTGACCACTTCTGAAGTATCTCGCTTGCGCTGTAACAAGATAAGCGCATGGAACCTTGCAATGAGGGAGGAAAAGGAATCAGTTTCCACCGATCTACGCAGACCCAAGGCAGATTTTGGGTATAAGGGGCGGCTTGGGTTCACGGGAGAGTACGCAAAGGAGGTTGGGAATGTCTATGAGGAGAAGAGGGAGTACTACGAAGAGAAAGTAGAGGAGATGAATGAAGAGGGCCGCGTAGGCACTATGGAGAGCCTCAAAAGAGTGCAAACCAAGGGAGTGAAGCTTTTGTGAGAAACAGCAAGTCTCTTGATACTCAAATATGAAGATATACAGTACTGACCAAGCAGGTGGCATACCTCGGGAACCACGGCGTACATACACTCCTGCTTGTTATACCAACCAAGATTCCTGCACGAGCTCTGAACAGTGCCGGCTATAGAGCAGCCTACTATACACTCAACCTCGACAGCGGAAGAAGTCTTGAAGAGTTTAAAACAATGTGCGACGGCTCGGATTTACACCAGCAAACAAGCAAACTGCTCTCGGTACCTAAGACCTTTGAAGGAACAGCAGGGAGAGATATACTCAGGATGTTGGTTTCTTCTGCAATTCTTGCAATCATCAGTAAGTAGCCCATAATGACGTGGCTGAAATTACACTGATTCACACCGCAATGTACAGATGCGAAGACCCCAAATGGTGTGGAGCAATTTCAGAAGCTTCCCCGTCACAGGCTGCAGAGCATTCTGACTGCTAGGAAGCTAAAATGGCGTGCACCCGAGCATTGGAGTGCCGAGTTGGGTGGTACTCAGGAGAGAATCCACGACACCATTCTCTCTACTCGGCTGGAAAAGTTTACAATCACATATGATGCTGTGAAAGGTGAACCGAAGGAGTTGAAGCCGGTCCGTTCATGACATTCATGCAAAGAAGATATCATAGAATGAAGTTTACATTAGGTAAACTACCACCGCATTACAATATAGTGCAACCATTCTAATTGATAGTGCTTACTTATATAGAATTGAATGGTACTGCTTGGTATCCGAATCAACGAGTGATAATAACTGGACAGGCAACCATTCTTAACTACAGTGCAGTACTGCTTCATACTCGCAAGTATTGTCGTATACTCGAAATTTAGTCACATTACTGTGGACTCCGAGATTTCAATTGGTATCAACCAATACTCATTGGTATAGTTCAGTATAATCAAGTACTAAATGCATCATACTAAATGCGTTGAACTATG
>Ga0307512_10000674_pt1 | contig 50457 bp, 53 predicted proteins | sample 14_EM_MG_FD_200267 | JGI IMG/M metagenome (GOLD analysis project Ga0307512, IMG submission 200267) | Populus trichocarpa ectomycorrhiza microbial communities from riparian zone in the Pacific Northwest, United States - 14_EM | ecosystem: Host-associated > Plants > Roots > Unclassified | place...
ACTTTCTCTTTCTTTTATATATATATATAGCAATGACGAACGACGACCCGGGTGGGGGGTGGCACATGTATGAACGATATGATATGGCATTGTTATTACACTTTACGGGGTTAATGGGAAAATTTATGAAACGTATGGAGATTTGAGTTAAGTGTGTATCCGGAATTGCGGGGTGAAGAGGAGATGTACCTGGTACCCTGCACAGTAGGACGAGCTAGGCCCTGGAAGTGGGGTTGTTTTACGTCCCCGTATCGGCGGGGAGAATCTGAATAGCCTCCGGAAGAGGCATTCATACACGGGTGTGAAGGTTTATTCAGCTATGCTATGCTATGCTAAGAGGAAGGAAAAGTGTTGTACAGTTACAGACGGAAAAAACAGAAACGGATAAGGGACCCCAAAAATGGCTATGCTATGCTTTGCTCATGATTAAACTCGGGTCGTCCTCCGCGATGTTGATACACGCTCACATGTCGAAGTAGCTCTCTTCCTAGCTGAACTTACAGCGGAACTGCGGAGGAATGTCAGTATCCGGTATAACCTAGACCAGGGAGAGGGTGGGAGGGGCGTACCAAGTACCGAATCTTGATCTGGGAAACGTCATAGACGATGTACTGTGGATGAAACTTAGTATCGTCACTCAATAGCGTGGAGGCATCAACATACCTCATTGTACTGCAGATACGCGTTACTCTTGATATCCTCTGTGATGTTTACCTCCTTTCCAGAGACCTTTGGCATTTGGACGCCAGAGAGGTTTTGGTTGACGATTCTGGCGTCTTCCCATTTCTTGGGTGCAGTCCCGCCGTTACCCTTGGTTGCGAGATGGCCGCCTGCCTTGCACTTTTTGGCGGCTCCGTAGTCGGCCATGGTTAGTTCGAGCATGGGATCTCCAAGTTGGGCTTCGCAGAGAAGGAGGAGACCAGTGTTGTCGGAAGACTGGGGGTGATGTTAGTTATGGCTATGGTTGTGGGGAACAAGGAGCGTGTACGCTGGCGCAACAGTAGCCGGCCGACTTGGAAACGATATCGGCGAGGTAGACTCCCTCTGGGGTTTGTGTTAGCAGTGTAGTGGAAATATTAAGAAGACGGATTTGGCGTACTGTCGAACATGTAGCCATTGACAGGAGCTTCCGGCTGGAGATTAAGTTAGCACTTGCAGTGACTGAAAAGAAGGTAAGAGAACGTACTGGGGCAATTCTCAACCCCTGACTGAGAATACCACCAAAGTTCGTGGTCCTGCTTCCGTGCCAAAGCAACTTCCTCTGATCGTGGTCGTATTTGTGCCATCCAGCCTTCTGCCATCGTTCTTCCTCGACAGATCTTGTGACTCGGAAGATTTCCTCGACCTGAAGCTTGATGTAGTGAGTCTTGCCATGAGTCTTCTTGACGTAAGCTTCGAGGTGCTTGAATTCGTCCGAGTTTTTCTCGAGTGCCACGGCTTCGTTAAGACCCAGTGAATGGTACTGCGTGTCGATAGGGTTGACTGTGCTAGCGTTGGTTGTACTGTTTTTGATGATCTCAGAGGATATCTTCATGTCAACAAGATTCTCCACAAGCTCGGTTTCTTTCTTCAATAGCTGAGGCGTATCGATGATCTGCGGTGGCGATCTTCCAAAGTCATGAGGGATGACAGTGTAGTATCTTGAAGACAATTGGTTAAGAACATCACGATAGTTGCCTCCGTATTCACTGTACTTTGTTTGTACAGTTGTAGGATCATTGATAACTTCGCCGATTATCTTGAGGACTTCGAAACCCTGGAGTATGGTTGTTTTGGAGAGCTTTCCTAGAGGGAGTTTCTTGCTGTCGTAGGATAGCGATGCCATAGACTGCTGCATGAAAGACATATTGAAGATAAGCTTCATCAAGTCCTGGAGTGGCTTGGAGATTTTGCTTTCTGCTTCTTGGACTTCCTCGTCATCATTATCCAAGGGCTTGATTGAATCGTCATCATCATCGTCTTCGTAGTTTCTCTCCTGTGTAATCCATTAGAATTGGGGTGGAATGTGAGAGTGGTAGAGAATCTGGCGACATACAAGGTAGGCATACTTGTTGCCGCCTCCGAAAGCGATGGCGCGATTCGCCCAAGTCTGACCTTATGATCTGTTAGAATGGCTCGAATCTGTGATCAAAAAATAATACAACTTACCAGACTTTGCCTTCATCAACTTATCGAAGGCAGCAGTCGCGGCAGATAGGGCGACATTTACCCTATTGGTCCCGTTAACCATCACGCTACTCCCCTTCTCACAGTGCGCATTCGTGGTGGACAACACACGCTTTGAACTGGCATTGGCCCCTCTCCCCCACTCTACCCCAATGAGCGAACACACTATAACCATTGGATGTTCTGTCGTCCCTCTCGAGCAATTGGATTTGATAAAACTTATTGTTGTTCACACCAATCTGTGCCAATCAGTAGAGCCCTGGGTTGCATTATCGAGTTGGAGATCACCAACATTTGTCTGGTTCAGCGTTGCATCCCAGGCGGTATCCGAACCATCGACAAATACGTGATGTGACTCTGTAGCATCATGAGCAAATGAATTCTCCCATGATGGATAGTGGCTCACTTTGAAGGTCAGACATTTCATCTACTGGAGCCTTTCCTTTTTTCACTACAGTTTTCATCACAGGCTTTTCTTCTTCTTCCTCTTCCTCTTCCTCTTTGTCTTCCTCTTCCTTCACATTCTTCTTGGCCTTGGCCTTGCCTTTCCCTTTCACCAGTGTTGTTTTCTTGAGTTTTACCTCCTCCTCCTCCTCCTCTTCCTGGTCCTTGTCCGGTTCTGGTGCTTTCTTAGCTCCTCGTTTTGGACGGGATGTACCATCTATGGCCTTGGATTTCTTCGCGGCTGGCTCCGGTTCCTCATCATCCTTGGAATCAGACGCTGCAGTATCAGCAGTTCTCTTCACCCCGCTAGGTTGTGGTGCGGCGCTGGTGTCAACAGCGTACTCGCTTTCCGGCTGCTTCGCCTCCTTTTCAATTGACGTCAGATACCAATCGATGCTCACGATGTGCAGGATGTTATCGAGCGCTTGCTTGACTTTGCCGGACTGCTTCGCGACATCGACCTCGTTGCTGATAAGATGGGTGGTGTTGTCTTCGATAGTCTTGGTAAATAGCCCGCCGTTCTTCTTGACCTGTCGCTCGATCTATGGGAAGCGCATAAGCAATCCAGAGTTCATAATGATACAAGGCTGGTACATACGGAGCCTGTTGCAGGGAGTTCTGTTAGCAAGTGCCCGTCATTTACGAGTGTAATTGGGTGTATTACTTTGAGTATGGCCTCTATGTGTGCCGCTCACAGCTATCGCCAGACCATCGAATGGTTGTCCTGCCATGACGTAGCTGAGGATTGTGTGTAATTGATTGATTGGATGACAGTGATGTGGGTGTCAATTGAGGATGTTGGGTGCGAGCTTGATGAGCTGAGAGCTATCAATTGGTTGCGCGAGAACAAAGAGAGGACGATAGAGAATTCAGAAGGATTCGGTTGCAGTAAAGATGAGAGAAATGGACGGAAGTGTTGTGGTCTTTATGCTCTCCTTTACATGCTACCGCCGCAGAGGTGCGATTTCATGCCATTCAGTCATATACGCTGCCCCTACCAAACGCGTAAACCCAGCGTGATCTCGCGACAAAGCTAAGCTGCGGACCCGAATTATGAGTCAACGCACAGCCCTGCTGCCTTGAATTGGCAGCTGGCAATCGATGACAGTTTAATCTGAGCGATTGATCAATCAATCGAAAAGGAGTCAAATTGACTTGGATCTCCATTGGTGATGATTCAGACCACGCGTGATTACAGAGGAGAGAGAACTTCGGAGCTGACGGAAACAAACAGCCACTGCACTGCAGCTCCCGTGTCGAGTCGCATGAAGATCGGTCGGTTACTGAGTCACAGACAGTAGCCCTAACACAGCAGGGATCATAGCCAAGCCATAGCTTAACTCCAGAGCCACGCTTGCTAGAGTAGAAACTAGATCACCAACCTCACAGGCGACATCATGGGTAATGACGGAGGAAGGTCGGTCAATTTCTATGCATTTGCGCTCTGCACCCGAGCGATGTGCTAACCTTTGCGAAAACAATAGTATCCCAACTCGTCGAGAGCTAGTCAAATCCGCCGCTCGCCACCCAACCCACTCTCAAGTCCGCGACACTCAGGCGCAAACTAGACAATACCGATGGACGACCTGTCAGCTATCTAAAGGACCGTTATCCTCCCCGATAGTCTCCGACTCACTAGGACGGCTCTACAATAAAGACAGTATCATCGAGTGGTTATTGCGCGGCCCGGAAGCCTTCGGCGATGGCGAGGAAATGCTGGAAGGTCGCGTCAGGTCGTTGAAGGATGTTGTCGAAGTCAAGTTTGAATCGTTGCAGGAGGATACGAAAGCCGACAGTGAGAATGCACGGGCGGAACAGTGGGTCTGTCCCGTTAGTCGAAAGGAACTTGGAGCTGGAGTGAAATCCGTTTATATTGTCCCATGTGGACACGTCTTTGCAGAGAGCGCAGTGAAGGAGGTCGGTGGGAACGAGCATGGCTGCCTAGTGGTAAGCATCTTGACACTAAAGCTTTCAATGAACTGACATCAGTATTAGTGCAATAAAAAGTACGAGGAAACCGACGTCATACCCATCAATCCCGAAGATCCGGAGATAGAACGGCTACAAGAAAGAGTCAAGAAACTTGCAGAAAATGGCTTGACACATGCGTTGAAGAAGCTATCGGACAAGAAATCAAAGAAAAGAAAGAATGGAGCTACCAAGGATGATGGGGTTGAGGGATCTTCCAAGGTTCAGAAGATCAAGGAATCAGGGATAAGAAATGCTGCAGCGGCAGCATTAACTTCGAGAGTCATGGAAGACGAGAAAATGAAGCACCAGCAGCGAAAACTGGACATGAGCGACAGCGTCAAAAGCTTGTTTACCAAACAAGGGAATGGCAAGAAAAGTGATGGTAGAAACACGGATTTCATGTCTAGGGGATATTCTTTACCTGCAGTACAGCAATGATTTTGGTTCTGAGCGTGTTTGGTTTTTTGTGTTGTTCTGGGTTGATGACGTTTAAGAATAAGTACAATTGTACAATATTATGTTTCCAATGCACTCATAGGAAGTCCCTTGACCGAGTGAACATTGTGTTCGGCCGCATCGGTATCCTCGTGCTTCTCTCGGCCTGCGTTGCCCCCCTCTTTCTGAATGTTTACCGAAAACTTGCCTTTAATTGCACCCAATCTCTCCTTCCAACAAGATGATGATGCAGAAACTCTTTTTCGATACTTTCTTCTTCTAGCTGACCATTTTGGGGCTCATACATTCGTGAGGACCTGTACCTAGTGTACCTATTTCCACCACTAAATACCGCAAATAGGAATGCATCTTCGACCCGGGCCGCGACAATTCTACTCCTATCCTTATCTTCTCCTGTGATGGGCGGTATGACAGAATCGATCACAAATATCCAACACACCACTATGTCTATGATAAAACCGACGTAGATGTAACCCTTAGTGTTACCAGCGAGCGAGCGTTGTACCTCAGGATGGATTCGCTGGAAACTAATTCGCGCGAGGGAGGTGAAGCTCCCGATCGTCCCGGTTTCAAACATACGTTCCCTAGTACAGTCGTCAGGGTTCCACTTTCTACGGAAGATCGGGGTGTGGAGTACGACTACAGCAATCTCCCTAAGTTGAGCGTTGGGGACATCATGGATCTTTTCACAAATATGGAGGATAGTGCTGCGGAGTATCTTTTGTTTCTCCAAAATGTGGTGTCTATCGAGCTGCGGGTTTCGGGCGAGGAACAAAACGTCAAAGCCGAAATTCTTTCCACTACTAGGGAATACAGAATTGCTACCGCTAAAGTGCTATCGAAAGTCCGGACTTCAGGGCGTGGAGGAAGCGCAGACCTGTGTCATTTTACAGAAATTGTTCATAGTAATCGTAAGAACTCGAGCACGAAATTGCGGTGGTGCATTAGCCAATGCCTGCCAAACGCCCTCCAAGATTATGACAAAATAGGCGATTCTGAGCCACGGGTGGGGATTGCTGCCTTGATTTCTATAGATGACGAAACCTTCGATCACAAAAAATCACCCTTCTGTGGCAGATTGTTCGACCGGCTTTCGTCGTCGACCACTGAGCAGCCGGTCCACATCTATGGGGAATTCTCATCAAATAGTGACTTGTACCAGCGACCAGAAAACAGCAACGCTGGAGACTGCTCATCACAACTATGGAATACTGCGATACCATATGCTCTTGTGGCGCACGCCTGGTCAACTTTTCTTCTGGATATTTCGCCTCAGCTTATAGCACCAGTTGGGATCCAAGTGACGCCCGAGTCTGAACGCTATTTCAGCTACTGGCCGAGACGTGCGAAGGAAGGAAAGCTATCAGCTTTGGTAGAGTCCATATATCACCATACCTTCAGTTACATCTTGTTGGAAAATCTCCCTCTATGGCCTACAGCTAGTGGCCGCAAGGGCATAAAGGATATATTCGTCTGCCGCATGGTAGATATCACTATTCTTCGAGCCGTGGAGCAAAGGCATCTGCAGGGGCTATATCAACTCCATGCAGCACTCCTTCAACTAGAGCTCCCATTAGCGTATTTACCGGAAGAGATATACGATACCATCGGCTCCCTTTGGCCGGACCGGAAGATATTGACACCTGTTGCTCTGTCCGTCTTCTTGACCAACCATGGGGGCGAGGTCCAACATTTTAGCGATGCTACCAAGGGAGCACTGCTCAATTACTTGATGAGTAGACCACTTGACGAGAAGTTTGACCATTTAATCGGAATCCCATTAATTCCAACGTGCGACGGACAATGGAGAGCCTTAGAGTATCTCTCCTCTCTAAAGCTTCCCGCGAATGAACGAGAAATGTCTTTGTTTAACAAAAGACCCGAAATTAATGTCGACTTTCGGCGCTTACCTAGCAGAGTATTTAGGAAGCTCAAAGTCCTACAAACCAACAAGCTCAGTGAACTGCTCCAGCCTTGGCTAGTCGGAGACTTACCAGAATACCTCCAAAGTACCTATTTCGCAAACATCACGGAGGATCGTCTGTCAATTGATGCATCCGAGCTAGAATCTGGCTTTGGGCACTTTGTCCGTGAGTTGTGGCAATGGATAATCGAACAGGCTGAATGTTCGGATGTGGTGGGGCATTTAGAAAACCTCTGGTTGATTCCCATCGCAGATGGTAGCTACCAAAGAGTTGCGAATGCTGTAGATGCCGCAGAAGATATCGTATCCCTACCATTAGATGCTACGGGATCTCCGTTAGGAGACTTTATGTTATCGATCAAAGACAAATTTAACCATCCTATCTCTATATTGGAAACCTCTTTTCAGCGAGGTGCGGCCAAGTTACTGAAAAGTTATAATCGTGTATGGGACTCCAGCAATTTGAGCCACGTCTTATCCTGGCTCTCATATAATTCGAATGCAATACCACCGTTAAGTTCCTCTTTAAAGGAGCAACTTTCCCAGCACTTGGTTGAACTTGCACATTGCCATATATCTGGTGGATCATTTCCACAAGGGTTTAGAGGCAGTATCAGGAACCTAGCTATATTTAAGGAGGCATGCAACACAATGGATGGGATCGTTATAAATTGGGTTTCTTTACGTAGAGTGTGTCAGTATGTTGTTGTCTGTATGGACCTGGCAGTACCGGAAATACCAAATGTTGTTTTTCTTCATTGCGGATGTGGTGCAACTCGGGAGCTGCTGAAGATGTTCAATCTCGCAGAGTCCCCAGACATTCCGACCTTGTTATCACAATACGTGATTCCCGCCTTGTCATCTGGCATGCCGACGTATATTGTGGAGAGGCTGGGGCGTTACGTTCTTGACAATTTCTCTTGTTTGACAAGATCAGATATCGACATATTGAGGCACATACAATTCATCCCAGCCAGGACCATGGACGATACCATCAGACGGCTAGTTCTACCTTCAAAATGTGTGGATCGCCACAGTGAAACCAGATCACTATATTTGGAACGGGAATGCGTGTGGGTAGATGACTCAGTTCTTATGGGATATGCGGTGCCACTTTCAGTCCTGGGTATGGTTCAATCGGTAACCATCGAGCTCGTGCTCGAGAGGGTTTCATACTACATCTTTTCAGCTTCCAAGATCCAGGTAAAGGACATTGCAGCAAGAGCTGAGGCGTTAATACTAGCATGTGTGAACATGGAAATTATATCATCAATGCGTTTCAGAGAAGGGAAATGGCTACCTGCATGGAGCCATGATGGAGAGCTATGCTTACAAAGCCCCCCGAGCTGTAGGGACAAGTCGTTGCGCGAGATCGCGGGCTTCGCGATGGCCATTGTCCCTTTTGATGTTGGGCCGAATTGGTCTGCAGCCTTTGGATGGACGGAAACGCCAGTTCAACCAAAATATATCCGGACACAGATCCAGGCGCTCACTGTTCAGAAAGATGTCATTAGTCTAGAAAAGGTCCTGGAATATGTTGCGAACCGCAACGGCTATGCGGAAGTTTTAAAAGATCTTGCGTGGATACCTTCTCAAAGTGGTGTTTACTTCTGTCCGTCAGACATTTTCTTTGATGATTTCATTCGGCTAGAACCACGTTGCAGCACGATCAAAAGTTCCTTATTAAAGTACGAGGACTTCCTGCGAAAAACTGGAGTCATGGAACGACCGTCATTTGAGAAACTGTACGAGATCACCGCAATTCTTGGTACTGGGGAATTTCCATTGGAAGGGGAGGACTTGGAAATGGCGATCACAATCTGCAGTATTGCTACAAGCTTATATCCCGAGAGTAATTACAGAGGCTTCAAGGTTCCCGACTGGAATGGTGTACTAGTTGATATGGCCCTTCTTGTGGCTGACGCTCCTCATCTCTGTGAGGGGGTTGTTCGGTTCGTACATCCTTCAGTCCCAGAGGACGTTAAAAAGACTATGAGAATACCTTCCTTGAGTGACACATGCCCTCCTGAAAGCGTCACAGAAGTAAGGCAGACGCTGTCGCCAACCGAACCAAGTGCAATCCAGTTGAATGGCCCCCGAGAAAAGGAGAGATTTGATTCAATTAAGGAAACTTTAAGCAAATATAGGGCTGAAGATGCTCTCAGCATTCTGCTCTCCTACGTTGACACGCTAGAAGGGGCCTCCTGTGTCGAATGGAGACTGGAAGATGTGACCATCATTGGGACTGAAAGTGAACCGGTTGTCTGCCCCAAGTTATTTCTCATCACCGACGGAGGTGTGTACGTCGGACCTTTGGTAGACACGCTTATACTGATTACGAGTTAGTAATAAAAGATGAAAACCTCACAACGTTGATAGATGCAGGCAACGGTAACTGGCATGCCGTTGGGCATTTGGATTTGGGGTAATGAGACGGTGTCTAATAAGTAGAGAGAAGGGTAAATACTGACATCACCAATTGAAAAGATTATTAGCCATGTTCTTTATTGCAGAGCTTGTCCAGCTAATCTCCGGTGACTCATTTTTATTGTTCGAGTAAGCCACCTTGCTCCATATTCTGTTTTGAGAACTAATGCGAATGATATTGTGTGCGTTCTAGTCGAAACCAAGCCTTTACTACAGTGAACGAGAATCAGAAAGACGTCATAAAAGCCAGACTTTCAACAATGCGGCAGAGATACCCAGGCCAGCTGCTACCGTTCCATGGCATTCAAAATTTTGGACCGGAAACAGAGTTTCTGGATGCTGCCGTTTTTATGTTCACGTTGGGTGGTCACTCACTCAGTCAAACAAATTTTGCTGAGCTGGACAAGATAACAATCTTACTGGAGGATCACATGGCTGAAGCTGAGGTTGCACTTCTCTTTACACGGCAAATATCCAGGATTCAGTATGCCATCCGCTTCTCACACAGCAGAGACATCAAAGTAAAGTGGGCGCTTGCCAGACAGACAATGTATACTGAAAAAGTCGCCGACTCGAGTTTTATTGACTCAGTAACTATCACTCGTATATTGGATACTTATACTGGAGCGCACAAGACTTTCTGGCAGATAATCAAGAGTGTTCCTAGAGAAGCCAATGGGATCCAGGATACGCAATCACGTAAAGGATCTAGTTTGGATAGCCACAAGTTAGCTGTACGAATTCGTTCCCATATCGATATTCAAGAGTTGCCATTCCAAGGGGTACTTTTGGGCAAGCAGTTTTGCGTATCTCGTACCGAATTTCCTATACACATACACCTTCCAGACAACATCGTGTCTCAACAATTCGAAATGGCGCCTTTCAAAAATCTGGATCAAAAAGCGGGTGTTCTACGTCTATATCTAGAATTATTGGCCCACCTCGCGGCACAGTTTGGGGAGGCAGCGTATGCATTTTGGCCCCAGCTATCCCCCGGGACAACATTCTTCAATGAGTTTTGGAGAGTAATTCCACGAAGCGAGCTAGAACTCTTTGTATCAATTGAAACTACGAGCTCTGTCGGAATGAGGTTCCCACTTACATTATCATATTCTCAGGCTATCTTCGATACAACACCGGATCATATCAGCGCTTCCCTACGAGGACTTTTTACGAACCTCGACATCAGGAATGTCGTTCGGCCGAGGGATTTGATAACAGACGCCTTGCGGCAAACGGTGAACATAAGTTGCGTTGACCCCCCGTTTGTCCGGAGTCTTTTGAAGCTGCCCGATGCAGAGTTCGCTTTGCTAGATATCTGGGCGGCAGAGAATTTCAGTTGCCAGGCTATAAGCAATATATTGGATTTTGCATTGAAAGATGTGAAGGGCGGCGATTTGCAAGAGTTGGACGGCTGCCTTTGTCTACCTTTGGCGAACAGAACCCTTGGGGCACTCAGGTTGACAACTGAGCATATAAACGGGGCAAACCAGGCTGAAGTAGGTGAAGGAGACTACTTAGAATACATAAGATAAAGAATGCTAATGTACATGCGTAGACAAAACGCTACTTCGTTTACAACGGCCGATACTACCTCCTATTTGAGTTTATTGCAAATGCAACACTACACCCGGGGCTCAGTAATGGCTTCGTAGAACTTCTACTCAACCTTGGTTTGAATGTGAAAAGTCTTTGCTCTTCAGATATCCCTCGAATATTAGAACAAGTTGAGATGGAACCTCAGAGCAAGGAAAGTCATGAGTTCTTAGAGACGATCTGGTCCTTTATCAGCAATGAAACTGGATATGACGCAAGCGCAATCCATGGGTTTCCTGTCTATTTGGCCAGGAAAGGAGCGAATTACTCAATCATCAGTCCGGAATCTTTTGAGAAGGAGCCGGCGATTCTCGCCCCGTCTACCACCTTAGAATTCGATATCTGCGGCAAAATACCTGGGCTCTATCTTGTTCAAGAATCGACTTTCCCCAAATCAAGAGTACGAGGTGAGATGTTGCAGTCAGCGGGGGGTTTGATGCGTTTCACCCGGGCATTGAGCCAATTGGCATTCAAAGCCCACCAGACACTAGAGAGTTATGTACGGTACATTCTGAGCGATTTGGATTTGGCGGTTCTTCGCCAGCTTTATATCGCTGTCTTGGGCAACATCGATGCAAACGGGACCACAAAATATCGCTGTATTCTGACAATGCTTCGTCAATTGCCGCTTTGGGAAAATGCCAATGGCAAGCTCATTCCAGCGATGAATGGAATTCTCTTACCTCACCCTCGGCTATTCCTTCCATGGTTGGATATATGTGAAAAGTTATTGATACCAATAGCCGACTCAACGTTCGAAAAGACTCTTGCTTTCTTGGGTCTTCGCCTTTTGGACCCGACCACCTTCATTCGGCAGTTCCTTGTACAGAATATCTGCCAACACAAACTTTGCGAGGAGGAAGTGGAACAGTATGCTTCGTTTCTGTCGGTGGTACTACAGTTAATACTGGTCATACCAATCGAGTGGCCTCTGGCATGCGATGGAGGCCTTAGATATCGGAAGATTAATGAGCTTTATGACCACCGGAATCCATTCTTTAGAGCATCTTTACGAGGCGGCGAAAACGAAAAGTTCTTACACACGAAACTACGGAGGTTCTGGGATCAGAATAATGGGTTGAGGGCGGATGCCACCGCTCACGACTATGTGAATGCCGCAAAACAGATACAGATAAGAGGTCTTTTGGACAATAATTGGAAGAAACAACCGGATACGCAGCTTCAGGGCGATGCTCAGACTGTTTACCAAACATTATGTCTTCAGTGGGATACTATGAAGGACGAGCCAGCATTGATGGAGCGACTGTTGCGAATTTGCTTTATACCAACTAAAAGAAAGTTTACTATGCAGCCTCGCTTCAGGATGATAAGAATGCAATCTCTAGCGAATAGGAGACCGTTCAATTGCTTTCAGGAACTTGTGTTGCTTGGATATGTGGACATTTGTTGGAGTCAGGTGCGTTCATATTCAATATAACCAGTCCCTGGTCCGTAGTAATCTAATGGTTCGATAGTGTGTAATATATGAAACGCCACCCACCGATGAAATGCTGAGCCAAATACCAGGTGGTGGCATACCTTCTATTGATATTGTTATCGCACACCTCCGGTACCTATCGTCACAAGGCTGGAACAGTGCCACCAACCTGGAAAGCTACATCAAAGATGTCATCGCTACCTATAAGTTTTTGGAAGAGCAAGTTCTTGACCAGAAGATCCTTGAAGATGGGCGCCTTTGGTGCAATCAAAGCCTTGACGCCATCTCCACTGTCTCCAAAGATCAATTTAGGCTAGCGTGGATGGATTCAAAGAGCCTTCGAACGATATTAGTCGAGAGCACTGAAAGAAGGAAATTCTCAGCATCACTTTTGAACGGCTTCCCAAACCTCCTTAAAGCTATTGGATTAGAACAGATAGCGTCGCAGCTCAACGATGACACCAGAAATCGGGTGGTACCAGTTGCAGAGATACAGGAGCTATGGGAGCAGGAACGTTTCTGCGATGTGGAGCTCAACATCAGGGGGGAAACATTTAAGGCACACCGAATAGTTTTGGCGGCGGCATCGGGGTATTGGAAGAGAGTTTTTACTGGCGACAATGAGTCCAGGAAGTTGGATATCGAGCAGAATTGCTCGAAAGATACAGTATTAGGCGTCCTGAGGTATATGTATACCGCCAAGCTGCCGGATGATGTCGCTGGGACTTCGGGAAGGTTTGTGGAGTTTTTGAAATTGGCGAGGGAGTGGGAGGTTGTAGAGTTAAGGGAGCGATTAGAGGAGATGTTATTGCGAGTAAAGGGGAAGGCGGCCAGGGCTGAGAAGGGGGATAAGAGGTTTAATACTGTTTCGTGATGTGGGGGTGATGCTGACTGGGAGATTTGTGTATATCTTTAAAGGCCCGTATCTGTACTTGTAAGCACTGTTTTGTAATCGGTCGCTCGGCAATTATGGTTTAGTATGAACGTATGGAATTCGAAAGTAAAGTGGACAACTGTTTTAATGGCGGGTCCAGGTATTATGAGACGTGTCACTTTCTTACACAACATCACACTTCCTGCGACCAGTTAGTTCCTCGTGTGTGTATATATGCCTCTGCCGGAGCCATGTCCAAGTGCCTAATTCAATCCTTTGCATGATCAGGGTCTTAATTATAATCTTTTAATAATCAAGAACTACTGCCAAGCTTAACTGGCGGTGAGTGTATGGTGCTATAAACACCAGGTGCTGCAAACACCAAGGCTCGAAACCCAGGGTAGATGCTATAAACATCAGGTTTGAAACCCGCAGTGCTCATTCTTTTGCTCTCTTCTATCCGTTTGGGTATGTGGAAGGTACTTTCCTTCCACCGTCAAGTACTGTTGAACTATCCAGTGCCCTCCATTGAGTAGCGGGAAGAGGGGATGCAACTTTGCCTAGGTGGTATGTGGCCCTGTGCCCTCGCCGAGGAAGTGTCAAGAATAGATAGGTATATATGCCATAGCCGCACGAGGCTGAATGCAGTATGATTACAAACAAACAAACAAACCGTTGAGCTGTCCAAACGGATCATGAATCATTGGAATCTTGTTCTGCATGATCACGGTCCGAATCTTTCAATAAATAAGAGCTGGCACTTAGCTTAGCCGGCTGTAAGTGGATGATGCTGTAAACGCCGGGTGCTCTAAATATTAAGGTTCGAAACGTGGGTAGGTGCTGTAAACACCAAAGTTTTGAAACTTGTAGTGCTTACTCTTTTGCTCTCATCTATTATCTATTTAGATATGTAGAAGGTACATTAGGCAAATTGCGACTGTAAACTCGCGTATGTTTTCGTACGATAGCATACATGTGCGTATTTCCATATACGTCTGACTAATTATTGTTTGTATGTCAACTTTTGCTTGTTCTATAGTCATATTCAATAATCCGTAGCCATGTAAAGAGCCAAAAGTGATTGCCGCAGGTTCCCAGCTTAGTGCATACCTTGATGTTTATACTATATATTGGGCACTGCAGGTTTTGAACCTGCATCTGGTGTTTCTTGCACAGCGCTCGTTATCCAAGCTAAGAGATCGCCTCTTATCAGTTCTGGATCCAGCCGTTGATTACAATTTTAACTTTCATGGCTTAGCCACTAGTGGAAACAAATGTAAAAGAGCAAAATAACAGAACCACAGGTTTCCAGCCTGGGGTCTAGGATGCTTATTGCACTATTGATCGTGGGAACCACAGGTTTCGAACCTGCGTCTGGTGTTTCTTACACCATGTTCAGCTAGTCAAGTAACTAGAACGCTTCTTGTTGCTCTATGACTATGCAGAATTGGTGAGAAGTGGAGAAGTAGGCAAATTTTCATCCATCGGCTATTTTGTGACCCGGGTCATGCGTCATCACTCACAACTCGAACTGACCTACGGCGAGACTCAAATCGTATTGTCTTATGGGCACCCCCACTCCTGCCAGCCTCGAGAGATGGAGCTCTGAGCCAACTTTCGTGTGCTAACTGCTTAAGTGATAGATGACTGCACTACTTAGCAAACGAACCATGCTCCCCTGAGCGTTTGTTTGTTTGTTTGTAATCATATTGCATTCGGCCGCTGGCGGCCATGGCATATCCCGTACACATATCCTCCCCACTTCTTTCGTAACATAAAAAAACAAAAGCAAAGTCGCGAGTCCTCTTCCCCACTAACAAAAGAAACCGCCAAAAAACAACAACATCAAACTTTTACACCCCCCCATCACTCGACTCCTCGTGATCTGAGTTCTCCGCCTCCTCCACCACTCCGCTAATTCTGCCGACATCTGTACATGATAAAAAATCCATCAGAGCCTGCGAACATTTTTCTTCTGCAAAAACGAGAGACATTGGCAATGAAATCTTTGGCTTCTTTAAGCTCCCCTGAGCGTACGTACCAGAGACACGGTAATCGGTGACGTAAATCGAATGGGCATAGTACTAGTACTTCTTGACACTACTTCTTCACTTGCAAGAAAACCTTGCGAGAGCGGAGGACGGAGACATTGAAAAGTGTCTGAACGTGATCTGATATGTTTATACCTTCAACTATAAAACTCTGGATCCTCATACATCTAGGTGAAATCCCCTGTCTCGTAGAGAGTTGCCTTTTATGAAAGTTGCAGAGTCGCTCTACCCCCAGTTCTCTGAATTTAACTTAAAATCACACCGCCAAACAAAAGCACTCTCCTCTCTAGAAACTACATACAACGCCCCGTCCTCCTCCCATAAAAGCAATCGTATATCAAGTGCCAAGAAATCTAGGATTTCGTCAAATATCTTCCACAACTCATTCCCGCACCCTGTCCGTTTCCCCCCTAACATTCACGCCTCTGATAACTCTTCCTATATCTCTACCCAAGATCCTTGCCTTGGGCCACTCAACCCACGGTGTTTTCCACTCCTCGCCCAAACACATTTCACAGCGTTTAAGCTCATGAAGGGCACTCCCTTTTGCCCACCAGAACCCCTCGATCAGCGTGAATAGCGCGCAATAATGCATAAATATCACCAAAGCCCTGGGCCGTCCCTCTACCAGCAACTCCACAAACTTATCGCTCGCGGTAATGGGCCATACAAAGATGCTGCCAATAATGTGCTTCCAGTGGGAAATAGTGGCAAACGACATCCTCAACTCGGCGATGGCCGAGAAGTAGGCAGTTGATATGGTTGTATCCGAAAGCTCTTCTGAGCCAGGCAGTGAACGGTCGGTGCATAATCGGTAGAGATTAGCTAACACAACTTCGGTTTCAGCGTCTAGACCTTCTTTGTTGGAGGAGAGCTCGTGCTGTCGGAGCAAGGGTGATAACGGCCCGCTGGTAACCCATGTCCACACTTGCTTCAGGATACTGTTGATCCCGCGAAGGAAGGGAACCCAGGAGGGAAAAGTAGTCGTCGGGATTGTCTTAGGTCTTGCCGTAATCTCGTCAATGCGTGAAGAGACGAACGTGTATATGGCTACTATACTGCTGGATACCACAAGCGCATCGCAGTTATCGCGCGATATGTGGGTGAGACATGCAGCCATCCCTCGCAAAGCTTGTTCCTGGTGACGGGCTGCCTCGGTGAGATAGTGAATGCTCTTTTCATGATCCGATTCTGCGGATTGAAGGTGAAGGGCGGAGACGGCGAGGAGGCTGTGCATTAGGAAGGGATGCTGCATGGCGAGAGCGGGGATATTGACGCGCCAGAGGTCCTGGATTGCTTTATTACTGCTGAGAGTATCAGCAGTGGAGATAACCCAGCGGTGCATCAGGGAGAGGTCCAGCATATTGAGATTCTCTTCTGGCGCAGGTGTGTTGAGGAATGGGAGCAGAATGAGTTGGCTGGACGATCCGAATGATGATGAAGATAGCGCTGGTGAGGGGGGTGGTAATGCCCCAGCCACTGGTTGCTTCGCATCTTCAGCAAGAAGCAAGGGATCTGTCGTTGCATTGATACTGATATTGGATGCCGGAGTTATTGGAGATACGGCAGGCCGGAGGTCAGGAGAATGGATTGGGCCTGGCGAAGGATGAGGCTGTGAAGGTGATGGCGACGGCAGAGACTCGAGGGAAACATTGGGGCTGTTGACTGTCGAGATCGCTGGAGTAGGGACTGTCGAGATCGCTGGAGTAGGAGAAGGCGGTGGTGGGGCCGAATTCGAAGCTCTAACTGAAGGCGCCAGCGCTGCACGTTCCTCGGTTGATAGCGAGAAATCGCATTCGATCGCATGTTTAACGCAGTTACCGCAGGAGGGATGGACTTCATCGCACTGGAGGCCCAATCAGCAGCTGCTTTGTCTGTCAAGGAAAGCTTATCTTTGAGCTTAAATCAACGTGTAGGTGTTGGTTCTCGTATTCGTCTCAGTGCGAGTGAGCAGTGGAATAGATACCTTTATCCGGCGCTTTTTGCATCTCAAGCATCCCGCTCTTGACTTCTTGTGAGATCTTCGTGGAGCCATAGCTTTGCATTAGTTACTGACAATCCTGCTGGTGTAGTTTATACTTTAGCAGTGGATGGGTGGGTGAGCACAGAGAATAGGAAGACACTCCGTGTTCGTTCCAGGTTACGAGTACGACATGCAGACCGTTGCAGACCGTTGCAGCTACGTAGGCCCTGTGTCACCAGGAGTACAGAAGCGAAATAGAACCCCTCTTGATAACACTGCACGAAGAGACCTAAATTGTCTGCTGCGCGAGTTACAGATTCATTTTCAGCGGTAAGAATTGCCAAACTTTCCCAAGCAATGCGGTTAAGAAAAAAGTTGTTCCATTGGGTAAGGCTGTCTTGCTACAGTGCCCTGGCGAGCTCTCCGGGTCCGGTACTAGAGTACAATCCCTGACAATTAATCTAATCATACACTCGTATTCGGCTTACTACAGGCGGGATTTCGGAAATATAGTCTGCAAGGCACTTTTAGTGTTATCCATGTGTTGCCGCTAAACTACCGCAGGCATCTTCTTAGTTGCCCGGCATCTCTGTTCTGTTGAAGTGAGGCTAATTCAGCAACTCCACTTCGCACTCTCACCTCCAACTGACACCTTGCCCCCTCCTACCTCCCGCCTCCGCCTTTCAGTAGCCACCATCGTCGACAGTTGGATTTGCTATACAAACTTCCACTGAACCCCGGGCCAATTGATCCTTGCCTCTCCCGTCCAGCTAAAACGGGCGCTGCTTTACCGTACGCCGACCATAATCCAGACGTATACGCTCCGGAAACTGTACGAGACGGCCGTCGCCTAGGTGTCACTGCGACCAGCGGTCTTGTCGACTTTCTGCAGGCCCGCCTTGTTACAGACCGGTCTCGACCGGGGTCATATCTGGCGGGACTGATCGCTTCGGGATATTGCTATCCTGTGAGAAGCTACGTCGCGATCACATCCAGTGTGAAGATTTCAATGAGCATGTGAGGAGATTTCACAGGCTTACAAAACCGAGACGGAGGCGATGTCACTCTAAGCCCTGGTGATCTGGGTGGGACACAGGGTGCATGAAGGGAAATGTTCTTCGGCAATGCCCCTACCACCTTTACCAAGGCTGTCGAACGAAGGCCAGTTTGTCAAGGAAAGACACTACACCAAACTGTGAGCACTTTTGTTGGATAGCGGATTGCACTGTTGGAGGAACCGTTGTTTCAGTTAGCGCAAAAATACGGCAGACGAGTGACCAGCAAGGAGCAAGCGATCTTGCTTGAAGCAGTGTTCCGAAGCGGCCAATCTAGCTAGATGTGACCCCGGTCATTTGTATAACGACTATGGTATCAATTTCTCCAGGCTAGCAGATACCTCCTTCGATAGTTTTCTTTACTGATAATAGGATAGCTATTCGTCGCATGATCGGCGTCTACCGAAACTTAGTCAAACAGCTTGATGCGGCTCTGAGGGTGGATAGACCGAGCCTTTTTCTGATTATCGTAGTAAAAGCTGGCCCAGCTCAAGGGGGTTGATAAGAACGATAAGCTGATATACGAACTCGTATTTCCACCAACAATATTGTGAGAGACGACTCGGATACACCACAGCGGTCATCGTGGACCAACTTGGCTCAACATCAGGGGGCAAGCTATGCGGAGCTGCAGTTACTAGGGCTGCACTTAGACAGCCCAGTTCTCATGAGTGATGACACCACAGCTGTAGTTACTCTAGTGCTGGGCGTTGGAGAATATGATGACTTGCCCCTTCGCTTGCAGTCTCTTCGCCCAGCTTCCAATGTTGCTAATGAGGACACAATAATGACTGGGTGAAGCTGCTGTAAGTAAAGAGAGAGTGATAGACCCTGTGACGGTCGAGCGCCTTGAAAGGAGATCAGGCCCTGAAGCCGAAGCTTGCCTGCTTTAATCGAAATTTACAACCCCCTGACTAACAAGCTTCCAAATGCCGCTTCTAACGTCTTACTTGACAGTGTTGTGGGGCATATCAAACGCCGGCCGGTAGCACAATACAGAATTATATCAAGCCTCGAGCGAGACTAACTATGTGCATTACCCACTATCGGCGTATTCATACTATTGACTCCTTGTACGCCTCGAGGGGTGCCGAAGATGCAACTGTTATGGCGACGCACGAAGACTGTTGGGAAGTGAGAAGACATTGAACGCACCACACTCAAGTGGATGTATTAGGACCCTATGGCTACATCATTTCCCTGACAGACTTCCGGCCCTGAAGCTGTTGTCATACGGGTATCCATCTCTTACCAAGTTCCGTGTTTCTAGACCAAGACTCGCGCCTTTTACGAGCTACAGTATTATAGATTCGACCTTGAGCTATTAACTATCAGCAGCAACGCTATCAGCAGCAACCGATGTGTCAGCGGGGGAATTTGGCTGGAGGCAACTAATAGGGAAAATCCCAGATTATGACTACTCCGTCCCATGATGTACGAAGTCGCAGACAATATATTGGAGCTTCATGGATACTGGTGCGTTACGATGAGTGGCTGCACGAGTGGAAGCGTTGGTTGGCTTGTTCCCGACTTAAAATTTTATTAGCCTACCAAAGTTCTTAGCATAGAAACGATACATAATGTTACATACACATGACATTATTCTTTTTGCTCAACTAGAGGTGGAATGCCTGAATCGAATTATTGAATAAGTTCTTACGGTCGTTTCGCGCTGTTTTTTCCAGCTAGACTACGCTGATACTGAGAATGTATAATCTCAGCACAGAATTGCTGTGATTGCATCGTGGTAGACGAGAAATGACGTCCAAGTGATTTCGACTGGTTTCGAATCTTACCTGTACTCACTTTTGTCTAGAGTCCGTGTTTCAACTCTCACCCATTCTCTAGCGTTGTCTTCGAGTCCTCTCTGGCAGGACCTAAATTTATGGGATATCGAGTGATGATCATGAGTCGGGATCTATCTTAAAATCCCTGCTAGCGGCTCGAGCATAGTCCAACCGGCTTGGCTATATCATCGCGAAGAACCACAACCTAGTTCCCACACCCGAACTTTCAACCGCACAACCTCACAACCACAACCCGCACCTTCCCACCGCACCTCAAGTCAGCCAGCCAGTCAATCATAGCAGCCCAGCCCCTGTTACAGAACCAATCGCCAACCCGAGTAGACACTATGACCGCAACCACATCCGAGATCATCCAGCAAAAGACACAGCGTCCCGCCTCCGAGGACCTCCTCAGCGAGAAGGCACCACCCACTCCCCTCTGTCTCCAATATAACACTGACCTAGAGAAACAGTGGGACCAGTGCCTCTCCAACCTCGTCGTCAAGTCGGCGCTCGGTGCCGGCTTCGGAATCGTCTTCTCGGTCCTTCTTTTCAAGCGTCGTGCTTGGCCTGCCACTATCGGCCTCGGATTCGGAGCAGGAAGGGGGTACGCAGAGTGTGATCGGGAATTTAAGGGTGCGGCTGGAGGTGTTACAAAGGCAGTTGGTGAGAGACTGCAGAGACCGTAGAAAAATTCTCTTGTCTGGAGGTTTTAGGGGGGTATTATACCCATTAGTGGTGGGGGAGCGAGCGGGAATAGGAAGGGCATGTGTATAGCAAAATTTTAGACGGGATTGAGAATTGGGTACTCTACACACTCGATATGGAAGAATGACGCCGCGGTTCGGCAAGTCACCGGAACTCACTCTGCTTAAGACTTAGGCTTAAGCCGTTGAATGTGTGAAGATGATAGTGAAGTCTGATCTGTGCAGGAGATGAACCTCCGGATGTATACCTCATAAATCGAGAGTATGCTTTTGTGCTGTTGCCAGCATGCCCTATTGTTTTGCCCTGAGCATGCAACTTAAGTACTTAAGTACCTCCTTATTATTCACTCTATACCTCCTCTTCTTTAAACACTCCTCGTTTCTTTTTTCACTCCTTTATATCACAATACAGGATACCACAGTCGTTACCGCCATCGTTATCACCATCACAATCATTACCATGAAGCCCACTTTTATCTTCATAGCTCTACTCTCTGCCATCCTCGTCTCTGCAGCCAGTATCCACCGCCGTGACCCCCTCCCCGGGCAATTCGACCTCCTCAGCTCAACTGCCGGTCTCCCAGGCCTCATTTGGAACAACCTGATGTATGCCAATGGTAAGCCAACCTCATCACCACTCACTCCTCTTTGCACTAAATCTAACCACAGGTTCTGCCTACATCGGAGACATCAAATACAGCATATTCTCCGAGCCTCTCCAGCGTTCGTCATCTCCATCCCCCCTCTTGGCCACTTCTAACCTTCCATAGTCACCGCTGGCCTCGAGAACACCTTCACCTCTATCCACGCCTCTCCAACCGGCTGGAGAACTTTCTACGTGTTTGCAAACCAGAGCAAGCCGATTGGGTTCACGAGCCCGCACTCGGCATTTATCCCCGTTGGAGCACAGACTATGGGGTTTGGGGTTTTCGACGGCTTGTTTCTGCTGGATAGGGGTGCTGGTGCCGGGCCCGAGGGTAGGTGGAAGGCATGTCCTGTGCCCGAAAGTGTTGTGGGGGGTAGTTGGGGGATTTATTGGGATGGGGTTAGAGAGGGGGCGAAGGGAGCGTTGGGAAGGGAGTGTGTGGATGTGAAGTTGAAGGTTAGAGAGATTAAAACGTGTTAAGTTGCTGCAAGATTAGGGCAACACTCACTGATGGAGGGGAAATGGAAACATGACGGGTTCAAGGTCTTTACTCTGGGTTGGAAAGGGATGGTATGATATGATCAACGAAAACTTGCGAACTAATTGAGGCCCCACGTGAGTAATTTAACAATACTCCATAATCGCTCTCCCATGCTCTGAAGTACCTATTAGATTTGTAGATGCATCAAATACTGTGCCGACAGGTGGATAGCGAACCGCCGTCTAAAAAGGACAGATCTTATGTTCGAACGAATACCAAATGGCGACTTTTTGGGAGCGAATGACACATAGTTCGAACGGTAAGTAGTATATAATATGTACGGACATCGGTAAGGGCGATCGGCACCAAACATTGCACTCTGAAACTCCCGTTGCTGTCACGATCTGCTGCTTCCAGCGGAAGGATAGACGTGCAAGCGAGCGGAGGAGACTGGGGGACCGGGCTCTGAGCGAACCTCCTGGTTAACGAACTAGCTTCAAACGACACCTCCCATCTGCGTACCAGGGCAGCCGATGAACTATAACGTTTGTACAGTACACACCCGACTATTGAACTTCTGAGTCACCCATCTTGAACCTAAGGAGAATGTATGGCTGTCCGAACTTCAGTCGCATAATATTAGATAAGGAGGCGTGGAAACCGGTTAACTAAAAACAGTTATTCTGTATAATCCAACGTTCTCCAGGGTCATCCTGAGTAATAGCCGTAAATAAATAGTACACTATTATGAAAAACTCGTTGCGGAAAGCTGTCGCAAATGAACTGGGCGAGGAGATAGCTAGAGGTCAATCATGATTTAGTACTGGATGCGGTTGTCATATCTCTAGTGATGTACGTTCGTATAATTGGTAACGTGGGTTCTTATGCAATACTGTTCTTAGATATAAGCTTAGGGGAGTAGCACCGTGAATCGTCTTTATCTTATCATTACTACAATACAGATCTCACCTTCCTCCGGTCTGAGTTTCACGTCTAGTATATAGCTAAATACAGGATATGGCAAGCTTACTGGGTCCAAAAACCAAGGTGCCGAGGTTCGGTCAGTCACAAGTGACGCCGTATCCTCTGGAGCCCATGCGGCGAGTGAGAGGAAGTCAGATGAGCCTGAAACCACCAACCACACGGGTACTCACTACCCCACCAATAATCCCATCGGCGCAGTACCAATCACCAAGCGGCAGTTTCACTTCCTCATCACGTCATAAAGAACGGAAAAGTAAAAAAAAAAAAAGAAAAATATATATCTCCCAGGCCGAGTGACCTAGACAGAATCTATGATTAAGCCCCACCCTGCAAATCGTGGGGCGCGCGAACCCTAGATCAGATCTACATTTCGTTTCAGTCGCCTCCGACCGACCGCCCCACCACCATTAATCGCTACAACTATTCACTTCGCTTCAACGATCCGTCGACATCCGTGTTTCTTCTCGAAGGTCGGCCCATAAGTAAGGCGTCACCAGGGGATCGTTATCGTGCCGCCGAAACCTAACCCTCGCGATCGCTCGTCAACGAATTACAAATCCATCCTTCTCTTTCGCGAAATGTCAGACGCGAGACGACTCGGCTACCCGTGATATATAAGAAGGGGAGAAGGGGGAGGGGGTACATACATCCGTGTTCCGAAACTGACATAGGGCTATCCATGTTACATTAAACTTGTTACCAGTATATAGACCCCATATTAAATCACGGATTCTCGCTGACGAATTTGCACAGTTCTGGAATATCTTTTATCATCTCATGGACTAGATTTTCTGCAAAAGCAAAACATAAGTACTTCTGACGGAAGTATTTGATGTTGTTCGTTCGCTCTAGATACTGCAAGTCCTCTACCTATAGTACTTCTAAAGCAGAACCAGAAATAATATCGATAGATACCATGAAGAAGAAGTATCTTTATAGACAGATAAACTCAATGGAAGAAAAGACGTTATTTCATAACTCGTGACATCATCCGTAAACCCCCATAACCCCGTGGTGCAAAGCAAAAGAAGAATAAAATAAAGACCCAAAAGTTAAAATGCCAATTCCAAAAAGACCAATAAAAAACACACACAAGTACGGACCATAGATGCCAAAAGATTCTATCAAACACCTCCCTCCCTCATCCCCCGTCCCCGATCCCTAGTTCCCCGTCCCATAAATCCATTCAGAGCCCCAGAAACGCAAGGAAACAACAAAACTTAAACAATAAAGACCAAAGATTATCCGAAGCAAACACACTCAAACTCCGCTGCCTCTCCCCCAAGTCCCACTCGATTCAATGTAAGGATTTATTGTACACCGCCGGTCTTTTGCGCTCCCTCTAGTTTCTCCAGCCTCCTCAGTGATGACTCCTTCTTTCTTTGCTCATGCTCGATCCTCCGATCCCGCTTCTCGATATCCTTTTTCAAATTTTCGATTTCCCTCCTTTGCGACTCATTGTCGTGAGTACCGTTGGTGAGTTGTGTCGATTTGGGTAGTTGCTGCATGCCGCCTGCCGAGTCCGCAAGCGAAGTCTTCATCGGCGGCTGCTCAAATGATGGCCTGCGTTCAATAGAGGATACGGTCGACACCGGGGATCTTGGCTCCGTTTCTTCGGACCGAGTCCTATCTGGTTCTGGAAGCGGTAAATTAGGTGAGCCAGATGATGGGGCTCCAAAGCAATCATTGGGTGTTGCCGAAGCAAAATTCCGCTTCCAGTTCGCAACCCAGGCATCGTCAATAATTTGTTCGTCGATCTTTTCTGGTGGTGGAGGTGGCCGGACGTCAGCTATCAACCTTTGCGCCTCGGCCTTGATCTGTTTGTCACATTCGGCAACTGAAGCCTCCGGGTTGAGCTTCCGATAGTTGATATAGAATTCGTATATTTGACTGTCGATGTGTGATGATGTCTTGTTATCCCGTGGAGGCGGGGTTGGGGGTAGAGACACGGCTGATGGTGTGAGAGGTGGTTGCGGCTTGGTGATTTGGGTCTTCTTTTGTGACAAGGTGGTGGGTTTGCGATCTCGCCTTGTGGGAGTAGATTGTGGGGGACGAGAGCCCCGTGGCTTGTTGGGTGGAGGCGGCGATGCCTTGAATTTCTTGAGGTTTCGAGATACGGTCGATTGATTGATGGACTTTCCGTATTGTGTCTTGAACCATTCCGCGAGTTCTCTCTACAAATTCCGTTGTGTAAATATTTTGTTCATGTGGAATGCGGGGGTGAGGAGTGGTGGGAGGATTGGGTGGGGCAGGAAAAGTAAGGGCACGGATTCGTTCAAACAGGTACGAATGGGTAGATCAAATTTTTATTTACCTGTTTGAGATGAGGATTTGATAGGTGATATGTATTGAGAGCTTGCTTCTCTTCCTCAGTGGCTTCCTCGTATTTCCGCTTCCTCTGTTGACCCGACCCATCACCTGGAGGGGAATTGAGATCTGAACTTTCGCGAGTTGTATTGGAGTCGTTGTACTCTTCCTTCTCAGCCTTGATGGCGGTGGTAGCTGACTTTGTTTCGGCCATGGTTGTGATATCGAAAAATCGGCGGACTGATCTCTGTATGTATGAAGTATGTATGCTGGTAGTACGTATATTTTTCGGGCCTCCGTTTGTTATGATAGTCTGAGATTGAAGCTAGCAACGGGCTGAGCAGGTTATGGGTTAGAGCTAGCAAGCAAGCAAGGCTGACAGATGGTGACGATGATGAGTTGGCAGTCAGTGGGGTAAAATATGGATAATTGACTGCTGAGGATCCAGCAATATGGGGAAGTAGCAGTCAGTCAGCCAGTCGGTCAGAAAAACAATCCAGGGGGGCTGATCCGTGGCGAAGCGGGGGACTTTAAGTACCGTGGCGGGCGGGATCGACCATATTCTATGCATCAAGTAGCGCACGGGTAATTTATTTTCTCGAATAATGCCTGTCATGTTCAACTGACTTGCTCACCATTCTTCAGATCTGTTAGATACCAGGTTCTAATTGCGTTGCTTTTTTCGCACCCTGCTAAGATGTACTAGAACGCCATGGCGGAAGCGAAGCGTTTCCAGTCTTTTTTTGACCTACAGACAGAGACACGCACCTCAACACAACACACGACAGCAACAACAACCCCTGTGTTAAGAATGGATTTAAGAATGGATGGGTGGCGGTATGGCAGAAAGTGTGTGAGTGAGTGAAACGCGAAAGAAAAAGGTCAAGCCGGGTGTATCGTGTGAGAGAGGGCATAAAGTTATGCATGCGGTCAGCGCACAGCAGCCGAATTGAAGCGGTGCGTGTCAACTGTTTCAGGATTGAATAACCAAGATCCAAAAAAGAACCCACTTGGATCGTGACAGCCTGCTTTGATGCAGACATTAATAAATGTACATTACCCCATGCCTGCTTTAAGGCATGTCTGAATGTCTGGCGTGCTGTATGTCTGATGTATGTCCATTAAATACGTGACCTGGAACAGCGAAAATCAGGAAAAAACAACCTAAACAAATGAGCGTCCCCTCTTTTTCCCCTCACCACTGGCCGATGCAGGTAATATGCGGACCGAACTTATAAAATCTCAAAATCGTGGGTGTTTGATTCGCAGCTCCCAAGATCTGGCAGAATATGACTTGCAGCCCATGTACAGGATCGAGGCTGGAGTGTGCACACAATGTCTCTCTTTCCTGTTGAAGAGCGAGAAAAAAAAATATGTATTTTTTTTCTTTGTTCTCTAGCCAGCGCGGTGTTTCGGTTCCGCATGCATCATGCGGTTTGCATACATAAACCCTCAAATTATGCAGGTTGAGCGAGTCCAGTGAATTGACCGAAGGCTCTGGCGATCTGTTTAGTGCAATTCAGTGCGGCTGGATACCTGCGGCGGCACCTTCAATGTGTCTCACACAATCCGTGAGCTGTGGGTAGAACACGCCCGGTTTGATGTATTTTCTCTACCTATTCGTAAACATTCCCCCCATGGACTCTCTAGATGCTCGTTGCAGCCGCTGGGCTGCATGACCCGTATGTACATCATATTGAAGGGTGCAGAAGTTTAGTGCGTTTCTGTTATTTGGGTAAGACTGCTGAAACTGCCAAAGTGTGATCGTGCTACCGGATTTAGTACACTTCACAAGGCCAAACCATATTTAAGAGTGGCGGCGGATATTTTGGTTCGCAATTCAGTCCCTTCCGCGGCAATGTAGGAGAACATTATTAGAATTCCGGACCCCCGAGGGAACATTTGAAGTTAGCGGGGGCGTTTCAACGTGACCCACGAAACGGCCTAACAGCGCGTCTATCTGGCCATTGAGAACGCCCCGATGCCCTAAGAATAGGCATTGCTGATAAACAACACCGATGGGTGAAACATGAAACAACGGGATGTGGCGGAATGCGCCTTTGCATTAAAACCATGGGAATCACGGCCATTTCGCTTCGCACCAGCTGCATATTTATTGATGCGACCCTCCTGGCGGTGAGCCGCGCGTTACGCGCTCCAGGCTTTGAGGAGGAGGTTTCTCTGGTCGCGGCTCCCCAGACTTGTCACAGCTATTTGTGGGTACACAATTTCCGATATGCATCATTAATGCACGACATCATTCTGATGATCGAACATCGACAGATGTAGGTACGTACATTACATATGCTCTCGACATTAGAAATCTCGAGCCTGGCCTTTCCGCATACAGTAGCTGGTTTTGGTTTCGTACATCCCATGGAACCCATGAAGATGCATAATAATGCCCTGGAGGGGAAAACCGGACGCCGCTTCGGAAAAGCATAGACAAAAGAAAATCTCAGTGTGCTCTAGAGTAACACCTACCAAAATTTTCTAATTGGAGTAGCTAGTTGCCGCATGCAAAATCGATATGCAATGCACGCATTTTCAGCAGCGAAAGGAACGTCGGCCAGTGATGTTGTCCTTTCCCCATCCGGAACATTTTAGATGGGATCTGAACGACAGAATATCGAATCGAAAGTAAAAAAAATGCCAGTCCTTTAAGAGCCGCCAGCCTGTCCTTTAGAACGGACAATACTAACCTATGCTTTAACCTATGCTTAACCAAGAGTTTACCAATCAATAAATCCCTTCGGGAAGATCGAGATACATACTCGATGCAGCCGCCAAGAGCAAAACGTGGGAGGATGGCCTACAAGATACGAGGCATAGGCTAACAGTAAAGCTATTCCTCCAGCGGTGCAAACGAGTTTCCAGCATAGGGTTAGGGTTGTAATTCTTTCATACAGTATTGGGCAATCTAGATGTTACAGTGCATGCAAATGCAGATGTCGTCTGCCGATGTCCGCCTGTGTCCACCTACGGCTGCTCCAGCCGACCCGATTGATGTGCGACGACGTGTCGCCGGCCCCTTGTTCTCGGTCATTATAGCAACATTTATTCGTGTCGTACCTATTCGCTAAACGAGAATCAGGGCCTCACTTCTCAGAGAGGATTGTACATCCAAAGCATGCGGGGTCAAATTTGGTAGCAGAAACCGGCAGAGTAAGTGGATGGTCATCGGCAGCTACTACACCGGGGCGACTGGCAATATCTGGTTGTTGGATATATGTGCTGGTATGTACCCATAGGAAAAAAAAACACATCTGTTTTGATTGGGTGACTCTTTCCCGAGCAACACGTCTTGCTATTCATTGAATTCCACGCGACTTCTTTGCGTGTTCTTTCCGCTTCAGTGCGGTCGACTCGAAGATCCGGAAGTTGATATCCCCAGACAACCATCTCAATACAGTACGCCCCACAGATACGCACACGCAAGGCGGTCGGTGCCATTTTCGGGTGGAACAATCCAGACAGCTGTCGCAGAGTATGAGACACAGGACTTGAGATAATAAAGACTTAGGGCATGAAACACGAGCCAGGTGTGGCGAAGCAGTGAACGCAACGTAACGATGCCACTGAACTGTCTGTTCTGAACGTCATGCTTGGCCAGCCGACGTGGGAGAGTGCATTGCTGTCGGGCCGTTGACCTAAGGTAGCAGATCCCGCGCGGTAGCATACAATAAAGATCTAAGTACTTAGGCAGTGGATAAATGATGTAAGCCTTGTCGGGGTTAACTAACCCATAATGACGAACCTTGCTTTTCACAATGTGTGAATATTGATAGGACGGAACGTGGTTCGACTTGTTGCATGTAAAGATCAATTTGGGGCCTTTCAGGTCCACTACATATAGCTATTAGAGCCTGTTCCCAGTCCATGGGCCTTGCACCGGGGTGGAAACCGAATCGACTACATATGCATCAAAAGAATCCTTGACTCCTGAATTGACTGCACCAAGGATCTGAGGTGCGTTGGGAGTGGAGAACTTTAGTCCTACCGTGGCTAACGAACGGGATATCGTCGTCTGTACTGTGCCTTGCTTCCCAGCCTCGTTGTTTTGGAAACTTCAGCAACGGTATTCCGTTCAGCACCGGTGATAAGCAAGGCGGGTTTTCATATATCCACTATCGGCGTGACTTCTTAACCAAGAAATATGTTGAAATGCTGTGGCGGGGAATGAACAGAGTTCAATTTGGGTATGCAGATGCAGGAAACAAACGCACATGTACAAACGACCGCTGAGACTGGCCAATGATAGATTGTTTATCAAGGCTGTGCAGCGAGACACCCCACAGGATCAACAGGGAGTGCATACGAGGAGTTTATCAAACATGGTGACGTTGCGAGGCGGTGCGGCAGATGAGGCGGCCTTATTGCCACATCGTTCATAGTAAGGCTGAGCAACTGAGTGACAAGCTGTGAAGGTCGAATCTCAACTCCAACATTTTGGCATGAATAGATTTTCGTTTCGTGAGACTCAATTCTAAGAATTTGCTCACCCTACCGTAGAGGTGATGCACTAAAATCAGACGAATCACGTGCTTCACTAAGTTTAGATATCGGCAGGTTCCGAACGCGGCTCAAAATTCTTAGAACCAGTCGCAAAACTCTACTCAACACAGGAGCCACTCTTCAACGGTACACACATCGACAGTACGATGTTTGATCCTGTGAGCAACCCTATCACTGACCTGTCCATTTAGATAGCTAACCTCCATAGAGCCTACCCCTCCAGAAAACCACCTCATTAACCAAACACCTTCGCTCTCGGGATGTGCCTCTCCTTTCCCTCCTCTCGACAGCGCGCGACCTCTACACATTGTCCATCAATATCTTCTTCCCGCGACGTAATGAATGGCTGCTGGAATGGCTTGTGCAGCGCTTGAAAGAAGATGAAGGCGAGTCCGGCCGTCAGGCGCGAACGGCGAAAGAGTGTTGGGACTTTTTGAGGGAGCTGTTGCAAGCAGTTGAGCCCGTTGCTGTGGCGGGGACATTAACGAGGCATGGGATTGTTCCGCTGGTGGCAAAAATGATGGGAGAGGCCAAGGAGATGACAGGTGAAACCACGGAGGAGGTTTCGGAATTGTTGGATGGAATGGCGGCGGTGTTGGTGCTGCTACGGGGAATTGCGCGGAGTGAGGCCTCCATTACTGCTTCCATGAGGTCCACGCCGGAGGTGTGTGCGGGTACCTTAGGCACCTTTCTGGAGGTTTATGGGATACTTTTGGGCCGCGAGGTACGGGTGGAACAGCCTTGGATTGATGCGGTGGTCGATCTGTGGAAGGGGAGTATTTGGGGCAATGCAGACTCGAAGAAGGTACGTTCGTTATTAAGATTGAGGGGAGCGAAGGTTAGTTGACCTTGATAGATATCGATGATTTGGTCGGAGAAATGTCTGCGACCTGCCACCACATTATTGATGGACCCCAATGCAGATAGTGCCTTGAAGAAGGTTCTCGAGAGCATGATTGCGGAATACGTCTTTTCTCCCGAGATACTATATCCTACCACTTCTACCCAGAAACAGGCTGCCGCAGAGCCATCCACACAGGACCTTATTCCCCTACTCGCACCTCTTAGGGAAGAAGATACCTCTATGTCTGGAACCTCAGAACTAGTCAACATTCCGTATCTACCCCTACTATTCCGGATTTCAATTGACTCACAATCCACAAAGCGCTGTAAGGCAGATATGTCGGTTGTTAATATATTATTCACTGCCCTGTTGAGCGTTTCCCCTATCCTTGACCTTAGATCTGAGGTGCTAGGTGTATCTGCAGCAGGTGGAGATATCGTTGCTTTACTTCTCCAGGTGCTCACCAAAACTGGAACTGCATTGCCATCAACTACCCTTTCCCGAATCATTACAAAATTCGCCAACCTCACGTCACAGGATCCAAACCAGGTCCGATGGTTACTGATTAGGGAAATCCTGACCATCGATTTTGACTCCTTTCTTCACCCTTCAGTTGCCAGTCTTACCTCCGACTTGTTCTCCGCTCTGTCGAGGGCAACGCCTTCGGAGCTGGTCAGCAATGTGCTTGAGCTAGTTGTTGACGGCTTTGTGAAGGCTCGCGATATTTTGAAGTTCGTTGACCAGTGGACGAAGCGGCTGAAATCTGGAAGCGAAGAAGATGTTTGGAGAGGTGACGCTCTAGCCAGAGTGTTTGCGGCAAAAGTAGAAAGCTCTCTCACCTCGCCGCAAATTCTCAAAACCGTCAACCGTCTTAGGGAAGAACAACAATGGGTCATCCTTGACGCAGTTCTTCGGGGTCTTCGAAGGGAAGATACCGAAACCCAACTCCTAGCCACCGGTGTTTTGGAGGCGGTTGTGGAAGCGGCACGAAAAGACGCTGCAGAATGGAGAGCTTGGAGGTTACTTGTCCGAATAGGCGACATCAAACCGGAACTATTAGTCCCAGCAATTGAAGATGCTGTGTGGCTCCTTAGAGCGGATAACCGGTGGAAAGAGGCCGTTTTTGCGTCTGAAGTTTTGATGCGGGTTTTGGACAGAACAGACGATGAGGACGCCCTCGAGGGCGTGAATATGGTCGTAGACATGGCGGCCGAAGCTTTGGAGAAGCTCCAGGGTTGGGATGGAACGATCGCAACAGTGGATGATCAGAATTTTGGCCTTGCTGTGGCGATGGCAGTTACAGGAGGATATCTATCAGTTTTGGAGGAGATTGATCGGAACCATAGAAACAAATTCGTGGATAGCTTATTCCAGGCAGCATTGATTACCCAGGATTCTTCAGCTAGCACGGTAAACGCCAGGCAGATTTGTCAGGCAATGGTGGGGAAGCCAGAAATATATGAGTATCCTGCAGTCAAAGGTATTGGCGTCTTAGCTTCCGTCAACTCGAAACCCTTTAATGACAGAATACAGACACAATATTATCTGGCCTCGTTACAAGCCTCTCTCCATTTTCTACAGCTGCAGAAGATATGTTGACAGCAATTTCCAACCCGCCTAGCATGACACCTGAAAATGAATCCAAATACGACTTTATTGTATCGTGTCTGCTTCAGTTTCCCCTAGAAGCATTAAAACGTACCGCGAGAGAAAAGGTCTTGGATACATGTTTACTTTTTGATATAGCTGGATGTTCCCTCGTCCGGCCTCTTATGTACAAGCTCTGGAAAGTCGGCAATGCAGGCTCCTTCATGACAACAGATTGTCAAGCCATTAAAAAATTGTTCGTGCATCCGGGGGCGGCACCGATCTTCCGACGACTTCTGTCACACGCGTTCGTCAACCGCGACCAAGAGAAAACAAGGGATTTCCTCACAGCTCTCCTACAAATGACCTGCTCCACCATCGAAAGCGCCACGAAGGGGAATGGCCTTACCGCAGGCGAGCTTGAAATGAGCTGGGTTGTTATCACCGAGTTCTGGAAGTTCAGGACGGACGAGAACTACGCTAACCTCGACAAGATGAGGAAGAAGTTCTTGGAGCAATTGACGAAAGTATTAGATTCCCGGAAGCTGGAAGCAGAGATCTTGAAGTATTGGAGAGACGTGTGGGAGGTCGAGAGGGACGATCGGACTGCTGCAGAAAAATTGGTTGTTGAAGTCGTGGGGCAAATTACAAAGGGGTGGAGCAATGGCAAGGAAGATGTTGACTATGTCGTGGAAGCCGTTGGTCTGGTGTGCTCCGTTGCAGAGAATGTAGACGATGTGATGAACGTGACCGCGTTCGCGGTGGTTGCATCAGATCGTTTACTTGGCAAGCGAGACCCAGATATCTTGCAACACTACAAGTCCACAATAGACCGGCTTGACGTCTCCGCCCACCGCGAAATTACTCGAAGAGTGGTAGGCGCCAGCCTCTCCTCCGAAGTCAGCAATCACCTATGGTCACTCGCTAAGCTTCTAATCAATTCCATTAAGAGTACGTTTACTCCTTCCTCCTCTAGCTCCATTCTAACCCCCTTCTAGAACCAGATACACCAGAGGAACTCTCCACCTCAATTGACACCTTCTCATACCTCCACTCCCAACTCCTCCTCGCACTCCCCTCCTCTCCTTCCCCCATCGCCTTTCTTGCAATTACAGACAGCATCAACACCCTCCTCCGCTCCCACCCCTGGACAATAATCCAGTTCAATCTCGACACCACAATCTCATCCCTCACTATATCCGCCTCTGCCCGAGGCCCCACCCTTACATCAGAAAACACCGACACCCTCTACGTCTCCCTCACCTCCATAATCACCTCCATCCTTGCACTCCACCGCCACCGCATCCGCGGCCGCTACCACCTAGTCATATCGCTTCTCCAACAGCTCCTCACTATCCTCTTCACCCCTAAACTCTCCCGCCGGAAAACAGAGCGCGAAACCCACCCACCGTGGCTACTTCCTCCTCACAACTCGCCGGTGTCCCTCCTCTCGGCGCGCGCGTTCGCGCGGGTGCTGCAGACGTTCTGTGATCCCCCCGTTTCGACGGTGAGGAGGCATAGAAGCGAACTAACGGACTCAGAGAGGAGTAAGGAGCGGAAGCTGGTGGGTAAATTTGTGGGTCCGGTGTTGGAGTGTTTTGTGAAGCGGGTTTTGGAGGAACGGATGGATGGTGAGGTGAGGAGGGAGGTTGCGGGCGGGGTCGAGAAGGTGCTTGAGGTGCTGGGGAGAGAGGGCGTGAGGAGGGTTACGGGGCGTATGAGTGGTGAAGGACGGGCGGTGGTTAGAGGGTTGTGGACGGAGTTTGGGAAGGGGAAGGGTGAGAGGGTGTAGATGGCATACTCAAAAGTTTGATTTGCTTGGTGATAATTGAAGGATGCTACTACATGTGTATGTATATGTGATGGTTTTTGATTAGCCACAGTTTCCTATAAAGATCCTGAATGGCGTAAGTGCCTACTTGGAGTATTAGCGAGAAATGGAATACTTCCCGTAGAGTCTGAGACCGAGTCATAGTCGAAGTCTTAAAAATCTGGAGGCTGGTCCCAAGCCGTGGAACCACACCGATTCTCTGCTCAATCTCAGTCACAGTCCCAGATTTTATACACCAAGAGGGGACGGTTTGGAGTTAGTGCAGTTTATAGTGGGACTATGCCTCTTTAGCTCGCTAAGTCCTTTGATTGTATCAAATTGGCGCGAGACTAAAATTTGAGACTGACATCTGGAGCTGTGGTAAATATGGAGGGGGGGACCCCTCCTCCAGAATCTAGATCTGAAGCTCGAATTCTGACACCTGAGGCTGTGACCGAGCTTCAGACCGTTATCTGGAGGGCCTCCAGACTCTACGGGAAGTATTCCAATGTGGCACTATTGCTTAGTACCAGTGTAGTCAACCATAGACGATCACTCACCTGCCATGCCGGATTGATTTGCAGGCGATTGATTCGAGCCTCTTGATATTCAAATTTCCTCGAATTGCATCCATGACGATTGATTGCAAAAGCCAGCAGCTCGACAGTTGAGAGGGACCGTTAGGTGGCATTTGGAGTCTTGCTTTTTACACTACAATATTGTTTCAGCCTGGTGTTCACTGGCTTGAATAAGTAGAACCCTAACCCACACACACCATCATGTTAACCACCCTCTCTATAGAGTTTACAGTCCGGATATGTACAATGATATGATTAGTTCTGTAGTTTCTGGTTTTCATCTATCACTGCTACTTATACTCTACAAGGAACCAAGGTATTCTTTGCTCATCGTTGGGATCTTTTTAGAAGTAGTGATGCTTTGAGTATAGATGTAGATCGGATCGCTGGGGAGTTTCCATTGGCCCTGTTCGCGTGAGGTAACATGCATGAGAGCGTAATATTAGATATCGCTCGAACGTGAATGCTACTAAGTACACTGTGCTGAAAAACACTTTAGCAAAAACTTGGAAGAACTATGTTGAAAAGTCCTATAGCAACAAGGAAAGAAAGAGTGAGACTCATAAACCCTGTATCCCGAGTAACCATACACATCGATCCGTTCCCAGGATATCTATTCGGTGGTCGTACATACTGTATAGTGGGTGTATGCTGTTCTCAAACAAACGAAACCCTCTTCTTCCTTTTCCTGCTCGGTTTCATCGACAAGAACCCATCCAGCAGTTCAAGCGCAAACTTTGGATGCTCTTTCATCACTTCTAGTAGGTATTCCTCGCCCTCATTAGCCATAACAGCCATCCTCAGTCTCCCCTCTACATATCGTTAGCTAATACTCTTCCCCTCTTGTAACAACAGCGCACTAACCATTTGCTAACCAGCACTCCACGGTCCCGGGGAATCTATTCCCCGAAATCCCTTCCTTAGCCATATCAGCATCGAACTCCAGCTTCGTCCGGGTGTACTTCGCCAACTCCTCCACCCCCGCGGTTTTCACCCTCTGCGTCAGCACGGGAAGCAATGACTTCAACAGTTGCACTGTCTTCAGTCTCCCAGCAAGAACCGCAAGTTCCATCAACACGAACAGCGGGGCAGCATCTATGACCTCCTTCTCCACAACACCGATGTTGTAGAAGTATCGAAGCAGAAGTCCGGCGGCCTCGAAACACGCGGTGGGGAATATGACGGTGTCGTTGACGATTTCGAGCTTAAGTAGGTAGTAGTGAAACATGGAGGCGTGCAAATGCAGCGGCGGAGAGGAAGTGTCCCAAGTGTGCACAAGGAGAGTGCTGGAGTTTGTTAGGATGTCAGGGAATGTAGTGCTCGCCTGGTGGTATCGTCTGATGGCTCTTTGAGCGGCGATCTTGGGAGGTGTGGGGACTTCGAAGACTCCCATTTCTGGTAGGTGGACGGTGGCTGGAGGGGTTATGTTTGCGGCATCTGAGGGGCTGGTGGGCTCGAGGTTCATAAGTTCGGAGTTCATGGATTCGTTCTTCTCAGTCAGCAGCGGAGAAGAAAGACTGGATGCTGGATGAGGGACAGGGTTTACCGCTTCCTTAATCTCGATTGGATTAAACCCTTCTTTGACTAAGACACTCTCTTTAACCAAGATACCCTCCTTGACTACAATCCCTTCTTTGAGCATGATCGTAGGTGGGCCCTCATTGACCCCCTCTGCTTCTTCCTGCTTATCACATCAGTCCGGCTTTGTAGCTGGAAACAATACAGTAGCTAACCTCAATGTCCGTGTCCCTGTCCCCGTGGATACAGAGCTCACATGGCGGGAAATTGACAGACCCAATGTCGAAGCGGTTGGTCCAGTGACGACAGAGCTTTGTTGACTCCATGTTGATGTTGACGGCTGTAGAGGTGTGGGATATTTCGAGGGACGACGTGGTACCAGTCGTAGCGTGGGATTCTGATTCCAGGTTGAGGGGAATGGTGGGATGCATGGTGGTTTAAATATTGGAAAGATTAGTCTGGAAGTGTGGCACACTTGGAAAGGTGGTCGTGAAGGAGTGTTTTGTTGTTAGGAAAGGTACAGTGGTTTAACCCATCTAGTACTTTGTGTACTTATGTAGATGGTGGTCACTGTCCTCCCGCGCCTTAGAGAGAGGAGAGGAAAGGAAACTACTGTTTCAAGAGCACTAAATACTAGTCGTGACGGACCAGAAGAGGGTGAATATATATATTCTCGATCCACAAGGGCAAGATTCCTTCGTCGCCTTTTGTAGGGTTAGGTCCGGTGAAGCCTTTGCTTTGTTTACACGTTTCATCGCTTTCATAAAGGAGAAGATCCTACAGAAGCTCACAAGAAGGAAAAGTACTCGTACAGGCTCAAGGGAGTCATCCTGACCATTTATGCTATATAAAGCCCCATCACCGCTCCGAATCTTCTCCTCTACCGCCAATACATACCACCGACAATGCCACCCCACCCCCTCTCCTCTCCCTCATCCCATCACACTCCAAACCGCACCGACACTTGTCTTCCGGAATCAAGACCACGCACACCCAAGAGTCTTAGCAGGACACCATCGCCTCGCAGCACTCACGCACCCTTCATGAATACGAAGGAAGCGAGTCCTGAGCTCGACTTCTCCCTCTCTCATCTCGTCAAAACGCCAGGAAATGTCAAGCTCCACTGGCCACCGCCTGACATCGAACGAGGTCGCCCTGGTGCAGGTCTCCGTAAGGAGAGCTGGAGAGAGTATACCATACCCTCAAACAGACAGGATAAACACTTCGTGGGTGAGGAGAATGTGCAGGTGACCGAGCCTTCTCCACGTAGGCGCAGAGGTCCGGAAAGTCCTGTTTTTAGGGATCTAAGGAGGCGGTCAAAGTCGGTCCCAGCTGTGATGGGGCAGAGGAGAGATATTGTAGTTGAGGGGCAGGCTTTGGAAGAGCTCGGGTCTCCAAAGTCTGTGGAGGAAACCATCGAGCATGATGGTTCATTGGTGGGAGGACTTCTTCAAGAGACACCTCCTCCTCATGAGGGGATAACTGCAGCGCCACTGAAGCCTGGGGATCTTGAGTTCCCCCTCAAATCACCCTTTAGAGCTCACGACTCTTCCATGACGGTCTCTAAGGAAGACTATGGTACCGCCCAAAAGGCTCTCAACAGTCCTACCTTCCGCATTACTACACCCTCCCCAACCCGGCTGGACGAGGGAATACACACAACCAGAACTTTAAAAGCTAGCATTCGGTCAGCAAGCGCCAGCCCACAGATTCCGCCTAGGTCGGGGCGACGCCAGTGGAGCCTTCGCATGGTTCCGCCATCCCCTGCCGTACCAGCCACCACGAATAACTCTTCTACGGCTACAAATGACCGTACCCATGGGAAAAGCAAGCACGTCAGTATCTTCCCGCTTCCATCGGGTTCCCAAAAGACTCTCCAGTCCCCGATGCCAAAGACCCATGGACCTCCGCGGTTCCCAATCCGTGCAAAGAGCACAACCCGCATCGAGAACTCCAAGGCTACGGAGTCCAAACGTAGCGCTCCCAAACCCCCAGAACCAAGGGGTCGCTCAACAGTGGGTCGACTTACTCAGGATGTCTCCACGAAACTCCGTATACGTTCCCAACGCTCTCATCAGGACATTCCAGCAGCCTCCTCAAAGCCTGCTCCCCGCTCCCGCTCTCGCCCGGCATTCTCAACCGCACGCGCTCCCCCGTCTCCCCAACGGCGTCCCCACCGCGCCATCACCCCTCCAAGCCGCACCTTCAAAGTCATTGCCACACGGCCGGTGAGCGTGTTCGACCGTCTCACCGTCCCCACCGCCGCATCTCGCGCCCGCGCCGTTTCCCCAAACCTTCCACTCTCTAAAAAAACATCTCAGCGCAAACTCGAAGGAAAACCTCAGCCAAATCCTCCTCCACCCCCAAAGACGCAATTCCAGATATGGGAGCAGCGCGGATACGCCGCTTACGAGGCTGCAAGACTCATTGAGAAGTGCTGCTTCATGGATGTGCAGCTGGATGATATCCGTGCGATCCGGAAGGAGATTAATGTTGTATTTGTTGAGATGAGGGGGCAGGGAAGGAAGGAGGAGGTAGAAGGGGGGTATGGGAAGGTTGCGGGGTTACTTAGGAGGGTTGTGTGGGTTATGGATGGGGAGCAGGAGGAGGAGGTGGTAGAGGGACTGGTTAAGAAGGTTGCTGGAGAGGTGGAGGTGTAAGGGTTTGAGATAAGCTTCCAATATGTGAGAGGCTAGGGAATTGGGACCGGGAAGGGCTTTGGGCCACGTATTCGGGCTTGCTAAGCTTTGGTTGTTTCGTCATATTTGCAATCGCTGGTAGCTTAATTGCAAACGGATAATTTCAACTAGCGTCAGCTAGCAGTACCTTATTAGCATTTCATGAATTGCCATGAGGTTGATATAAATGTACTCTAAGAACTTGTAGGTCGGAGCTATCATCAACACATTGATAGTCGGCAACACAGCGATGTAGGGAAGAGTGGGAAACGCCGTTGCGCTTCGGTGCGCTTAACCAGCCCAACAGACCTTGTCAGCCTATTCCATACACGCTCGGGTTTGAGGAATTTGTTGCACTAAACTAGCGGCAACCATCATTGAATTTGATTGGTGCGGTCAAACGCCAGACGCCGAGCAGGATGGCAAAGAACCCACTGTGGAAGGCGGCTCAACTGCTAAACCGTGCAACAAATTTCCCTAACCCGAGAGTACAGAGGATAGATACCAGTTATATCGCAAATAGAAGCTCGATAGAACGCGCTTAATACAGTGGCACGATGGAACCCTCGAGTAACACCAACATCGGGCGGGAACTTATGTGCAACCTTCATCTAATTACAATAAGGTGTAAGAAGAGCAGTTGGAGTATAGACTATTTATTGAAGTAAAATATATTTACTGTACCAAGCTTTATGGATACAATGTTACCTGTTACTGCGCTTGAAATTCAGCTGTTTGACAGACGCAGAAATCTGGGAACGAAAGCAACCTGTTACTTGGACTGTAACACAAAATAAGATAAGTTTGTCACAACGGACATGTATCATGTGCACGTGAAATTGTCACTGTGCACAGCTGCTTCAAGAAGCTGCGAAATTTACTGCCTGGGTTCAAGTTATAAGCTGATCTATAGATGCCTTTAGCATTGAATTCATGAATCTCCCCCCAAGTGCACTCCAGAGAATCCCTTGGGTTGCCATCCTAGGATAGCTAGCTTGTGTCAACAACTATGTATATGCCACTTGAATTTCCTAGTTCTAAATCTTGGAGGGTGTATACTAGATAATTCTATAGATTCATCTAACTCTGTAGACCAACAGCTGTTTTTGACGACTGTTCTATTCAAACGCAGTCGACCTCAAGAGTAGGTCGCCTCCCCCATAGCTTATCTTACTATTATCTATATAGAACCCATAAACGATCGCGATACGGGATATAGCTGCTTCTGCCTCAGGTGACACAAAGGGCTGAGGAAGTATGTGTGAGCTTCAGTCCTTTTCAGCCGCTAGATATTTTGAACTTGTATGGCTAAAAGTTATTCTGAGACTTGGACTTACTGTGAAGTTTTCCTTGACCACGAGTGATATTGCATACAACCTATTCCATGTTGGTTGTAGGGGTTGTTACGGCGAGCTAATATACCTGTACCCGCTCACCCAACAAGTTGCTGTGAAGCTTCCGCACAGCGGGGAAAAAACGTCTGACCGAGGCTACGTCTTATAGGATGAAGGTCGGTTAGCTCATGTTCAAAAAAACCCAAACTACTGGTGAAAACACCCATACAATAATTATAAAAGTCGCTCGCCTGTGAGATCGCTCGCCGCGTACGCCGTTCCCTATTTCAAACTGCAGTGTCGTAAGCACAAGAGGTGGGATCGAAAACATCATGCATCCCTCTCCAGCATCAGCGCCATCTAATTGGGTGGTATGGGACTTGAGATAAATATCGCAACATCGATGTAAGGTATATTTGATCAAACACAATGAACATTAGATATGTTGCTTATCCTCCAGCATAAAAGACCAAACCCATTAATTTCTCCGTACATAACCCGTAACGATTACCAGCATGCCGACACAAACAAAATTACACTCATACCCATCTCCTAATCATAGCACCTAAAAGAGGTCGTCAAGTGGCCCTGTGGTAACCCCCTCCACCCCTCAACATCGATAATCACGTACTGTGCCCCAGAGCAGTCAGAGTGTTCCCAATTGATGCAATAGCCCCCGTTAGCTCTGGCAGAGAAGATGTGGTCGTTCCAGTCTGAATCGACGTTGATACACCCACCGTTGTTGGTGTTTCTGGTTTGGCATGGTGCGTTAAAGTCGCTATTGTAGCACATGATGATACCAGCGGCGTTTGCGGCAGGGAGCGCGGCGAGGAGAAGGGCCGTAGCCGTGGAGAGAAGGGTAGAAGCGTGCATTTTGGTGTTGGGGTTGTGGTGAGGAAGTGAATTATCTGTGCTCGGGTGGAATAAGCTTTTGATTTACTGGGGAAAGGGAAGAGGAGTGGGCTACCGAGTGCTTTGAAGGTCGTTGCTGTCCTGTTGAAAGTGAGGGGTGGTGGACGAAGGGCGGAAGGCCACTCTCTTTTATACCTGTCAACTTGAAAGCTATGTACCTCCGCCTATTTCCTGCTCACGAAGAATCTGTCAACGATGTCATCCCCATAGGCTGAGTTGAAGTTGGGAGTGGAAGGATCCATCGTTTCTGATTGGCTTGAACTTTTACGAGATGTGAAACATTCGCAGCATGAAGTCCGTCCCGATACATCGAGCCCGGTTGACAATACCTACTGGAAGCTGAAAATAACGGATTTTATCTCATCAAGGTATAGTGTCGTCCGCCCGAAACTGTATATTTTCGATCGTAAGAAATCTTGTCCATGCCGTGTCTAATTCTAGTGACTGGTGTGCCAAGTTCTTCATCTCCGGCTGCGATTCGGCCCTTCCAACCAGCTATAAGAAACAATAGATAGTGACTCCCAAAGTCACCCATGTGAAACGCTACTCGCAGAAATACGAGAATCACAAGAATCCAAGTAATTTATATGTAGTTGCACTGAGTTGTTGTGGACCATGGCACATTGATCCTCATAGGGCACGCAGATATTTGTGCCAAGCTTGGAGAGACAGAACTGTCTAGGTGTCGGGGAAGTATGGTTGCTCTCGTTCCCAGATTTCTCGTCGCTCGCAAGCTCGCTCCTCGAAACAGCTGGCTTTCGAGCGCAAGGTATGGTGCGGTAAAGTGGTCAAAATACCATTTCAACGGTGTCGTGCATGAAATTAATCGAATTGGGTAACTTCATGCGCACCAACACCCAATTTTAGTACTTACCTACTATGTAAGTACATATATAAGTAGTTATACACCACATCAGCTTAGCACCACAACATTGTGGTACGATTTCGTGTAGTTGTCAACATTATTTGACAATATTATGTACCAATGTGCCAACTAGCAGAATTCAGTGTTTATGCACATGAATTAGGAATTTTGGAACTTGGTGTGCATCAGATACTAGATTTTGCAAATCATTTTTAATGCATGATTTAGGAAATTCAATATTTAATGTGCATCAGGTTCCAAAAGTCCTTATTCATGTGCACCAGCACCAAATTCCACAAGCTCATGGATAACATTGTCAGCTATATGACATCATGCTACAATATCATTAAACTCACAACATCATGCATGGAATTGGTGGAACTAGGTGTTGGTTCACATGAATTTACCCAATTCTGCTAACTCCATGTACGACGTCATGAAATGGTATTTTAACCACTTTACACCGCCATAGGGGATTCGGTGCGACGTTGCCCATTGGAAGGTTTGGGTTAGTGCTGAGGAGGAAAGATACACTGTTGACCTCGTGCCGGGTGTGAATTCTAGCCCCTGATCAACATAAACCTGCCGAGGCACGATCATGACAGGTTCACAGAATAGGTGAGGTTGTGATGTTTGTCTTGTACCAAGCTCCAGTGGATTAACGTTGTAACCCATACCCACCTATTTTGTTCACAGGAGGCAATGGTAGGCTAGGGGCGGGGTGAGTAGTTATGCACCAGCGACTTAGGATGTACTTAATGGAACCTTGAAGTTAAAAGCCCAGCACCACCAATGATCACTCAACGCTCGCGCTAGTTCACTTATTGCGCTATAGGGAGAACCGTGTATATAGACTATGGTACCGAGAAGAGAGAAGGAGAAAGACGCAAGGTATGTACAAAAGAGTGGGTGCGTTTGTGCCTTACCATCAGCCCCGCTTACAGTCAGCTCGTGTCAGGTCTAATATGTGCAACATCTCTTTTCTCTACCTTCCCCTCTTTTCTCCATCTATAGCACCTATTCTGAGAGTAGTCCAAATCTGAGATATACCAGAGTCAGCTCAGGCTAGCGAAATTTTCCAGTCTTGGTGTTACACGATCGATGGTTAAGGAGGTCTGAGGGCGGCAGGAGTGAAGTATGATGTGGAGAGATTCGTGAATGCCGGACCGGACTCCTTTTGTGGAGTATGCAGCAGATGGGGACATGTTGAAGCAAAGTGTGGATCTTTGAAGATGCCGGCGTGTATGTTGTGTGTGGGGAGGCATTTGACTAAAGATCATAAGTGCAACGTAGTAGGTTGCAAAGCTAACGCAGGACAGAACTGCGCCCATAATGTCGACAAGTGCGTCAACTGCAAGGGGAATCATATCGCAAAGGCCAATTGCTGTGTTAAGAAACAGGAGGCGGTTAAAGTTGCGAGAGAAGAAAGATGTACTTGGAAGGAGAGAGAGGGGGAACGTTGAAATGTGATCACTGATCAACAAAAATAGCCGGGCCAGACAGAGGATGGGGGACCATCGACTGCAGAGGCCGAAAAGAAGGCTCAAAATAATGAGCAAACAGAATAGCAGCCGGAGGTCCAAGTTGTGGCGACACAAGAGACTGAAGGAGAATCTTCCAACGCAGGGACCAAAGAAACCCCCATGACGCAATGTTGAGGTGCTTAATGCATAATTGTGGGAGGGGGTATAATGCGACTATGATGGTGTTGGAGCAAGGAATTGTTTGGGGGGCTGATGTTGTGATGATGCAAGAACAGTATGTGGAAAGGGAAGGATATAACATCAGTCATCCAGGATATAGATTGGTCAGAGGAGGACGAACTATGACCGCGATAAGAAAGGATACACACCTGGAGTTTTCGGAAGTGGATAAGGGGGGAGATGGAAATGTACAGGTGTTTGATATAAAGTACCCATCGGGTAGAAAAATGAGGTTGGCGAATGTGTATGATCAGCTGAGACAAGAGGAGGGGGTGAGAAGTCAAGGCAGACCGGCACAGACAGCAAGATGGAGCGAAATTATGGAGCAGGAAAAGATTATTTTGGGAGGAGATTGGAATGCTCACAGTGATAGATGGGACCCGCAGTGCCCACCAAAACGAGATGCGACCTTTTTGGAAAATCTTATGGATGAGTATGATTTGATCGACGTTACGGATGGGGAAGAAACCCATTCGAATATGAGAAACAGCGAAACTTCGGGATCGCTTATCAAGTTTTTTGTTGTGAAAGCTTCGATGGCCGATAGGTTAGAGACGTCAACACACCGGGAAAAATGACCTTACGCGACGCGTAACTCATAGAGAAGCTGTTTTTGGGCCGGTAATCCATAGCATATTTGACGCGTGGCACTATGACGCCCTATGGACCTGCGAGTTGACTAGATTACTATAATACACATGCGATTATGGGCGCTTGATACTATACATCATGCTGCATTCAATAAAACTGTCAAATGCACATCATTGCATGATCCCAAGTAAGCTCTGAAGTACACTCCAGATTACACTCCCAGCCTGCTTGACGTACGCTCCCAAGTAAGCTCTCAAGACTCTCCCAAGTAGTGTTAGCAACGGGTCCAAATTCCCGGGCCGGTTCCGGGTACGGTTCCACCCGAAACCGGACCGTGGCAACGGGTCTTACCACACGAAAAACCCGGCCCATTGGAAATGGGCCGGTTTTCCACCAAAAACCCTGCATTTCAAGTTCACAATTTTGGGTTCAATTAAGTATTTGAGTTCTGATCGTATCATGACATGATCAGTACGTAGATTGAGCAGTTTTAGCTTCTCTGTCGCCTCCCGCTGTCCGATTTGCGATCAGACCAATATTGGTTGAGTCGCTATCGAAAACCCGCCAATTTCGGGCAAAATATAGCTTAATTTCACAGCGATTCAACGAATATTGGTCCTATCGCAAATCTGACAGCGGGAGGTGAAAGAGCAGCTAAAACTGCACAATCTACGTACTGATCATGTCATGATACAATCATAATTCAAATACTTAATTGGAGCGAGATTTGGAGGACTATGGTGGAACCGTGAAATGGACCCGCGGTCCGGGTACGACCCGGCCAAAAAACCACGGGTTTATGTCCGGTCCGGGTGACAAACCCACCAAGACCATGCGGTTAGGGTTAGTGGCTGGGTAACGAACCCAACCGAACCCAACCGCCAGTCAAAACCCAGACCGGTGGCGGGTTACCCGGACCCGTTGCTAACACTAAATACTTCTCGAGCCAGTAATGCTTGTTCTCATGAATTCCCTTTGGATGGCGCAAGAGGTTCCGCTGAGTGTTGATGCTGGGCTAAGTGTCTTGTAGCTCAGGCATTTCACTACAAATGAAGCCGAAACACGGATTCTGGTTTGGAAGGCTGAGTATCAATTGGTGGGAAAGATGCCCACTGGGTAATCTGGGTAAATACGGAAGGAAGCACCGAAAGGACGGTGCTACAAATGTCAGGTTGGAAATGGTGTAGGGGGCCTGCCTGGCACCGAAGTGACCAACGAAAAAGGCACTGATCGTATGCTGTGACGAATACGGAAGATTTGGCACCTACCTAAACCTAGACCCAATGAACAGACCTCGTACCGGGACGATTACTCAGGATTTGGCGCCGACCTGTCACCGAAATGAAGACACTGACCTCATACCGGGACATACACTGAAGAATGTCACTGGTCTCATATTGGTATCAGACACCAACCTCACACCTGGACAATATACACCGACCTCACAGAATTGGTGACAGGCCCCGATATTGCGGATTGGACGAACTCCACGAGGAGGCAGCAAAATCTTACCGAGATGACAAAATACAAGCAAAACTCAGGCTGCCACTTCTGTAGTAAGGAAGACACCAACCCAAAGGAATACTAAGAAAAGGAATTAATGATGCTGGTAAGATTAGGAAGAACTCTAATGAGATTACTACTAGTCATGGAGGGAGAAGTTGCAGGGAACAGAACCTGAGAGATAGACGATGTGGCAGGCAGATAAGAGAGAGGACTGATAGGTCCCAAACCTGGGCTAGGAAATGAACAAAAACAAAGAGCGCACCTCAACAAGATTGTCAATTAACCCAACTCCCCTTCCAAATACTCACAAACTAGCAATTGACTTTAGATCACCAATTACCGCCAATTCACCACCTAAACAACCATGCCATCTTCAAACCACTACAACAGTACTGATCCAAAATGTCGACTGAACTCAGTTGATGTGCTTCCGCCGCCAGTTCCAGTGGCTCTACCCGTTCCTTCAACCCTGGACACCCGAGCCATGCCGTATCCTCCACCAGCACTGGACGTTCCGCCAACATCTCAAGTAACCATGTACAAGATCAAAGACAATTCATCGAGTCCTGAGACCGTACATTCGCGAAGCAAAAGATGCAAATACCACACCCCACAACCATGGCCGCACCAGTCTGCGGTTGAGCCAACGTTACGAACTTCATTGAAGACTACAACAGTCTCTCCTCGGGCACCGGCACTGACCCGGTGGCTGAGCATATCATTGCAAACTTCATTTGCTTCTGCTCTGACATAATCCAGGAGACAATGAAACTGAAGAACTGTTAGTTTAGGAAGGGCTCGGGAGCTGTTGAAAGAGGAACTGAACGAAATGTTCTGTCATGCCTATTGCAGAGTGTATATGCACACAAGGTCACACTTGGAGCGACTATGCAAGGACCACATGGAACTTGGGAACATCAGACTTAAAGCCATTCTCCTCACATATGATACCATCAGCTGCATAATGATCAACAAGTGAGCCATGGCCAAATACACATACCGGGATATGTTACTAGGATCCCTCCCAAGTGATTCGAGAGCAAAACTGGTAATGAAACTTGAACTAGACCCCAGAGGCCCGAGAAGTTTCAAATACGACAAACTCCGAAGGCATGTCCCCGACAAATGTGAGACAGCGGATTTACTTGCTCTCCAGGACTCTGAAGAAGCACACATGGGGCTGGGAGTCTCTACTTTTTCAATTGCAGCTGGGTCTCGCCGCCACAGACGACAGTAGTAGTGATCCTTTCGGCAATCCCTAGCAAACCGACCACAGCAGAAACACAAGCCACAGAGGAAATTCCCATCGGTCAAACTAAAAATTCAATAGACACAAATCTGGATAATATAATGGAGGCCTTTCAGGCTGGGATCTTTCCACTTGAGCAAAGCGAATGTCCCCAAATACGGATGCTACCAGACTGCCAGGGCGTACACCGTCCAAGCTGACAATTCACCTCCACACATACCAATGAACTCCCCACCGGCATGTGCACCCACAGGACCCACTTACTACTGACTGGGACCCAATTACCAGTAGTATCCAGGGCAAGGATAAGAACTGTGTATCTATTGTGACGAGGTAGAACACTCTCACACATTCTGTCCCAATGTGCACACCAACGAGGACAACGGCATAGTCCTCATCAAAGATCACCCAACATGAACGTTTCAACCAAGTGGGCAATACAGATGAGAGATCTCTAGATATCGACCGGAATGAGTGATCTTGACAATATGTTAATTTACGCTGGAAGTAGCCCGGTATTGGCAACAGGTAGTTGTACTTGCCACTCGAGCTGCACCACAGCCGCCTGAGCCGCAGCATGTTACAATGTCTCAGCTGTTTCAGAGGGCCTGTGCTCAGGTGTCTGCTTTTTGCTTAGGGATTGCCTAACAGCTGTTGGAAATCAATGGGTACGATGCTGGTTGGTCTATAGGTAAAAGAGGCAAGGTAGTGGGTAATGAAGACAGTATCCAGGAATTGAGTGACGAGGATGCAGGGCATTATGAGAGTCAAGCTGACCGCAGTGCAGAGGAAGAGAAAGAAAGTCAGACGGAGGTTAACTGAGACACATATTTAGATGAGGAAGACAGAGAAAAATACTCTGCAGCTGTCTGTATGCAGACAGGATATCCCATGGTGGAGAAGGGAATGAAGAGGACTGATGAGCTGGTCAGGGGTGATGATAAGTGGGCACATTTGGAGGAAGAGGTTGCAGTGGTTTCATTGAGTGCTGGAGACCAGCAATGGCAAACTATGAGGAAGGCGGTAGCATTCAGCAAGCAACCAGCCAAGGCGGCCCCCATTGAAAACATGACTCCAAAGACCATACAGGGACCAAATCTGCCACAGAAAATGGCACTGGCCCTGGACGCTGAAAAGCAGGAACTGTGTGGAAGCAGCCAACTCGATGACACAATTCTACAAAGTCAAGAGAGTGAAACTGGCGAACTGATCTTTCCCGTGTTACCGAAGAATAAAACTGTCTGTGTTCGGAACAACGAATGAGTTTCAGCCACGACCCTGCAGTCACCCCTTAACATTGGAATTGCCTACATTTCGGTCTTCTCCAGCCTGAATGACAACATTGGACATACCGAATTCTGCTAACCCATGGTCACTCCAACCGTTTTCAGATACATATATGCACACATGTTTCCCATCCTCATTGACGTTGGATCTGAGATGGTAGTAATAAGTGAGGAGGTTACCAGGGAGTTGAACATCGGGTGGAAACATGCCAACTGGAAGATGATTACTGTTGATGGTAATCGGTCTGATTTGACGAACATGGTAGAGTGTGTACCAGACAATGTGGACAGTATCGTCATTCTGATTCAGATGTCAGAAGCACAATCCTGTTCGGAATATGTCATGTTGGGCCACCCCTGTGATACATACGCTCAGAAGAATGGGAGGAATCTGGTGAATAGGAACCGCCATATCACCATCTCTGCTATCAATGCATCAGAGCAGGTGACATTTGTCACTATGGATCTGGGTGACAAGAGGGATAGATTCCACAGCAGCTCGGGAAACTTATTCACCTACTTAAAGTCAAGGCAACTAGGAAGAATAGGGCCTGGTACTACAAAGAACCGAGGTTGGAGATTTATAGGAGGAATGATTGAAAAGAGATGGACTTGAATAGTAGAAAAGGAAAAGCAAAGGAGTTGGTTGATAGGAAGTAGTGTTAGCAACGGTTCCGGACCGTCACTTCGGGTCTGGGTCCGGGTCAAAAGCGAACCGTTCCCAAATTGGCGGTCCGGGTTGTCAACATGCCCGAACTGTCAATTCGGGTACAGTTCGATGCAAATCTCCCAACTCGTCTGGATTGGGCGGGTTGTCAGCGGGTCGCCCAGCGGGTCCATCTGTAGATTTATATATCGTTCTTGTGTTTGCAGTTGGATAATTGAACATTATTAAAATTAGGTATTTGACAGCCAATGATCTCTTTTTGGATGTTTTGCAATCTGCGACATTGATTATTTTGGAATACGTGTTTTGCCTTCTACCCATTGCATTTTTAGCTAGAGAGGTAGTCAATAGTTTTGTTATGGGCGCACCTATGCGGAGAAAGCCTTGATTACCCAATATGCAAGAACAAATATTGTTGACGCTCCGTTGACACTCAGTTCCATGATGGGGTAACGTATGTGTCATGCGTTATTTCAATTGAAAAGGCTGCCACAACTTCGTCTATGAATTGTTACCACATTGTTACACTTAGATTACACAAGATCCAGCACCAATAATCCTTGAAACACCAATGACGCTCATTTTCAGGATGGGACAATACCTCGTTTATGAATGGCTGCAACCAAACGTCACTTTGTTTTGCCAATGAAGGCAGCCATTACATCGGTTATGAATAGCAGTGACTAGGTCACTCTTCAATTACCGTACGTACAAGACTAGAAATTGTTGACGCTCCATTGACGCTCATTATCTGGATCGGGCAGGGAGCCTGATACGATTATTTTTGATTTGGAAGGCAGGCAATACTTCGTTTATGAATGGCTGCAACCAATCGGCAGTTAGGTTACCCAAGATGCACAGCCAAGAATCGTTGACGCTCCGTGGAAGCTCATTTTCAGAAGGAGGCAGTTTTGGTGTCCTTTACTCTTTTGCCAAGAAAGGCCGTCAGTATGCACGTTATGGATAGTTCCGACCACGTCACCATTCAATTACCGTACTTAAAAGACTGACATCAGCAAAAAACAATTCCGTCCGGGCTGAATGGCTCCGTCAGAGTGGATGCGCTCCGTCGGAGCCTTCATAGACACCCCGGTGGTAGATTACTCCGTGCCCGGCGCCAATACAACGCATCGTGTTGCATATCGCCCTCCGATCGCAGTTTCGCCGTTTCTTCTCGCTCTGTTGGTATCCTATTGTAAACGAACACTGTGGCGTTGTGGCCAACTGTGTTCGTCTATCATATTTGTCTTTGTTACAGTCACAAGATTCGCTATCTCATAATATGGCATGAATTATTTAAGTATCTCTATATATATACATACAGTCAATCTGGCCACAGATGGTAATCGAGCATAATCGGAGGAGCATCTGGGGACGCCCATTGAGAGCACAAACGGATTTCGTGAGAAAGAACGCTTCTAGCTCGAGGAGGCTAGGAAGAAAGTGAGAAGATATGATACTACCCGGCCGTGAGAATCCACGCAATTGCGTGGATCCAGATGAGATGAAAATGAGATGATGTCTATCTACCCCGGGG
>Ga0307512_10000675_pt1 | contig 50435 bp, 37 predicted proteins | sample 14_EM_MG_FD_200267 | JGI IMG/M metagenome (GOLD analysis project Ga0307512, IMG submission 200267) | Populus trichocarpa ectomycorrhiza microbial communities from riparian zone in the Pacific Northwest, United States - 14_EM | ecosystem: Host-associated > Plants > Roots > Unclassified | place...
TAGCCTTGGTTGTAATGGGTAATAGTTTTGATAAGACCATCTACGGATTCCCAGCCTTGCTTGTATTCGACAGTAAATGTTCCCTGGGGGACATGCTCTGCCTTTTTGTATAGAAGCTTAGTGATGTTGACAGTGAGGCCGCGGCCTGTATGGCAGAGATCTCGTCCATCCTTATATGCAAGTATGGGGTTGCGACATCCGCGACATTCCTTGGAATGATTGTGAAATTCTCTAAAAGATCGGTGGATTTGGGAGTCAAGTTGATCGATAATGGATCCGGTGGCAGTTCCCCGGGGCAAGGGGCCGCTAGTGCTTGCGCTTGTGCGCGCTCTGGGAGCACCCCAACTCCGTGTCGATGGTCCTGTAGGAGAGGTAGCAATGGCAGCGGGATGCGGGGTGGTGCCGGTACTGTCGATATAGCCTATTTTCTTCACTGGCTGTTGGACAAATTTTGGTTCCTTGGGCATATTCTTTGAAGGTAATGATTGGGTAGCCGACTCAATGGTGGGCATTGTGTCAGCCTTTTGTTTGCCATGCGGACTCTCTCTGTGTAGAACTATAGTATCTTCTTGGGGTGATAGAGTGGTGTGGGCAGGTTCACCCTGCATGACTTCCTTTAGAATATGAGTGGTGTCTGCTTGGGGAAGCTTTGGGGTAATTTGGTTGCTCGCCATGACCGGTTCCTCGGCAATAGGAGAGAGATCTCCGTGGCCAAGTGAGCTTTCATTGTTGCTTGAAGACTGGTTGTTGTCGCCTGTATCAAGTTCGTTATCCTGAGAGAATGTCTGCGACCGTTCTTCCGAGATCATTGTTGTCTTTGACAAATGGTGCAACGCTGGTAACAGCCCAAATAGTGAATCAACAATGTCTGCAAGCTGCTCCACAACGGAAGTATCATCAGAACAAGTACTCTCGTCCACAGAGTTCGTCTCCCCATCGACATCATACTCTTCAGCATCGTAGTCTGACAGTTGATCAGACAACTCGACAGTATCCGGATCATGTATCTGCGAAAGCCCATCTTTCAGTTCTATCAGAGTCTCTCGGTCACATACTACTGGTGTTACTATTCATCTACTTAGTAGTATATAAGCATAGGGCAATACATACAATAACCGAATTCAGCAACCAGAACTGTGGTAAGACTAGACAGCAACGAAATTACCGTCGTCTTCAAAGAAGGTGAATCATCTATGATTTCGCTTAAATCGCAGCCATGTCCTTCAAAACTTCTGCTCCAAAGCCGAAATCTACCAAGAGAGAGTTTGGCGGACTCAAAGCATGCTGATGGTGATGGATGTGTTTTATTCTCCTGATTGGTTTTGGATATGAAATTTAACAGTGCACTCAAAAGCGGCTTCGTTGATCCAGAGATTGGATCCGAATCGAACAAATCGGTTGTGACTGAAGTTGCAGACAATCCAGGGCTACTGGTCTCGAAATGGCTCCATTCGTGTTCTTCCTCGCTGATGTCTGCATTATGCTCGGAAGAAATGTCGTACCCATCATGATCCAGCCCTTCGGTTGTGTGTGATTGCAGTCTCTTCTGCTGCGGGTTGAACTGTTGGGCATTTTGTTCCATGCTTCCACTACTACTACTACTCCGTGATTTAACCCACGTTAGAGGGCTTCAGGCTTCTTTGGTAACTATTATGTTCGTGTCGTTGGATATTTCGCGTTGTGGTGAGGAATATCGTGGAAACGTTGGGCGGGCGGGGTAGGGGGTAATTCAGATCGAGGGTTGCATTTGACAGACATATCAACCAATAATCTAGAAGAAGATCCGCATGCGGTTGACGTTACACGCCCATTCTGAATTGAAATGCCATTACCCCGCATCACCCTTTCGCTCCGCATTATCTCTGGTAACCAGCTGGCATCTGAACGAGTGTTAAATCCTGGCCCGAACCCGAACCCGAACCAGCCGTTATGGATACCGCAGGTCTTGCTATTGCTATTCCAGGACTCCTCGCCCTTGTCGCGAAATCTTGTCTTGAAATTAACCGTGCCGTGGAATATTACCGTAATATCGACAAGAACCTCTTTGATACCCTGAATAGACTTGCGGCAGAAACCGACACGTCTGATTCTCTCATTAAACTAGCCCAAGAGAATGCAACTTATCTGGAGGATAGGAATCTCTACCAGGCCATCGTGAGATATATAGAATGCATCCGCAGTATCATGGGAGAAGTATCAACCACTCTGAGCGAACTCAACCGCCCACCCTCTAAGCTCAATCCAATTGGTAAGAAGGCAATACCATCTGTTGCATCAGCACTTGCGGTGGTAAGAATCCCTATTTATTTTCTCAATTCCCCCAAACAGAGACTAAGTTTGGGAGATTACTATCTGCCTAAGCCAGAAAACAGATGCCGTATCTACAATGCGTCGGCCACGGTTGTCTCATCGTCGAAAACTGAAGCTCGTTTTCTGTAATACCCCTGAACGGCTTGTTGGCCTGCTTGAAGATCTCAATAAGCAGAATAATACCTTCACATTACGCCTCGTTTCCAGCCATCTCTTCAACGACCAAACAGCGCAGAAAGCCCCCATTTTAATGGACACTGCACCAAATCCCATTGGGAGCTCTGTAACAGGTGTTGTCCGGGACTCAGAGGCCGAAGAAGATCAGAAGCACGAACAGCAACAGCAACAACTGGATAGGCCCCAGGATTCGCAAAAGAACCAAATTCCTCTGCCCACAATGCTGTATCAAACCTTGGCAAAGAAGCTACAGTGCAGATGCCACTTACTCCATCTTGGACTAGAGATACAACGCAATATTCAGACATCCAGCATCGCCAGGCCAAACGGGTCTCAGAGAATCGAATTTTCAGCATTTGTAACGCCTAGTATGTATAACATAGATCCAAAGTCCAACGATACAAATGCACTCTCCAGAACGACATGTGAACTCTATCTTGAGATTGTAGATACCTTTGCGAACGACACACGACCAAGGTCATGTTGTATCGACAACCTCTGCGAGGCGCTATTCGCAAAACAGCAGCAAGACCAAGTGGAATACCTACTCGAAGACTTCTTACTCCGTCGAGTGCCGCAATTCAAAAGGACCCAATCTGGCAACGCACTGTCCTTGCATGACTTGGCTGAAGGCAAACGACGTGTAACTCAGTATGACCGGCTTAAACTAGCCGTGAAACTGGGGAGGGCTGCTGTATTGCTTCATTCTTCACCATGGATCTCAGAATGGAATTCTCGAACGATTATGTTCTTTGCGCAGTACGAAGAGTCGAAGGAACCTGCCGATTGGAGACCCCATATCTCAACAATTTTAAATCCGAACTACACCCCTCGCCCACTCAACACCGATATCCATGCATTGGGCATGATTCTATTAGAATTCGGAGGGGTTGATATGGACAAATACCGGATATGGGCTCCCTCGTCTGATACTCTGGAACCCGCGCTCAGGACAGTGATGAAGCAACTAGGGGTTCCGTACATGAAAGTAGCCGAGCGTTGCTTTAACGTCTATAAAGATTCAATGATCATGGATCAATCTCAGCAAAAAAATATGGATGCGCTTCGCGCTGAAATTAGAAATCTAGAAAAACATGTCACAGAATGTTTCGAGTTTTGAGTATGATCTCCTCCCCTTCGTTGAATTGCCCGCTAACTTTAGGTGATCCAGACGAGATGCAACTGTAACTGGCAAAGGACTCCATGGCGCCCACAATCCCCGGGTTTTTTCTCGCGGAATTAATTTTTCATATGGTGGAACTGTCAATGTTTTCTTGTTTTTTTACTTCTTATTATCACGAGAAATAGGGCTTGTCTTTGTACCTATAAGGGTTTGCGGTGGAGAAGCTTAATACTTCAGCCCGTTCCTGTCTTAGGTCCCAATGCATGCAGAGCTGTGAGATATAGATGGATATTCTCGCCGTTTTTGCCCCTCGTCAAGAACTGGGTTGCCTAGGCGGGGTTGTGCAGGTGATGAGGACGGCATCGACTCACGCGATGGCGATGCTAATGAGCAACCTCCCCACTGATTCAGGGGCCCCTGCACTCTTTGGTTCGTCTTCCATATATGCATATGCAGTTATCCTCTCTTTAACTTTACAAAAGTCCGGCCCAATAATTATCCTCCCAAAGCCCGTCTTCGGCCGAGTGGGCGGGTCTCCCTGGCCGCTCCCCCATCCCCCCGCGCGCTGCTCCCATATACGGCAACGCAACTCCATTCCCCAGTCAAAACACCTCCGCTGCCCTCATGATTACATCCGAACCCAAACCTGATACAGCGTACTGCGACTTCACGAGCTGCACCACCGACCAGTCGAGTTCGCTGTTAGTGCCAATGCATACATCCGTCGCATCCTTTGCCACTAAAAAGTATCAGACTTGAAGTTCGTACTGCAGAAAAGGAATACCCACAGCCAAGAAACCATGCAGTGTATCCCTCCGCAAGAACTTGCAGGAACTCAACTGCATCATCCGTTATTCCATCGACCATCCAATCGTCGTCTTCCTCATCCTCATCCTCATCATCCTCATCTTTCTCATCTTCCATCATTGCATTAACATTCCTGCAATCTTCCATCACTGCATTAATGTTCCTACAATCCGACGCTAGCGTGCAATCCGGCGCTGGTGTGAAATCTGGTGCTGGTGTGCAATCCGGTGCTGGCGTGCAATCCGGTGCTGGCGTGCAATCTGTTACCCCGCAATCTGCCACCACACTGACGCTCCCGCCATCTGGAAGCGCGCAATCTGGCGCTCCGCCATCCCATGTATGCCTCTCCTCCAACTCATACCTCTCCTCCAACGCCTCCTCAAAAACCTCCTCCACGAGATCCCTCCACTCCTCCTGTCCCACAGCAAGTCTTGCACCCCCTCTCTCCCCACTCCTATCGAACTTCCCAAAAAGGTCCAGCATCCACTTCCCATCATCTCTTTCCCTATTGACGATCTCAAATTGGATACGGTAACCCAAGAGCTCCGACTCAAAACATTCAGCCCAATCTCTTGCAGTGCCACTTTTTGGAGCCAGGAACGGAGAATTGGCTAGCGACTTGAGAGACGAGGTTTGTGCGGCCATGAGGGAAATGGTAGCTTCGATTTCCGCGTTGAGAGCCGTGGCGGTGGCCAAGGCTGTGGCTGAGTGGAGTGGAAGTGTGGCGAGGAGCTTGAGGGAGTTGGAGAGTGAATTGGAGGTGCGGGTTATGGCACGGGTTTGGGCTATAAGACTTCCTATACCGATAATGACAAACTCTACGAGATGGGTATTAGCAACAGCTGGGGACTTCAAGCCTCACCGGCTAGGGGGAATAAAGAGTTAAGAACCTTTGGGCCCTGATATGCGGCGGTTATGGTGGCTGTTGCGCCTTGTAAACATATGGGATTTCGTGCGTGCCATTTTGTGCGATTCTTGATGTCGTATGTCCGACAAGATAGCTATATATCTGACCCGTACGTGGGAAACGATGGCTATATATCTGGCTTGTACGTGAGAGAAGATGTTTATTTATTCCACAGCTCCTCTACTCTTTCACTCCATCTCTCTCTCTCTCTTCATCAGCAGCACTGATACGTCATATGCTACGATTGCAAGGTAGAGCGCATCTAGATGGTTCGTGCGGCATCTCGTTCCCAGAGTTTACGAGCGCAATGTTTGTCCGCTTCTCTAAGAGTTGGACAGAAGTAGCCCACGAGGTTGGCCCCTAGTGTTGCGATCGCATGTTTGTTCCTAACTGTTGCCTGCTTGACAGGAGTTTCTTTTTTCTTTGGTTGCTTTTTTATCCCTGCTCCTCGAACGAGTATACTCCCGCTCGGACTTCAACGAAACCTGCAAAGATCTTATACCAGAGAGTTCTTTTGAGCATTCGATAACGCAGCGAGAAAGAAAAAGAAATGAAAAGGAAGGAGGAATCCAGCATGGAGGGTAGAGAACACAGCATGGTCTATGACCATTGCAAGTGTGCCAGAGCCACAACTTAACCCAACGGCGGTGGCCCCACTCTGACCCTAGGAGGAAGGGAATGGGAGTAGAAGTTGAGGTTTAGGTGTGGTTAGGGTTGCAACAAAGCCAACATCCTCGAGCCGTCTCCACGGTAAGAAGTTAAAAGGCAGGGAACTGTCTTATGTCTTGTCTAGCGTGATTGGAACAGACCACCCACCTTCTTAGATGTTTCTTTACTTAGCTACTGTAGGTGGGTATGCTCGGTTTTGACTTGCATAGCAGAGGAAAGGATTGCTCTAAGCGACAGCGGGAGAAGGCACCTCGTCAGATCGTTGGTATGTAACGTACTGACCTTGAAGCTCCCAGGGCGTTTGGGAAGCCTCGAGAAAGCACTAGTACAAGAGCATGGATGGAACAATGAATATTTCGATAGGATGAAGGAACTCCTGAGGTGTGTGTGCATATGAATTGAACAAACCTTGGGATTCATGGATTCATTCCGTGTGTTCTACCGCCGCAGTGGCAATCTGCTCCAATGAACAAGGTCGGCCGTCTGGCTTCTCACAGCGAATGGAAATTAAAAAAGACAAGAACATCATTACCGACCCGATAAATATCCTGCATCCAAACACCGTTAAAACCTCACCGAACGAACATGCTTGTTTGCTTGCCCACATATACCCGTGCAAAAAAAAAGCACCAAAGCAAAGGATATAGAAAAAGAGAAAAATCCGGAAAAAAAAAGGCTTAACCAAACTTGTTTGGAGAATGGGGGTATGAATGAACGAAGAATCCGAACTAACTTATTTTAGAACCCCATCCGAAGAAAAAAAGGAGTAGTCTATATAAAAACTAACGTTTGATGGTATGATGGAATAAAAAAAAAAGGATGTAAAGAGAAAACGAGAAAACAAGAAAGACTCTTCCCTCATACTTTTGCAACAGTACTTGGTCCCTGCTTATCAACATCTACCCCACCACTCACATACCCATCATCGCCGTCTCCTTCAAGCCCTGCCAACTTCCGCTGCAATGAATTGCAGAAGTCAATAACGCGCTTACAATCGCCCCTTGAAACGCCAAACTTGGGGATCTTCTTATCACCGATCCAGATCCGCAGCATAGCCGCCGCGTGATCAATACTCTCGCCAGCATCATTCGCCCAGTCCTTATCTAAGCTGACAAATGTAGTCAACGTCTTCCAAGCAGCAACGAAGCCAAGAAGGCCGAGGCCGTTCTTGTTGGCCTGTTTTCTCCAGTCCAGATCGCTAAAGAGACGAGTTGCTTGGTCGCACGAACCCTTCTTCATCAATGCCAATGCCATGCCACAACGAAGGGCAACGCGGATATCGGTGGTGGTTGTGACGGCGGAGTTGATGGGTGTCACAGAAATGCGGGATGTGTCGGGCTTCTGGTTGACTTCTTGCTCATGAGACTTGAAGTCCTCTTCGAAGATCTTGATCGCTTCCAAAAGGAACTTCTCGCCACCTTCGTCGGCAAAGACGGCATTGGCAGTCAGAGCGCGGATCTGCACGGCACTGGTAGGAGGAGCAACTCGGAGGGCGGAGTTGAGGTTGGTTTTGATGCGATCGTTGAGAGAGGTGGAGGACTTGGCTTTCAAACTAACAACCAAAACATGCTGGAGAAGCAGGCTTGAATACCAGGCGGCAAGGGCATCTAAGGGAGAGCGGATGGAGACGTCCTTCACAACACTATCCATGCCTGCGTCCATTCCATCGTGGCCTATGTCGCGATTGTATGTAAGACTGTACGCCTTTTGAACAATCAAGTTGTGGAAAACATCTGACGGATCTAGCTGCAAAAGTTGAGCAAGATTCTCTGGAAGCTGCTCGGTGTCGTTATCGCTAGCCGCCTTCTCTTGAGCCTTTCGTGCCTCCAACCAATAGTAATTGGAAAACATCTCCGCGAGAGAGTGAAATCCACTACCAAGATCAAAGGAAAGAACGCGAATGTGCAGGGCATTGAGCATCAGTCGGGCTGGCGTCGAAGGAAGGGTCCACGAGGCGAGAAGGGTGAGTAGTAGGCGAGACTGATTGACAGAGAGGTCTCCACCAGCAAGCTGTGCATCGAGAGCAATAGTCCAAGATTTGATGCGAGCAAGTTCCTGCTCCTCCGTCATACCGGTGATCATACGATACTTCTCCCATCCAATCATCCTGCGAAGACTCAACTTGACAGACTTCAGACCAAGAGCGGCGAGCTCGAGCGTAACCGAATGCCGAGGAACCCAGACGGTCTGAATAGCGGTCAACCAAGCGTGAGAACGATCTTTAAGAGGCGATGCGAGCGAGGGAGCGGCAGAGATGTTCAAATTGTTGGAGGTCTTGGTGTTCTCGGGAGGCTCTTTGGTATCGAAGAAGCTAGGCGAAATAACATAGCCGACGGCAGTAAAGAGAAGGAGCAACTTGACGATCAACCAGAAGATATGGTTGTTAGCCGTGGGGGAGGAGGCGAAACCTATCAACTCAACTGGGAACGGGATGCCAAACAACTGCCTTGTTCCATCCTCATTAGTCTGCAACCCATTTGCTACCATCAGACCAGCCAAACTTCCAACCATCAACCGACTCATCAACCCACCACCACCAGGCCCACCAGCTTGCCCACCTCGCCCACTATGCGGTCCTTGTTGAGAGTGCATTCCCATGTTACCGCCCATCGCTGCCAGCTTCTCAAAGGCATGTAACCTGTTCTTTAGCTGATCGTTCTCGTCTTGAAGGCGCTTGTTGCGCTTCTCAAGGTATCGGATATACTCCGTAGCTTTCGCAAGAACAGTTGCCTTGTTCAGCTTGTGGGCAGGGGCCAATCCCCCAAGGTCCTCTTCCTCATCGTCCTCTCCAAGCCGGGCAGTGCCGGCCATAACCCGGAGGGATGGAACTGAATCTCGGAGAGCGGCAATCTTGTCGTTCAGGTTCGTCCGGTACCGCTTCTCAATCATATTATGGGCAGTCTTCTTGGGTTGTTTCCGGCCGCTGGCGGCTGGAGCCTGCTGCGTGCCATCGGCAGAAGCATCTTCGGAGCTTGTCTTCCTTTTCTTCGTTCGCGGGGCAGGAGGAGCACAATCGTCGCTGTTAGACTCACCGTGAGACTCGGGGCTACTGGCAGAGTGAGAATAAGCGGGGGAGACGCTCTTTCGGAGAGGAGATGGTCGTTGGGCAGTCTGCTGTTGCTGTGGAACTTGAGGAAGTTGTTGTTGCTGCAGCTGCTGTAGTAGCTGCAGCTGTTGTTGCTGTTGTTGCTGTTGCTGTTGCTGCTGCTGCCAGTTTGGATCCTGGGTCTGGAAATCGTCGCACATCTGCGTCTGAGATCTCCACGTCATCGGAGAATAGTCGCTCGAGTTTTGTCTAGAACCAGACTGGCCGTTATAAGTGTTAAAGTCAAAGAACCTGTCGTTTTCTTTGGAAAATGTATAACCGTCCTCCAATGCCGTCGGCGCGGCGGGGTCAAGCAAAGAGTTGCCAGGAGATATCGTGCCTTGAGGGCCGGCGGGCTCGGGGTAGTACCCAGTAGGTGAATTTTCGGTTTCAACCTTGATGTAGTCGCTCATGGGGGAGACTCCGGATTCTTGCTGGTCCCGGAGAATCAACGGATCCCAAGATGTACCGTCAGAGATAATTCCAGCTGAGTCGTTAACGTCTGCAAAGAATGTTGAGGTGTCGCTGGGATAGGTCTCACTGGGGTCCCAGTCGAATCTGAGAGACTCTGGGGAATGCGACGTCGCCGAACCCGAAGAAAGGCCCGGTGGAGAAGCTGAATTTCGGATGTCGAAAGCGTCGCCCGTGGGTGATTCGGAGGAGTTGTTGAAGTTGGCGTGTAGAGCGTCAGCGTCCAGTCTTGCCAGAAACTGCGTACAGTTGTCGTAGTCCAGTGGTTGTTCCATTATGAACGGAGGGGGGTTTCTTTTGAGAAAGGAGAGGGGTCTCTTTTGAGATCGGAGGAGAATGGGGAGACTATGACAAGATCCTATAGACGCAGCCAAGCACCGATTGACTGATTGAACAGCACTCAATGTAGTCGCGCGGGGGCTGTGGATTGGTCAATGTTCAGAGAGAATGGGCTGAGGGTAGCATGAGTGAGACGTTTGAGGACAAGGATGTTGGAGTCTGGCGTGATATCTTACGATGTTTTATCGTACGTCGCCACACCCCGGGGGCTGATCCGGCGGGGCACGCAAAGCGAGAATTGACGGCGACGAGGGGTTTGAGACTGAATATAAAGCGTCGATATTGTCTTTTGCTTCAGCTCTGCTTTCGACTCTAGACTGGTTCTTACTTTAGTACGTGAACTCTCAAGAGGCATCAAACGAATCCTTACTGAGACTTAAGACACTGGGTCAGTCCCGGACACTTGCAGGTTCAGTCCCGGACACTTGCAGGTTCAGTTCAACGGTAATGGCCTTCTGCAGGCGCTGGAGGCAGGGAGCAGTTATATACGACTTGTAGAGAGACGAGACGTTACGGCGATATTTTCTTGGACGGTCGTCACGTCGGGAGCTCTCAGCGCCGGAAGAAGCCGAGTTCCTCGTACGATTTTTATGGATGATCGCTGGTTCTGGAGTTACACGGAGCAGTATGCCCTAAGACCTATACCCTGTGCCTTTCCTTCCTGGATCCCGTGACTTGGCCGCCGGATGGAAGCACTTAATCTGGAAGGGACGTCATTTCCACAATTTGAAGGTGGCGGTAAGCATGAAATGTTTCGATGACGTTGAGAGCTCGTCCCTACGGTCTGAGACAGGCCCCCCCGAGCCTCGTGGATATGAGTTCCAACAGGCCCGGAAGCGAGCCGCTGCAGGAGGGTTGCACCCGTAGGCGGTGGTGCAGCACTTTCCCTTCTCACTCGAGCACTAAACAAACATCAAAACGGACCCTCTTCAAACACAACTGATAAACACTGCAGCTGCGATATTATGCGGGCTTGTCTACGATGCGCTACCCGCTACTCTACTCCTGATACAGAGCAACCACCGTGGTGTGCGGCAATTGTCCCCATAAGCGAGGACTTGGTGATCTTGTCTATTATTGTAACCGTTGCCGTCATAGGGAACTCAATATTAGGAGAGAGTACACCGGTCGCACACCGCGCTGCGCTACCGCTCAAGAACGCCGTTTCGACGACGGTCATGTGGTAATCTATCTATTTGTCGCCGTGCCGGAGTGAGAGATCAAATTTCCTTCATCGCGGTTGTCCATACTCAATCCATCTTCGTCACGGTGAGGTTAGGGCATCGCACTCGATTTGACGATGGGGAGGAAACACAATCCCACGATGGTTGCAGAGAGTTTATATTTACTGGCTTGTAGCTAGAGCAAAGATAAATGAGACCAGTCATATGTGACCTGCAACGCATTTGCATCTTTATAAGTACCAGTAAAGCACAGCGGTGAAGTTTGTCGAGCACATACTGTATAGCACCGGCCACCCCTCAGTCCCTGCCCCTCCCGCCCCTCCCCTCAGTAGCTGCGTCTTGTCGCTGCATAGTGGTGGCAGTAATAAATTACCTTTTATGCACTTGCTTTTTGTCTTGTCGCACAGTTAACTTTTGGGTCGCTGCTCCAACTACACCATAGCTTGTCGCACGCAACCACCCGTTCATAAGCGTCACGATGCCCATTCCTAACTCCAACTCTAGCTCTCACATTGGATCTTCATCCTTCTCTTCTTCCAGCTCTTCCTCCTTCAGCCGCAATTACCAAGAAACTAACCACAACTACGCTGTCGCCTTATCATTTCCTACGAGCCCGGCATCATCTTCACACTACCGACACAGCCATTGCTCGTCGTCGTCGTCGTCCAGATATCAACGACCTCGTACCTTACCTTCCCACCGCCAACCTGAACTGCAATCCCTCGAACAACCACCCCCCACAAAGAAAATGTCGCTCTATCCAATGCGCCTCTACTCCTCCGAGCGGCCGCCGTCTCCATTAGCACTCACAAGCTCTATCGCACCTCCATCACTGATGCCAGCAACCGCGACAGCCTCATCATTGCGCTCAAAACGCTCCGCAAATCTCAAGCTCTCCATGCTACCAACCTCCTCACCGTCTTCCAGCGCATCTTCAAGCTCAAGCTCTTCATCAACGTCCTACTACAGCCACCACAACCACAAATACAACTATGCGAACTCCCTAAGTACGCAGCAAAAACTACAACTGCACCAACGCGAGATTATAACCTCAGCCACGAGAGCCAATGGCATTCCTGCGCACCTCTTGAGCAGCGGACCATTGAGTCCGCGACTGATACCGCTCGGAAGCCCCGGCGGACCAGTAACACCATTGGATCTGGAGCAGGAGAAGGACGGGAGCTACTTTGCTGGCCACGAGCTGGGTGACAGGTTACAGTATGTAACAGCACCACAGAGCCAGTGCTCATAGTACGAGAAGTTGCTTTTGGTCTGGTCAGTCGGTCGTTACTGTATTTATCTGCCGGGACGCATATCATACGGGAATGGGTTGAGTCATTTCCCCCCGTGGAAGGACGTGTACATTCGATGGGAATGGGCCTGTTGTTTTTCTTACTCTCCGCTATGGCTTTTTTTTTGCTGCATGCTGTCTCTCAGATCTGCAAGAGACGGAATGGGATTGGTTTGCTTGGTTTGCTTGGTTTGCTATTTGGGATTCGGATTACGTTTGTGTTATGGAGACATTTTTTCTCTCCTCATTTCCATTTTGTTTTTTTTTCCGTTGCGTGTTCGGGAGTACCTGTTGTCATTTTGGGGATTCTGTACAGTCAACCAGCTGCTGGCGCGCGGGTGTGCTTTTAGTTTTTTATTTTTTCTCTTCGCAGAGAAGCAAAAAAAGCTGTATGTACTTAGATACTTGCCTACCTGGTAAGTATGTGGTATGTAATAACATGATACATCACTGCCAATTGCCAACTGCCAACTGCATCCACCGTCATCATCGTCTATCATTCCATTTCAGCCATTCAGTGCAAAGAGGAAAGAGGTCACGCTGCCGCCGCTGTTCGGTTGTATGCACCGCACCACTTCTGCGCAGAATTTTTACACTTTTTCACTTAATACTTCTTTTTTGTGCTCCTATGCACTCGGAACATCGTGACGTTGTTCTCTCCACTCCCACACGGCGAGGAGAAACTCTGACGGACCGGATAGATTTTAATTGCCGCAGATCTAATGGGATGAACTACGTGGGAAAAAAACCCGTTTTACTAAGTAGTTGCTGAAGATCTTTGCGACACGTTTCTTTTGTTTCTGTTTCATCCCAAGATCCGCCTGGCCTGTGATTCCCCCGTTGTGAATTTTTGTTTTGTACGACTTGCTGCTTTTTCTCCTCCCGAGTACTATATCCAATTCTATCTATTGGCCAAGGATCGACGCAACACGCATCCTCCCGTTGGCTCGGGTGCGAAAAACTCGTGGATGAGAACTCTCGAAAAAACACAAGAGCCAAAGGAGCCATAGAACTCACGATCTATATTCTCGTAGCTATGAGTAACCCCACCCCCACCCCAAGCATTTTCCTCCCACGGCCCCTCATCATCACCGCTTCAACCCACATCCTCTAATTCGCCGCATCTCCAGTTCCGCAAAGAAAGAAAAAAAACAGAGTTCGATGACATACGCGGGTACCGAATGCGACGGCGAAATTGCGGGGTAGGCTAGATAGACATATATCAAGATTTCATTACCCCCCAACTATCCCTGGACCCGCCGCGGACTGTGGAACTCCGACGCAACTTTACCTTTTTTTTTCACGATAGTTGCACAGCTGTATGTACCCCAGATCATCAACAGCAGCAGCCATCCAAAAAAAAGTCGCTCAAAAATTGCTTCTGGGGGGAGAGTGAAAGGTTAAGTAAGGGTAAATTATTGCCTGTTTTTCTGTGCGGGGCGGAAAAAGATAGGCAGATAGATGCAGGATCTGGGTATCTCCGCCTGCTTCGTCTAGGCCAATTGGCGTGTGCGGAAATGTTTTCCTGCCCCGTAACCCCCCTCAGGTGGAACGCATGATGGGTGCAGATCAGTGATCATCGGCTATGCACGTTTGTGTTAAGTGAAGGGTCCTCCAGGTTTTTTTTGCTTTTAATCTTTGCTGAGAGTGGAGAAAACCTCAACTATAGCAGGGGAATGGGATCGGCGTGGATGGGATATTGATGGAAGAGCAGAGAAAAAAGTTTGAGGAGCTGGGTGAATAAAATCTCTGTATGGTGAGGCAGACATGTGCAACACAAGATGCACAATGCAGTCCAGATGGAAAGTGTGGGGAAATATCCCGATGGGTGGATGGATTGGTGGGCGCGAGTTGACATACATACATACGTACTAAGTACATACAGGAAGTAGGACATCGCGGACGGGGAAATGTACGGACGAGATGGCCTTTGCGATCGGTCATATCCAGAGAAACAAATGTATTCTGCGGTCCGTTCGAAACAAAACCGCAGCTTTTTATACAATCCCCATAAATCTGGGGAGTGGGGCTCTGCGATGCCGGTGTCACAATCCAGTCCCCGGTGAAGAGGTGAGGCAGAAATATATTGAAAACCTGCAACGTTCCATGTTGAACGACGATGGTTGATTTGATTGGAGGCATGGGGGGCTTTAGCGTTGTGCTCTTTCTCTTGAATGATATGCATGGCTATAAGTAGCAGTAGGAAATTTCTCGTCCCACGCATTCTTCTAACCCAAATGAGCTGGCGAGTAGGTGAGCTGGCGGTCATAGTTCACCAGTTCTATGTAACTGCGGGGCTGAACTGACGCAGTCGCGGTGCAAAACCAGCTTCTCGTGGTACTGCAGTTTTGGGGTTTCAAGACGAGTCTAGTGACCGTAACCCGTGGCATGGATAGGCGATATCAGTGTGATTATATTGAAATGTTGGTTCCAGAAATTTCTGCCGGTGGCCCTTTTGGCCCTTTTGGAAGTCGGATGAGCTGGACAGAGCCGCTGCTATCCCGATGATAGTTGTTCTTCTAAGAACCCCCGCGGCATGCCGAGCCCTAGAGTGAAACGCTGCTTTGCTGTCTCGGTTGTTGAGAATAGCCAGAGTAGTAGCGATTCAGCCACCGAAGGATTCGTTGATCGCTGCGGGAGTTCATTGGACAAACCAATCTAACAGCTGAAATGCGGCGACATTTGAGAAAGAAGATCGTAATTTTAGAACCTTTAGCCCTAGACTTGAGCTTTGTTTGTATCCAACAAAGCCTCCTCAACAGCACACCCCCACAGAGTCCCCGCTTAGCCTTGCGCATGCCAAAGTCTCTAGAGTACTCTAGTTGCGTTGACGAAATCAGGCATTTCTTGGCCAATCCTGGAAGAATCCAGCTCCTACATAATGGCGCGGCAGCAGCCGTAATCCTGCAGCATCCGTAGCCATGCAGTAGCAATTGCAGCCTTTAACTGATATTTGTGTTATCTCGATCGTTCGAACGCATCACAGGACGCAATGCGACGATGTGCAAAAAATGTACAATGATGAGCGGTGAGAATAGAGTAGAGCGGTTTGTTGAGTGTTGAAGGCCGGCGGATGCTGATTGGAGGGAGAATCTTCAACAGTTAGCAATACAAATCACGATTGTGAACTGCGAATCGAAAGAAAAAACCCCGCCGTAACCAACGATCAATCGTCCTTTTTGCGATGATTACTAGCCTTGCAGTTGGCTGAATCCCAGAGATTTCATTTGGAATTCCTACTTGCCGCGTCAATAAATGGTCTTTCCACGGGAGACAGCTAGGATTTGCGTAGTACTATTAACAACGTTGAGAGGGAAGATCCATGGCGTAAATTTACTAGATCATGATCGTTGAGTAACCCCAGCGCGTTGGTTAGGCGATGGTTACTGCATTGTATGTCTGATAACGGGATGGCACGAGAAAGTGAGCCCACTCTGCAAGCGCAGATTTGTGAGCCTGGAAAAGAGAAAGATCGAGAAATCGTGACCAGATCGTTTCTTGAACCTTATGCAGACGGGGCTGGGGATGGTCTAGACTTATAGGTTCTGAATGCACATCAACAAACTTTTGTCGTTCAGGCATCTAATCGTCTGTTTGGTACCAAGCACCTGAAGCACACTGTGCTCAGATCCATATGATGCATATTGTGACGTCGTTTTCCAGGGTCCGCTGCAAAAATCATGTGGCGATAAGTAACCCCTAGGCATCAATTCCAAGCGCTCAAGGGGTGCGAGTACATTCTGGTACATCCTCCTGATCAGCCTCTCAGCCCAGTTAGCATCTTATGCACAACGATCCAAAAAAAAAGCACCAGATCTTCGAGGGAAAGCGACATCAATTACAAACCCTGAGTGTCCCTTCAATAAACATGTTTCAGACAGCGACCAAGTTCTTGAATAAGCGCGCAAATAACTTTAGAAGAACAAACGAGCACTCTAACTGCCCGCATCGTTCAAAACACTCTTCCCTGAGCACGAGAGATTCCGGATTGCGAAATCGAAGGCTGTGATTTTGGCTGATCTAGGGCGAACTTTTCGATTAGAGCTACGCTCTTATCTTGTTCTTTTCTGATTGCGGTATCGGACGGAATTGAGTGGTACTCTTGAGTTGCCTCGCTATTGAGTGGTTAACAAGGTGTTTCGTTTGCAGAGGGCTGACGGGCGGAATGCAAAGCATCGATCGGCGCACCGAGTGAAGTGCAAGCGCAGAGAAAAAACGAATCGCCATGGCCTTGCAAAAGAAAGCAACAACTGCATGTAACATCTTGTCTGCGTTAGGTGCTGTTCCATTCCGGTATTCTGACGGGACGGGAAAATGTGATATCTCTACAAGCTTGAGTACTCGAGTCCCTGATTTTAGGAGATCTTCGTATTGCCTACTCTATCTGCTCGTATTAGCCCATCTCGCTGCAGCATTGAAGCCCTGCATCTGTTTCACGTTTGAGGGTCTACACACACCAAAGGCTGGCGCTGTACAACATTAGAAGCAATATGCACCCTTATATTTCTGCCAACGATGCATCTTATGAACGCCGGCAGCCATTTAAGGTGCGGTCTCCAAACCCGGAAATCATTACTTTCGAACTTCAAATCTGCCGCCAAGATTTTCACACCACGGCAGTCGACTGTTGTGACGGCAGTGCTGAAGCCGCGACCATCGATCCTTATCAATACTCTTGACTGCCCTGTTTAACAGAATACCGACAGGTCTCCGTTCGGCAAAACAGACAAACCCCACTCGTGTATGCCGGCCATCATCGTGTAAGTAATAGATATTACACTTTAATTCAGTCAGTGAGTTGGCCAAACATTCTGTATCCGTCACATAAACAAGCAATATGCGCCGTCCAAACAAACACAGGCAAACCCAACTCAACACAACCATGCTAGGTCCAGCTTCTCGTTCTTAGGGTTTTCGTTGTCGCTCGCAAGGTCGCTCCTCAAATTTGACTGCCAGCTGGTTCACGAACGCAGATAAATTTATATAAGTCAAACTTCCAAATAAGCAAAAAATGCAATATGAATACTATGTACGTAGCCACGTGCAAACCTAAATTCGACGTCTCGTCCTCTCCTACATTTGATGACAGTTCAGGGTCAGCTAATTGGCTCGCCCACAGCGATGACCCTCCTACCATCCTTCCTCTTGTTACCCACAGGTTCCAATGTATAAAAGCAGATATTGTGAACCCATCGAAACCCAGAAGCGCCATGACTGGGGCAATGTTGATAAGAATGCATCACGTGCCAGGAACGGTCCAACAAGCATGTACAGAACTGGCCGGGATGAGACAAGACGACCCGGGGTCCGGGGTCTTGGGACTGTACGGAGTGCCAAGGTTCGCATGAGATCAAGCATGACGATATTTTCAATAGCGAATGCCTAGGAGTGGGCAGAAGCCGCGCAATATGTAGGTCCTCTTTGAACGGGACCTCCGTGATTGCGTGTACATGTAACGTATAACCTTCATGCTTAGTGTTCGGCACAAGGCGAGACGATATCTGAGTAGTCGCCATCGTAAACTTGGGGGTCCGGGACTTAGGAGTACCTTTGCCTGGAATATCGTCTCGTGCCGAACACTACTGTTCGAGGCCTACATCTACCAATTGCATCTTTCCATCCTCCAAGTATACAAAGTTTTCAGTCATTTGAACTTCATGTATGAAATCAGTAGCTTTTTACCATAGATTGAGCAGTTTTCATTGGATATCACGTACACACGCTGTCTCGGACTAAGGGTATCCCAACATATTTTGTAGCTTTCAGCTTAGTCTTGGGTCGCCGTAGAGTTAATGTCTTAATGACACGATGTTATGGACTGTGCTTATGCCATTAGAATTGTTTGCGTTTCAGTTTCAAGATTATTAACTCCAATCCGTGGGTGTCGTTAACGTATCTGGCCCTTTCCGGGATCCAATTCAGAGCTGACCCCGTTCCAGTATTATCTTTATAACCAGTAACTTCAAACTTCTATATTAATTGCAGCCCGATGCCCAATCTGGTGCTGCAAAGTACCTAGAGCAATCCTTTCTTCTGTTGGGATCCCGCGATGTTGGCTGCAGTCGAGTTTACCCACTAGACTTATCAAAGTAACACCTACTCCTCCTCCTCGCCTTCTGTGTCTACGCTCACAGCCACTAGACTTATTGAAGTAACACATACTCCTCTCTGCCTTCTGTGTCTACGCTCATAGCCTTGGGCACACCCACCATAGGTATCGATATCCCACTGCCAGTAAGACGTAAGATAGTTTCCTTACTTCCTTGGATGCTGGCTCTGGCTCCTTCCCCCGCTCAACTACAACCCTATCCGTACCCAAATCTCACTTCTACACCTCTCTCGCAGGCAGTTAAGTTGCAGCTCTGACACCTACAGCGCTCCTAGGTAAGCCTACCATTCTGTCCTTCGATGAGTTCATAAGGCGAGTATGACATCACGAAAAAGCAAAAAGCGAGCAGCGCACGGACCTTGCGTATTCTTTTCCAATGGATGAAACAGACAACACATCGAGCTTCACGAAGGAACCAGGCAGCAGCGGGGAGTGAGACGGTGGAGAGAGAAGAAGAAAATACTTAGCGGAACAGATGATCCGGGAGTATTGATATGGGCTTGGTTTTTGATGCTCTTTTGAGCAATAAAGTCGCATTTCCTATCAAGATATGGGGCCGTACGCGCTTGTACTAATACACATATCAGGTTCGTCTCCCTTCCGGCTCAAGACTGTGTGCACCAATAAGGAGGGATGGATTGAGGAAAAGGGAATTCTGTGCGTTCTCTTGCATTACGAGGGAGCAGAGGAGGAACATGCATATGCATGCGTCGGATGACCCGAGCCCAACAACTACTCAGTAGGAAGACCACAGGCTCTGCTCGTCTCACTTTCTATTTTCAGGTGGCCATCATGCAGACATTAGGAAAAAAAAGAAACACAATAAGCAACAGTGCACGGGCCTTGTGGAAGAGGGAAGAAAGCATCAAGCCAACCCATCAAATAATGTTCCTTCCGGCCCTTAGTTGGCTTCCTAGTATATTCCCACTCCACTCTACCTTGAAGAAATAAAACGACAGGAAAAGGAGGATGTGAACCAAGTTTCGTGCGATCATGTTTCCACCAGCTCAAGTTGTTGCTGGAAGATGGTGAGTGACGGATAGATAGATGAATGATATAAACCACTCCTCTCCCCATCCTTACTTTCTCTCTTCGTTCCACATACGTTCTTTACCTATTTACATCAAGTTCTCTCCCGGTATACTTACGCTCTCAATTCCCTTCCAAATCTTCCATCATCATCACCATCACCTCGTCGTCCCATGCCTCTGCTCATCCGCGACCCCACCCCCTTCCATCATACCCCCACTGGAAGCTCCGACTGGGGCTTCTTCGACGAAGCTCTAGCTATCGCATCCAATTCCCCAAGTGTCCCAAAATCTCCAGTCACCGCCTCGAGAACCAAATCATCGGGGGTGCTTGAGGGCGCTATCGAGGCCGCAAAGGCACTGCCATCCCCTTCCTCAGCAGACGACGAAGATAAAGATGAATCAGAGGAGGGAGAGGAGGAGGGAGAGGAGGAGAGTGCACTTGCAACGCCGTGGGATACGCCTCCCCCGCAGCAATCGCGTCCTCTAGGTAAAGTTAGAAAGGGGGATGAGATTACCCAAGGGGATAAATGGTTCCCCGAAGTCATTGAGATATCTGACGATGAGAGCGGACTGGGAGTTCTTGGGGTTGCGCCAGAGGTGGAATCTGGTGCTGAAGGAGGGGAGGAAGTGATGGAGTCAGATGCACGCCCCCCCTGCCATCCAAATATCGAGGAACCTCGTACTCCCGTCCGAAATCCCAGTTCTCACACGAGCACACCACCATTGACTATTTCTTCCACCACCGCTACCACCACCACTCCCACTCCCGCCCCCAGAACGCTCTTCTCTCCGCACACTCCTCCAAACCACAGTAGCGGCGGCGGTGGCAATATTAACCCCCCCTCTACCACCGCCAGGACTTCCATTTCTCCGCACACACCTCCTGGCATTGGCTGTCTCAACATCCCCATCTCCACGCTCGCAGTTCAAAACGGTGTTACCAAAGACCGTTCGTTCCCTTTCCTCCTCTTTCCTCCCCCTCCCTCCCCAGCTAACCCCACCACAGCCTTCTCCGTCCCCTCCATCCTCCTCACCGACAGTTTCGGCAACACACTATTTATGCAGCGGGCACTGATCACAGAATCCCTTTCATCCCTACGCTCTCTCCCCATCGCCATCCCCGCCACCCCACTGCTCTCCGCGCTCACTACACAGCTCGCGACGCACGCCGAGACCCTGGACCGCTTTGGGGCGTGGGCACGCACGATCTCAAGCCCTGGGGGTGCGCTGAATATAAAGATGCGGCAGGAATCAGCGCAGCATGCGTGGAAGCAGTTCTTGGAGTTGCGTGAGGAGCTGAGGGAGATTAGACAAGCGAGGGAGGAGGCGGTGGAGGTCGTGGAGGCATGGAGGGCGTTTGAGAGGGGGGATTTGGCTAGGGAGGGGGAGGAGGCCGGGGAGGGGGAGGAGGCCGGGGAGAGGGAGGAAGGGGAGGAAGGATTGGGCGGGTTTATTGAAGCGTATGTTAGGGAGGCAGGGGGAGTTGAATGGTCAGCGGATGCAGTTGAGACGTTACGGGTTGCAGCAGAGGGATGGACGAGTAGGTGGTTGAGTTGTATGTACTCCCTCTCCCCCAAGTTGGTGACCGGATAATACTAACAGACGCCAGTTAAGCAGAATGAACCAGAGGAGGTTATGCAGAAAAAGCGGAAGCGGAAGTCCATATCAGGCGAGGAGGAGAAGAATAAAACGAAGAGGGGGTCACCAAGGGAAAAACAGCAAAAGCGGGAATCAAAGACGGCAACGAAGGTGGATGCCAAGAACGTGAGGTCGGAGGGTGAAATCCTAAGGGGCTGGATTCCTGAGAAGTGGAATTAAGATGAAGATTGGGATTTTCTAGGAAACTTTTATAGCCCGAGTCTTGAATATGGGTATACTGTAGGACGTTTGTATTCATTGTTTGAATGGCTCGATAAGTTATATTTCTAGAACAATGCAAAATTCATGGGATTTATCCGTAGCTTCATTCATTATTCATGACCATGCCATAAAACAGCTGCAATACGTATACTTTTGTATATAGCCACCATATTGAATCTGATTTATCAAAACTCCAGAGCCCACGCAACACGATCAACACATCTACGAACCTGATATGATGGTCATCAATAATCGGTCGCCAAACAGATGGAAAACATATCAACCACTACCAAAATTATTTGCAAAGAAACGAAGCCAATTATAACAGAAGCAGAAAAAAACGTAAAACTAGAAAGGCCTGCTCAAGAATAGGAAACAAAATCATGATACAACTATATCAGAATCTATTTGTTGATCAGACCTGATCGTCCCCGCGAGAGATAGGCCTCTTCTCCATTGTAGTGGTGCGCGAGCTTATGCTAGTACGAGTCATGGTTCGGGCCATCGTGAAGAAACCTTGTCGGAGACTTAGAGAGGCGTCCTTTCTGACTCTGTCAGATTCTCCACCGTTGAACCAGCCATAGTAGCGCTTCAGGAACTTCCAGGTTTCAACTCCGATGATGAAGATTGGTACACCGGCAAACGAAAGGGCCCATTCCCATGAAATACCGGTGTGTCGAAGAACCTTGGTGTTCAAACCAGGAATGTAGATGACTGGGACCACGAAAATTGCCGGAATAATGACAGCCCAAAACAAGAACTTGTTGTCATAAATCTGAACATTAAATAGTGTTAGAACCACTCCCATAGCGGTGCTTGAGGGTATAGGTAACTTACATCCTTAAAAAATGGGAACTTGAAGTCAGTCTGGTAAGGGTTCAATCTGAACATGCTCCGGCGAAGGCTCTTGAACTCCCAGGCAGAAATCAAGATAAGCCATGTCAACTGCGCAAAAACAGTAGCGCGTGCTCGGAAAACAGTATGGCAATCAGGAGAAAAACGAGAGTTGCAGTCTTGTCCGAGTTGACCGCCACCAACACCATACACGACAACCACGAATGTGAGAAGGGTGCAACTGCCCATGATGAAACCATACACCATCATGTCTGCCAAGATTTGCCAGGTGAATACACCAGCTTTCATTGAATGGGGAGGACGTCGCATGATTTCGGATGATGGCTTCTCTTTTCCAAGCCCAAAAGCAGGGAAAGAACTGGTGAGCATATTGATCCAAAGCACTTGAAGAGGGGCCAACGGAAAAACTGAGAGCTGGTTTCTGTCCTGGAAAGCCAAACCGACAACTAAGAGGATCACCTCACCGACATTCGAAACCAAAAGATGAAGGACAAACTTCTGAATGTTGTCAAACATCCGCCTGCCCTCTTCCACGGCTTTGACAATACTGGCGAAGTTGTCATCCGTAAGAACCAAGTCAGCAGCCGATTTTGCGACATCCGACCCGCCTTCTCCCATTGCAATACCAACATCGGCGCGCTTCAAGGAAGGAGCATCGTTGACGCCATCGCCAGTCATGGCCACATATCTACCACGCCGGTTGAGTGCTTCAATCATTCTGACCTCTGTTACTCAGTTAGCGCTTGTCAAGTTGTTAAATTGAACGGGGTTTAGTACTTGTACTCGGTGCACATCGTGCGATGACGAAAGGAAGTGTAGGTAATTCGTCGATTTGGTCATCCGTGAGAGCGTCAAACTGACTCGCAGTCATACACATAGCAGCTGCTACATCCGCAGGCAAGCTTCCAAAGTCCTTTGGAATGATTCCGATTTCTCGTGCGATAGCACGTGCAGTTCCAGGGTGATCGCCTGTAAGCATGTGCACCTGAATTCCAGCCGTCGTACAGTTTTGAACAGCTTCCTTGGACTCTAGTCGAGGAGGATCGTACAATCCAGCCAGTCCAAGCAAGGTCAGTTTACACTCAACATCCTCTCGGGGATATTCCGACCAGTCGTGCGATGATTTCGGGCTTTCGACAATACGTCGAGCGATGGCGAGCACCCGCAAACCTTGATCCGCAAGCAAAGTCATCTGACGAATTACTTCGTCTTTGTGTTCCTGATTCAATGGCTGAACCTGATCGCCAAATCCGATGTTGTCACAGAGATCAATGATTCTCTCGACGGCTCCCTTAGTGAAGATAATCTGCTTACCATTGTTTGGTTCTTGGAAGACCACAGACATTCTCTTCACATTCGAGTCGAAGCCATACTCTGCCAATTCCTTCCACCCCTCCTGCTCCATAAGCTTCTTGCGTCCAAAGTCGAAACGGTGAGCAAAAACTTGGAGAGCAATCTCGGTCGGATCACCGCTTGCTTGCCAGGATCCTTCCTTCTCATTATATCGTACTGTGGCTAAGTTGCAGAGCGAGGTCGATTGCAGGAAGGCCTCCAGTTCGGGAATAATTTCAGGATGGTCTCCATCATTGCCTTCAGTTTCGGGAACCTTCTCGGAGCTTGGAACGTCGGCGGGGCGGTCTTTAATATCTGGATCATCTGCAAATTTCAAGGCCAATGCAGAACGTTCCTGGTCGCGTTTCGTTCGTTTTTCCTGGTATTCTCTTTCCATAGCATCTGCATCAGTGGTAGGCGCGGCACCAAGCGTAACAAAGCCGGATTTGGGATCAGTGGCAGAATTGTTACGTTCGACACTATAGATCCCCATTCCGGGAATCCAAGCTTTACGAGTAACCATCTTTCCCTGGGTTAGGGTTCCAGTTTTGTCCGAGCAGATGTTTGTTACACCACCAAGGGCTTCTAGAGCATCTAATTTCCGAACGATGACGTTATTCTTGGCCATCTTTTTCATTCCAACAGCCATCGTGATCGTAAGGACCGCAATGAGAGATTCCGGGATAATTGCGATGCCTTTGAATGTTAGTAAAAACAACTATATAAGGGGCGAATGGGATTCTCACCAAGCGAAATAGCATAAATCTGAACCTCGTGCGTGACATTGAACTTGTTTACAGCAAACACGATGATTGCGAGCAAAATGGCACAACCAAGCAGAACGTAGGCAAGCTTCGCTAATTTCCTCTGCAAAGGTGTTCCTTCAGTAAGACCAAGAAATTTGCCAATGGCATCCCAACTTCGAAGGGCGGAGCCTTTGATAGGATTCCACTTGCTTTTCTTTGGATCAACTGAACGATTGGGCTTCTTGGTCTTGCTCTGCATTGCCGCAGCAATAGTGCCCATTTCAGTGCCCATTCCGGTACTCACTACAATACCACGAGCACGTCCTTTGGTGACTTCGGTTCCCGAGAATGCCATGTTGATTCTGTCACCGACACCTTGCTCGCCTTCAATAGGTTCAATTTCCTTAACGACTGGTATGGGCTCGCCGGTAAGGATTGCTTCTAGAGCAGCGAAATTGTAGGCTTCGAAGAGTCGGACATCTGCGGGGACGATGTCGCCAACGACTAATTGAATGATATCGCCAGGAACGACGGGGCCGCTAGGTATGACTTTAACGTCAATGTCGCCATTGCGTAGAACTGCTGCACTAGGGCTAGAAAGACTGCGCAAGCTGTCGACGGTTTTCTCACTGGCAAATACGTCAGCAAGGTTTCTCCAGGTTAACGTCGGAGTACACTTACGCATTATACTCCTGCCAAAACCCAATTATCACGTTGAGTGCGATAACTGCTGTGATTACTCCCCCCTCAATGAAATCTTTTGTACCATATGAAAGCGCCATCGCAAAAAACAAAACTCTAGGATACTTATTAGCGGGACCGAGGGGGAGATGAGTTAAGACTGCCTCTTGGTACTCACAGGATCCTACAACAGAGTCAGTATAATTTCTTTAAGATTTAACGCAAACAAACAAACTTACATTGCGTTAGCCACCTGCTTGATCAGGATCTTCCATGGCGATATTGCGCCCTCTCCGTCAAGTTTGTTCTCTCCATACTTGGCCGTATTCTCCTCGACCTGCTGTTGTGATAGACCGTTTTCGATGCTGGTACCGAGCTCATCCGCAACCTGTTGGTACGAGAGCTGGTAGGGAGGTTTGGAAAAGGTTGGAGCGACTGTCTTGGTTTTCTTGCCCGCCATTTCTGTCCATTGGTTGGGAAAGATGAAATAAGTTTCGCGGGCGATGGGGGGAAGACGCACTATTTATAAGCCGGGGAGCAACTGTTATTGACTTCGTTTGACGGGACGTTTTGCCTTCGGGTTGTTCCCACTACTGGGAAGTAAGTAGAAGCTAGAGTTAAGCTCACTTCAAAGGCAAAAACCGGTCCATTGTGACTCCCACTTCCTACCACTGGTGCTCCACACCTTTCCTCTTACCTTCTACATGGAGTGCGGTAAAGCTGACCGCCAAGACCGCCAGCAATCGAGGTCACCAAGCGTGCTCCACTCCAGCACAGCAAGACAAATTGTGGCCTTCCGTTCTGTCAACATCAAACTTTAGCCAAGCCAGACCACAACATATCAACCTCACAACAACTGCAAGGTAATCCAACCACCAGGCTTGCTACCGCCTCTTGGCAGGCTGCATTCACCTCCATCGCGACTCAGAGTTGTTTCTTCATCCTGTCTTTTAGCAGAGATAAGTCTTGGTTCTTCTTGGCGGCGTCATTATACCAAGAAGTCCAAGACACGCTTTGTGTTAGGTCTGTTGCCACTCTGATACCTCGAGTGTACATCAGAGCATCGATTAAAGGGCCATTTCAGATTTCAGAGGATTCCTCCCTCAGAGAGCTTGTTCGCCAGGTCAGTGGCAGATAATAAACTCGGAACTGGATTCCTTGAGGTCAGTCGCCGCATCTTCCCCGCCGAGACTTAACTTGAAGTCCCGCCGCTAACGTAACCGGCAATACATCTTGGCCACAAGGGTATTTTCTTGGCGAGGAAAAAAGAGGTAACCATTCGCGACCGTATGTGACTGATAGGATTTCTTTTTCAAAAGATGCAGAATTTTCGTTCTCAATTCCAAACGCACAGATTTTGAGAGTGGGTTGAGAATTTTTGAGAATTGTTTGACTAATGGTGGTTATTATTTGTAGTACGCACTTGAAGAAGCGGTATCGTTTTGCTTTTTTTAGCTCAAACTCAACACCCCACAGACACTGACAAGATCCCGCACATCATCCCTCGCACCCTTCACACCATACTAGGCGTTTATTGGTATTCATCGCCTCCGGGAGGCCTTATACCCGTTATCTTCAACGGCCGTTTCCTTCCGGCGGCCAAGATTCAAGACACTTGGCTGGAGAATTTATTTCCACGTGCAAGGTTCTAACGCTCGCAATCCTTCTCAGCTGCGAGTGCCTATCTATTGCCATGAGTCCTCTTCCATCGATGTTTTGTGGTCTAGGCTCTCGTCAGCGGGGAAGGGAGTCATCTGGGTATCCAAGTTTCACATGACTGACGTCGTTCACCTTCATGGGCCAAAACCTTGTTGGTGTAGCCTATCTACACACTCTAGAAGCTGGAGATGGATTCATGCACCAGTTGCATTAGCCCATTTGCCCTCCACTTTAAGTTTGCCACTCCATGTCTTCCAGATCTCACTGATAAGGAGGTTACCGTCGATGCTTAAATCGCGAATCTCCCGGCACAGATCAAACAAAGTTCTGGCTTTCCGGCACATGACTCGACGCGCACGTGCTTAGGAATACGTCTCTTATTACTACCATAGCTTTCATATTTAGTTCAATGCTGACGGAGGGAAATGGATCTAGACTAGGGCATTTCTGAGATGACTTTCTAGTTCCAGAGAGGTGCCCGTCACCCGGGTGGCAACGTTTGGCCAAGGTTAAGACTTCGTGGTTGATATGTGCCTTCACTACGATAATCGTACTCTAGTACTCCATGATACTGAGAGGTACCGGTAGTCATGTAATTGTCAAGTTCGGCAGAACCTGAGATCTGGAACATGATGAATCAACGGTGAGCTGAGCTATGGCTATCGGGAGGGTTTCGGGAAACCGGACTTGCATAACACTAGTTACTTCAGTGGCACGATGGTCGGTCGGCTAGCTTTCTTTCAAAAACAGGTGGCCGAATTGTACTCTAATGCACTGTTGCACGGTCTGTTATGGAACTTTGGTGTATCGGCCCGCAGAATCTTAAGATACGAGCTGCAAGGTATATTTCTTTCGTTCACCGCAGGAATATCTTTGACTTACACTATTATCTTCGTATAATTCCTTTGAAGGGCATATCGAGTGAGTTGTTGTATTCCAGCTTATTCCAAGTTTCATAACACCATTGAAGCTGTGTTTATTGTCTGAGTAATACAGTCAAATGTGGCTTTCCCTAACATATACCCTTCTTCTATAGGTTTTAAACATAGTTTGGAATGGGAATTCAGCTGGACCTTCCTCCATCAATTGAAGATATGCTCTATAGCAAATGAATGCGAATCCGGGTGACTGAGTATGTCCAAACATCAATCTTATCTGCGGATCTTATCGTTGAGTGCGACGTCACATCCAAATTACCCGGCGGGGACTGCAGCCGCCCCGAAATGCCACGTTTGACACCGATTGAGCTATCCGTCACTCGATCACCTTCACCATGGCTCCTCCTGCAGACCCTGTTGCCCTGGCCGACACAATCCTGCGCTCAGCTATTGACGGCTACTATCCCGACTCCGAAGAAATCGCCAGCGCAGACCTTACAAACGCCCACCTTCCAACCATTCTCAAGCACCTGGACGCGGCCAAAGATGACGTGAAGGTTCACTCCCGCCCCATCCCACTTTCAACCCCCAACAGAGCTCCAGATTCTGAATATCTTTGTTACAGAAACAAGTTCGCGCAGTCAGCCACGAAAACGCCGCCTCGATTGATTCCTGGATCTCACAAGCGCGCCAGCTCCATGCCGACATTGAAACGTCGAAAAAGCAGGCGGACGAGATCTTCAAGCTCGATGCCGAGGGAAAGGTATCGTCTAGTCCTCCCACTGCAATACGCCAGAAGGGGAGGGTACTGACGGAGATCGAGAGGCTCTTACAGAAACTTTGAACGACGTCGAGGCTAAGCAACAGTTTCTAATTGCCGAAATAAAATTCAATGAAACCCTTGCGGGAATGCTGGGGAAGCTGCAGCTGATTGGTACTGCACTTGTGCAGGTTGATGTCGCCATCAACCGAGGAGAATTCGATCAGGCTGTGGAGATATTGCGTGGTGCGGAAGAAGCATTGGAGAAACTACAAGGATTCGAGGAAATAATTGTTGTCGGCCTGATGAAGGAGAAAGCCAAAATCCTACGGAAGGAGTTGTTAGAAAAGGTGGAGGAAGCGTGGGGTGGCCTAGTGAGAGTGGAGAAGGAGAAGGGGTGGGTTACGATTAAGAAGTCGGTTGAGGGTATGGTTTCGTTGGTGACGAGGTTCTAACATTCGCTAACAGTTGGGCAGTTTCGTCGATGCTGATCGACTCTGAGACGGTGATAACGACACTGGAAACACTTGATATTTTGAAGAACAAAGTCGATCGCTTTCACCAACAGATCGATCGCCTTTTCATCATCCCGCGACTTGAAACACAACCAGGCCATATACCCACCATCTCAGTGGATAGTGATATACTCAAGGTTGTGGATAAGGACAATGATCTCAGCGCGAGACAGTTATTTTTGGATCTACTACTGATAATAGAGTTCTTGGATACTCATCTCCCGCCCGCTGTCATGTCCAATCTTTCACGCATATTGATCCCCAATCTTACGAGCCGGCTGATCTCAACTCGACTTTCCTCATCAGTGCCATCGACTTTGGATGACCTCCCTGCTTTCGAAGGACTGCTCGGGGAGACCAGGCGATTTGAAGAAGTGGTGCACAAGGGGGGGTGGACACGCGAGCAGGAACTCAGCGACTGGGTGGAAAGAGCACCGAAAGTATGGCTGGCAAAGAGGAGAGAGACAAGTGTGGATACTGCGAGGAAGATACTGGCCAAAGGGATTGGGGAGACCGAAATAGTTGAGAGGTCAGAGACACAGACTATACAGGCTGAGGATGGACGGGGAGCGATGGTCTCTGGTGTTGCCGAAGTGACTGGAGCCAATGACTGGAACGCCGCGTGGAGTGATGAGGAAGAGAAGCACCCAATTCCAGAAGAACCAGAGCAGCCCAAAGTGGAGGCAAAACCAGAACCCATAAAACCTGCGCAACCGGCTGGCTTTATAGATGACGACGACGATGATGGCGCAAATGGTTGGGGACTAGACGAAGACCTAGGCCTCGACGACGACCAAGATGAACCACCAAAGGAGCCAGAACCACCGAAAGAACTAGAACCACCGAAGGAATCAGAAACAAAACCGGCATCAGAAGATCCTACTCCCAAGTTTTCAACTCCCCAGGAGGCGAATGGGGATGACGACGATATGGACTGGGGAGCCTGGGGCGAAGATGATGACGAATTTTCCGCAAAGGCTTCGTCCAGTACCTCTCGACATCCCCGCAAACAAACCATCTCACAACCGGCATCCACCCAAACAAACCAATCTACTAAGTCAAAAGACATAACCCTAACAGAAACCTACACAATAACTTCCATCCCTCGAACACTTTTAAGCCTCATTTCCCTTCTTCTCTCCGAAGCAAACCAGCTGCAGACAAACCCACAATACGCCTCTTCACCAATTGCCTCTGCCGCTCCAGGGATCCTAGCCATCCCCTCCCTTATCCTTGCTACCTTCCGCGCGCTCGCCCCGCTCTACTACTCGGTGGAGTTGAAGTCGAATATGTATATTTACAACGACTGCACATTCTTCTCCTCGTACCTTCCCGAGGAGGTTAACGAAAAGGATGTGGCACAGATCCACACCTTTGGGAAGAGGCAATACTCAAAAGAGATGGAAGCGCAACGAGAAATCTTCTGCGACTATCTTGACGGCGCACAAGGGTTTGCGGGATGTACCGATACCCTTCAACGCCAGGAATGCGACTCGGCAATCGCATCCACTATCTACCGTCTCCGCGAGATCCACGCAGCCTGGAAAACCGTGCTCTCAAAAAGCGCGCTGTACCAATCGGTGGGTTCACTGCTGAACACGGTGGTTACAAAACTCATCAACGATATCGAGGATCTGGGGGATATCTCGGCGGCTGAGAGCGAGCGGTTGGCAAAATACTGTGCCGATATTGTAGCGCTGGAGGACGAGCTTTTTAGCAGTGGAGGAAAGGTTACAGAGGTGTATTGCACAAATTGGGTCAAGTTTAGGTATGTGGGCAGGATACTGGAGAGCTCGATGGTGCAGATTATGGGTATGGTTAGAGACGGCGTGATGCTGCGGGTGCTGGAGAAGGAGGAGGTTGTGGATTTGGTTAGAGCACTGTTTGCGGAGAGTGAGATTAGGAGGAGCTGTATTGAAGATATTCGGAGGGAGGGCATTTAATGGGATGCGGGGTCGTAGGAAGGCGTTTTTTCTTCCTTTTCTTGTTGATATAGGTGTGAGTAATAAGTTGGGTTCGATTGCATACTGAGTATCCTCCTCTAAAGTCCTACTAGGGACTAAATAGACCAGAGACCAAAAGAATGATGATATCATGAACGCAGGTTTCGAACCTATAACTGGTGTTTACAGAACCGGCTTGGCATTACAGCACCTCGTTTTAAGCACCATGACTGTTATATCTTCAAACGTTTTACGGAACTTTGACTAATTATAAGGGCTTGGCAATACTCGGGATCTACAGATGACGATGACTGCTTACCGGACCGATACGGACCGAAGTTCGAATACGTAGCGTTTTCGCTGCCACATACAGATTCGAGCACTGTGGACCTCTCCCACAACCAGGAGTTAGGGCAGGAGTTAACTGTCCTTAACGGCCGTTTGGATTAACGTTTCCTCGTGTCCGGGTTGATTACTAGCTACCCCACTCTCACAGCCAACTTGTCATTCATCTGCACGAGAAAGTGTTGGTCATCGAACCAAAGCAAGACAGCAAGCCTTTGCGGACTCCGGCATTACGGGGCGGAGATACGAAGTACGTCCAAGTACAGAGTTTGTCATCGGTACTCTTTATAATCCACATGCTATAGATAGTCCTGTCAGACGGGGGCTTTGGAATACGGCGGAGACTATTCAGGGGCTAAGTATTTTCAGTTCGAACTGGTGAGCAATAGCGTAGGCCGCGGCATCTCTGCGGATCTCGTGAAGGATGCGTTGTTTCGACAAAGTGTGGTTACACATTCTTGTTTTGAAACCGGGCGCGGATCTAACCCCTCCAAGGATCTCGCATCCCGCAAATGCATGAGCCAAGCTCTCGGGATCGATGGGCGGAAAAAAGTTATATCTTTTACCTTCAAAGATCGAAGCTTGGGGTGGATCTGATAACGTAGAGTATACTTCCTTGGTACGGGTACTCCACAGTGGCAGTGTTTCCCACAGGATCTAGGCGCGGGGAAAAGGCTTTATCCGTGACTGCCTGGATTCTTCAACGTCAGTTCGTAAAAACAAACATCGAACAAAGCTGGGCGAGGATCTGATACTTCCTGGGCGCGGGTACGGTGCAGTGGGTTTGGCTCTTGGTATGTATCTTTTATCTCAATGCATCACGACAAGCCGGTCTCTTGCTTTGCATTGTGTTGGCAATGCGGTCTACATGACTGCGTCTGGCTTTTCGATTGCTGTCATTTTCCTTCTTTGCAGGATCGTGAGGAGAGCGAGGAGGTTGGTTTAAGCTATTCGCGGCGCTTAAAAAGGGAGCTGCAAGCGGAAGCTACCTGCACTAGCAGCCGAACACCTTCCATTGCTTCACAGCTAAGCTAAGCTCTCAAACTTCGCCTGATTACTAGAGGAGGCGGACGAAGGGTGTGGCTGTTGCTATGTTGTAACTTCGGGAATACGCGGAACGGACGGGGACCGGCGATAACTCCGGGTTGCTTTATCTCCTCTCTGTAGTGATATCTATGATGAAACAGTAGCGGCAACGTGCGTGAGTGATTGTGAGGCTTGGTTCGGAGATGCAAGGGGCGTCCACCACTGGGAGGCATGATGAATGGGGGAGGAGCAATTCCAGCTGATGACGCCAAAGAGAAAGGAAAAAAAAGCCAGGGCAAAAAACTTTTTTTCTCCTGGAGACAATGTTTGGCCCGAAGCCATGGTTTACCCCCTGGTCAGGCATTCAGGACGAAATTTGCCAGTGTCAGCGGCAGTTAGGGACGACGCGCGAACGGTTTGTTTTCCAGCTTATTTGTTTTTTTTATAGCCTGCACGCCATGTGAGATGCGGCCCGAGAAATTGGAATTCTAAGCTTTTATGACAAATGGGCTAGCAAAACAACACCACAAGCTAACACTCGTTATTGGTCTTGATTCACTCATTTGGCGAAAGTTGCACGGACGGTGGGCAAAAAAGATAATTTATATCTAACAAGCTGAGCTCTGCTTTTCCTTCAAAGGAATTTCTCTCCTCTTCAAGCACAGTGACGCACTCAGCTCGTGCTCTCCCACCACACATACATATAACGTTCAAGTTTGATATCCCCCCCGCTGGCTTTTCCCTCTGTTGCCTCCCGCAGCGCAGTAACAAACCTTGCCATCCCTTCTGCTTGTGCCTCGTCTTGGTCCTTGGAAAGTCTACCGTCATTCTTGTTCAACTTTCAACGCCCAAAAGACGGCACGCCTCCCACCATAAAATCGCCAGCCAGCCAGTGCCAAAACGCCATTACATTCTAACATACGTTAGACGTGCACCTCGCCCGCTGCAATAAACCTCCAGAAAGTTTGCGTTTTGTATCTGCTACATGCATTTCAGAGTACCATACGGACCGCCAGCTGCAAGTTCTGAAAGTACATACCTGCCTCCACGACTGGATGTTTGTTTGCTGACGGGAAGTGTCCTGCTGCACAGCATGAAGAGAGGATTCATCAACAAGCTGCGAGAGCTTGCGCTCTCCGCCATCAAAGCTCCCAAAACATTTTATAAAAATGCACGCAACAACCCACAGAAAACAAAAAGAATCGTGAAGGTGTCAATCGCCTTGACTACAGCCATTGCGTTCACGCTTCCGCACGTGTTTTCACACTTTTATGGACAGAACCCTTTCTTATTGGGAACTATTGTGAGCCACCTATTCCGTATCTCTGGACGATCCTGTTGGAAGCTTTGTGGCTCCTTCATGACGTCGAGAGCGAAGACGATAGTGACACAGGCTAACAGTCTGTATCAGGCCATCTACCTTTTCCCCGTCAAAACCGTCGGCGGGCAGCTCTTTGGAACTCTTATCGGTCTCGCCGGGATTATATTAGGCCTAGCATACGCCAACTTCTCACTCTTCATCGCGCACCTGATCCAGGGCGATAACAACGAGCACATCCACACCCCGCGACGGGCCTTTCTGTGGTGCGCATTAGCCGTCGGAGCGTTTGGGTGTGGCTACGTGCGGTCAAAAATCGCGCGGAGCTACCTCGGTATCAATTTCTTCATGCTGGTAAACATGTTTGCGCTGATCCGCGGGATAAACCATCTCGACTACCAGTTCCATGTCTTCTTCTACGTCATGCTCTTCGGCGCCTGCGTCAGTTTGTTCGTCAGCATCGTGTTCTGGCCTGAGGACCGCGGCGGCGCGCTGAAGAGGGATACGATCAAGGGACTGTGTGAGATGAAGGCGACGGTGGTGGCGTTGCGGCATGTGATGCGCTTCGGAGCGTGCGATGAGGTTGATACGGCGGGCATCAGAGCTACGGAGTCGGCGTTGGGCGGAAGCTTGCACGAGGCGAATTATGAGATCAGCTTCACCCGTGTCGAGTCGAGCTACTTGGTACCGCTGAACCGATGCATGTCCCGGCTGATCCAGACGTGTAGAGTCTTCAATTCGTCGATGCGGAGGAAACAGCTACTGCGAACTCAGCGTCCGCTTGGTCGTTGCAGTCTGGACTTGAATAGTATCCACACAAGGATCGCGATGGATGGAACCTTTGGAATTGCCCTGGAGCTGCTGGATGCCATGGTGATTAGGGTTGAGGAGCTTTACAAGGGGGATAAATCGTCGAAGGTGAACCATGAGAAATTTGAGCAGAGTATCGACGACCTTTGTGGTTTCATCAAGGCGGACTGTTACACGCGCGTGATCGACGGGTATCGAGACCTTGAGGACGCAGCATGCACAGACCAGGTCAACACCACCATCCTCGACGTTCTGGATGTGGTGAAAGACATGGCCCGCGCAATCAAAATCATCGAGCCTAGCCGACTCCGTCTTGTGCTTCCGCGGAAACTCCGCCGGCGTGAGTTCGAAGTCAGCGAACCACAGACCTTTGCCAACAGCAGACAGTCGGACGGAATATCCAGATTCGACGGAATGTCTCGAGGTCGCTCCATGATGCCTTCCGACGAGGCTTATCTGCTGTTCATGGACTCGACGACTCCAACACACAGGATGTGTATCTGGGTATCCGAGAAGGTCATTGCACTCCAGAATTCACGCCATGTGAAGTACGCGATCAAACTCATGGTTGTGATGGGAATCCTTGCCATGCCCGCTTTCATTTCGACATGGTATATCTGGTACGACCACATGCGTGCACAGTTGGCAATGATCAGTGCCTTGGTTGCGATGGAGACGACACGAGGGATGACGTTCCGAACAGCGGGGATGAAACTGACCGGGGCGGTATTAGGTGCCTCATTAGCTTTCATCGTCCTGGAAGTATCCCGGAGTATAACCCCAGTGGAAATAGCCTTGACCTCTGTAGTGGGTCTTTTCATCGGATACCTCGTCAATCATCCCAAATGGGCCAAATCTGGAACTGTTTGTGCTCTGGCGTACAACCTGATACTGGGCGTGGCGACTGTATTTCCGGAGCAGTAAGTGACCCACACGCCCTTTATATGATATCAACAGCTAACAGACCATATAGGGGACCTGTAACCAACGTCTTCGCCCGGCGTCTCCTGACCCTCCCAATCGGCCTATTAGTAGCCGCAGTCGTGCACATAACCCTCTTCCCCTACCACGCCCGACAAGAACTCGTCAAAGGCCTCGGTTCCTCCCTCGACTGGCTGCACCACCTCCTCTTCGCCATCGAAGCATCCGAGGAGCATCCCAGCCTCCAAGCCAAATTCGACGCCATGGTCCAAAAAGCGCACAACCACGCCGGCTTCGCAAAGAGCCTTCTCCCGGCCACACACTACGAGGTCTCCCTCCGCGGGCACTGGCCATACAAACGTTTCGAGCGGATCGTAGACAAGATCTTCGACGTGGTCGACATCATCGTCGGCGACATCCCGGCGGATCCCATCCTCGCCTTCCACCTGCACAGTACCCGCGCGTGTGAACACGTCCGCGCAAAGTTGCTGGCATCACTATGTAACGACCTCCTCGTCATCTCGCACACGTTGTCCGCACGCCTGTTCCTCCCGCGACACGACAGCATCTCCACCTCCGTGCTGCAAGAATATACCCTTGAGCTATTGGCGCAGGCGCAGGTACCAGGGCCGCCACGAAGCTACAATGATGTTGGCCGGCTCGCAGATTTGGTCAGCGAGATGAACTATCTAAGGCAGGAGGTAGATGAACTCACCACTGAGACACAATGCCCTAAGAATGGCCTACTTCCGCATCTGAGTTTCATCATACGGAAGAGTAGGCCTGGAACGCCGAGTACGCCCAGAGTAAGACGGAGTAGAGCGCCGAGTGTGGTCGAGTTTATGATCGGGGAGCCGGATGAGATGGGACCCGATGTGAGGGGGGATGATGAGAATGTGTAGGTGCTGGATGGGTTTCTGGGGGTTTGTTCAGGGCTAAGGGGACACTGTCTATCTGGTTTCTCTGACTGCTACGTGTTATGGATCTTTTCTCTGTTATTGGGGGGTTTTCTGGGGTACAAACGATCGGGATGAGGCCTACAAATTTTTTTCTTTGGCTGGGGTTTAGAATGGAGTTTTTGCTGCTGATATAGAGATGATGATAGCTGATGTTTTCGGAAATATACGTAATGGCTAAATAAATGTTTGTAAACCGGAACGTGCTCTCATTTGCAGATCCAAATTTTAGGACTCCCTGCAAAAGGAGCTGCTGGTTCTAGAACTAAGTGCATCTTCAAGTCGTTTATTCGTCAACATGCCTGCATGATAGTAGCATTTATCCCACCGAAATACAAACAAGTATTGCCCGAGTAGAGCAGCGGCAATAAGAATGCAAAAGAGAAACACTCTAGCCCCACGCGGGGGTCGAACCCGCAACCTTGAGATTAAGAGTCTCACGCTCTACCGATTGAGCTAGCGAGGCTTATGAATAACAAGGGTATTGATACCACCTGAGCGTACAAACCAATATCAAGCCGAATAAGAGAGATTCTGATATCTGCACAACTCTATATAAACACAAGAAGAATAAAAAATAAGCCCGCACTACCGTATCTCCCCATTATTATCGTCCTCCGCAACATCCCACAAACTCCCAGCGACCTCCACCCCGGCAGCCACCCATGCTGGCCACCAAACGCACCACACGACCACCTGCGTCCACATTCCCCAAACCTGCCACCCAAACGCCGCCTCAGCCAAGATCCTCGCCAGGTCCTCACCCCAGTAGACTGCCACTCCCACCAGCGCCGTTGTTGGTGCGAGCACCTGCAACACCGCCCCCATCATCACTGCAAGCCACGCCTGGCGTACCGGCTTCACAAACGTAACTGGCGTGGAAAAGAGGCCAATCAGAAAACTCAAAGAAAAGTTCAGTGTTGCGAGCGCAGAGAGGAACATGCCAAGGGAAAGAAGAGAGAAGCATTTGATCAGGACGTAATCCTGCTTGGTGGGAGTGAAGACGGTGTGCAGGAGGACCGAAAGCGCGAGGGGGAGGATAAGTGAGACGAGAGTGAACGCGTAGAAGGTTGTTGAAAGGTGAGCGGTTGGGATAGTGTTAAAAATGTAGAGTGGGATGAAACCGAGGAAATGGATTAGGAGTATGAAAGAGACGGGGAGGAGTAGGTGGCGCTCGTTTTCGTCTGTTGTTGAGGTGAAGATGAGGGGTTCGGTCTCTGGACTGTCGGTCTCCTTTTCAGACAATGTCTTCTTCTCCGGCTTGACTTCCTTCTCCTCCTTGCCCTCGGTGCTCCGCTGCCCACTTTTGACCCACAAACCAATCGCCATAATCGTGAAATTTACCGCAATCAACATGGCACTTGGCAAATAAGTTCCGATGCTGACAAACTTTTTGGGGGCTAATAATAGGTAAAAGAAAAAGCTCTGATGAAAGTGTTCGAGGAGATTGTTTAGACTCCGGAACAGACTCTCCACTATCCTTCCCATTGTAACTTCGTCATGCTGGCCGATCCCGCTAACTTGTAGCGTAATCGCATCGATATGATACGGAATAAAGCTACTGTGAGGTCCCGTCGCATGTCCTAGTCCCTGGTTCACCATCCCGCGAAGCATGGTCCGTAATCGGTCTTCATAGGAGTCGGAGTGGGAATACATCTCTTGGAGGCTGGCGTGCACGCCCATTTGGTGCCCAGAAATGTGAACGGCTGTATTGAAGAGGTCGAGGTTGGGGAGTTGTCCGTTGATACCATCATACACGACATGAATGCGATCCCAGGGGTTGGCAGTGGGATAGTCGACGACTACAACACCTTGAATCGCGCCGGACGTGAGCGGGAGACTCTCAACTTCCGGAGGGTTGTGTGTGTCGTGGTAGGCATCAACCCAAGCTTGGGGACCGGCGCGGGCATCGGAGGTGATTAGGAAGATTACGTCTTTAGACCACAGCGACCAGCCTGCGCATCATCAGCATCTCGTAGATATTTAGAGGTTGTAGGGCAACTAACGTTTGAAATACCTCGCCAACGCCATCACAAGGGCCACCCCACTCTCATTCAACCTCTCCTCCCCGTTGATCCAGGGTGCTGCCAACACCACCGCTTCGGTCGCATCTCCCCTCGGTGCCTCAAGAAGCGCATACACATTCTCACCCTCGTAAACAGCGCCTCCAGCTTCGTACCGAAACTTCTGTGTGCCAACTTTGAGCCCTTGCCCCTTAAATATTCCACCGATCATCTCTACCACCTCTTCCGTAGTCGCATTCCGCCAGCCAATCGCTTGCACCTCATGCCGATACGCACGGAAAACATTCTGTTCGGAGCCGGTGAAGTAGGTGTGGACACCCCCGGGCAGTAGCGCGTTTTCCGAGATGTAGGTGTTGCGTGAGTATTCGTCGAGTGGAAGGAGAAGGAGCCATGTTACGCCGACTAAGATGCAGAGAATCGATAGCAAGGGAAGGAATTTGAGAATTTTGGTAGAGCGGAGGGTGCCTAGAGGTGTCGGTTAGCTGATGAGGTTGTTGTGGTCACTGCCGGGTTTGAGAGCACTGACGGGGAAGGGCCATGATTATCCACAAAGGGAAGAAGCAATCTCAAATTGAGCGAGAAAAAGAAAGGCAATGTAGTGACCGTGAGTCAATGCAATGGTGTCATCGAATCGTTGGATTGGTTGTGAGTGCGCAAGTCTTTCAAGCACCCTGCTTGGCGAAGGAGGTACGGTAGACGTTGAATTAAGCTCACAGCCACGCTTCACAGCCGCGCAACCTTTGGTCCTGAAACTACGCCACATCTATATATTCCAACATCCCTATCCAAGATCTCGGGATAGAATTACAGAAGTGGATGCTCCAACGCCAACAATAATTCTACACCATCTATCCTCCGGCTACAACTGCCAAACCGTCGTACACTTTCTGCCTAACCTGCACAAATGTTGAACCCTTTCCTCCCGGGCCGGTCCCCAAGAATCCGCCCCCTCCGTCTTCAACAGATATATTCCCGACGCCAGTTTTCCTCACAACTACAACTCCATCTACTAGCAAAGTACCTTCGCCCTTGAACTCAGCTGTATGTCCGTCATCGTGCAAAACTTTCCTCAGATCTGCCAGTCTGATATCACCAACATGTATCGGCTGTGCAACACTTCTGGTAGCAGCGGCGAGAGCAGGCGGGAGTACATCCAGTACCAATTCCCTGCCTCCATCAGGATTCGAGGGCTCGTCTGTATCCGTGATTGTTTTTTGCTTCTTCGAGTCCGGTTCGACTTCCACAGGTGCGACGCGGCCAATAACATGCACCACGCCAAGGCCTCTGACATTCTGCCATTGCAAGCCACGAGACAAAGTATTACCCAGCTTCACTGTCCATGCGTTGGTATCCACAGAAGCGTTGACTGTGTTGCCGGTCTGCGGCGAAAACACATCAGTTCCTGTGCCTCCGCCCCGACTTGATAGCGCTGCCTTCTCTCGATAAAACTCGGCCAGGTATTTTGTCTCCTCTCGCTTGCCGCCAATAAGAATCAACTTTTTGGGGTCGATGAGGGGTAGCAGCATTCGTAAACTCTTCTGATCGTGCAGACCCGCAAAATCAATGAAGGTAGCGCTGATTTGGATGCGAACTGTATCTGAGGTGGTGGCAAGTTTATTTGGCGCTGCAAGAACTTCGTCGTCGTCCTCCTCTTCTGAACTCTCCGAAATCTCGCCTTCCTCTGCCGAATCCTGGGCCTCTGGGTCGTAATCGTCGTTGCCGTCCGAGGCAGCTTTGCTCACTTTCTTTCGTCTCTGAACGCCCTTTCGTTTGCCCATCTCCGCGGCTCCTTTACTACTTCTGCGAGCTCCGCTTCCAGGTTTGACAAGCTCCTCGTCCCACTTTCGCTTCTTGCCCATAACTCTAGTTTCTTCCTGCTTCTCCCCTTTGTCGTCTGCCAAATCCTCGTCCTGCCTTTCCTCTGCCCTCATGTAATCGTCGGGTCTGACAACCTCACCGTATTCATCCACACGCTTTCGCCGTACCTGGAAAGGGAACATCCTGTTCCTTCCCTTTGCACCTCGAACATCAAAGTCGTAGATACCTTCGCCCCGCAGCAATATGTTGACACCTATGTCGACTTTCTCACTCACGCCTGCAGGTATTGCTCCACCCATCATTACCGTCGCATGAGAAATCTTCTTCGACGTCGCCGTGGTGAGGGCTTTCCCTTGCCTCTCGGAATCCGAGTCGTCCTCAGAAGATGAGGATGCATCTTCATCGTCTTGGTTAGCGTCGACTCCGGGGGGAAGGCCAGATGTTGACATTAAGGATTGGTGCTGAGAGGTGAGAACTTGGCGGGCAGCCATATGTCGTTGATACGACAATAACTCGTCGCCTTCTAGTCGTATCTTGCTTGAGGTTTTAATCTCCTGAGATCCATCGATAGGTACGATTTGTCCTACTGCAGAGCTGTCCTCATTTGTGGTTGTCGCCTCTTTCCATCCCTGCCACAGTCGGCCACTCAAACCACTCCTTCCCTCACCGCGCTCTGTCAAAACTACTACGTTTTTGTCATCGCTCGCGAGCTTGAGTAAGGCATCTCTGCTGAATCCCCACTCCAGACTTGAATCAGATGCAATGATGACTTTTCCACGCCCGTCATTACTGTTCAAAGCCCTTGCTAGCTGTCCGGGTGTTGATATGAGGTTCAAATACAAGAAATCGAACGGTCCGGCTTTGTTACCTGTGGCCTCAGATGTTCCATCCTTCTGGTCTTGGTCCTTATTTCCTGCACCCCGGCGGTTATTTCGGTTGCCTCCATGACTCGACTTTTCGGCGATAGACTCGAATTCTCTGACCACCGCTTCGTCCATCCATTCCAACATGCTACCAATGACCTGTCCAAGCCGCTTCACCTTTCTTCCTGCCAGGTACAAGTTTATCCCCTTTCCTTGGTTTCCTTTCCCGGAAAACTTCGGATCCTTCCTCCATGCGTGTTCCAAAAGATATGCCAGCTCCAACACTCTCCCCACTGAGTCCGTAGGTATCAAAACAGTCCCTCCATTTTCGACGGCGGTTTTCCTTATCGTATCTAGAAGAATCTCATCCCTTTTTTTCCGCCCACCAGCCATATTCGTAACTGTGGCATTCTTTGACGAACACACCAGCGCAGTCGGTTTCAATAGCGACTCTTGTACTCTCCCCCCCTCGCCACTGAGGAATGCGGCGCCCCTTAAACAGTTCTCGCGCGACAAGTTCCAGTCAACCGCATATACAATCGACTCCTGCGCCTGTTGGATTTTCCATATCGTACCACCCAACGAGTGACCCGCCGAGTACGCCGTGATCGTAACACTACCCAACTTCCCAGCTACCCTAGCAACCGCCGAGTGCAGCGGAGTCGGCTGTGAGTACTTTAGCGTCACGATCTTGCCGCAATATGAATCGATCTCTGCCGAAGTAGGCGGCAGCTTCAGTGCATCCTTCGGCAACTCTGCATTCGCCCCTGTGGCCACAAAGTTGGCAGCCGTAAAAGTCGTGCTCGGATTCGACGGGAAAGGTACTGATGTAATTGTGGAGTCTAGAAGCCGCGTGAACGCTTTTGGTGTAGAGAGGTAGATGTCCTGTAGCAGCAGGCGACCAAGGTTGGATACGGGGAAGGTGGAATAGACTGGTATCGAATTGAAGATGGGGATATGCTTGCAGGCATGCGCATATGCGCCCATATGCTCGAGCGTCGGGTGGGTAAGGAGGATGAGGTCGATCGTGGGCGTGTGTCGCTCAAGCTCCGCGAGCATCTGGACGTCGAAGCTGGTATCCCAGCCGACGTCTATTAGGATTTTTATCCCATTGTCGAGCGCGAGGAGAGATTGGCAGGCGGGAGAGTCGGATTGCGCTCCAAGAAGAGCGGTGAAGTGGAACATAATCGGCGGTCAGCGTTGCACGCGCAAATATGAGACGCCAACCAGAAAATGGGAGTGGTGGTAGGGTACGGTCTCGGGGACTATGCTAGGGCTCAATGATAGCTGAGGTTACGTAGGGAATGTCCACTGGAGGTTCGCGGTGTTGAGAGATTCGTATGACGGAAGATGGAGAAGGTTGCCTTCGAGACTCCCGGTCTGTGGCCAGTTTGACGTGTTTGGCGCGGTTTCGTTGTGTAACAGCCACAAAAGAGATATGTTCATCAACTTTTCTAAGGAGGATTATGGTCAATTCCGAGAGATTCGAGATGTTGGAGATCTAGCAATATTACTCTCTGACCTAACAAAAGCACTTTGGAGCTGAAACCCATCGTGATATCGGCCGTCTTGAACTGTCTCATTCACAACCCTAACCTGCCTGCCAAGCTTGCATCCTAGCGTCGAACTTAGAACTTAGAGAAATTTTGGACTTCGTTGGTTCACAGTGCTCAACACCGAACAGCTTCGAATTCCCCAGCTGTCATGGCCCCGCGCACCTCATCCCCCGCGGAAAGCGAGTTTGAACTCGACATATCCAATGCGCTTGCTGATAGCCAATTCCTCAGCGACGACGACGACGGTGCGCCTCCCATACGATCCATCAATACCAGAGAACTCTTGAATGTTGACGACATTCTTGAGGGTAGCGGCGATGACGGAAGCGACGATGAGGCGTTCATTGCGGCGCAGCAGGCGGCAAGAAATAGGAAGAGTAACACGGTGAAGGGAAAGACTACAAAGGGTGGTGGGTTCCAGGCTATGGGTTTGGGTGCAAATCTGTTGAAGGCAATTACGCGGAAGGGGTTTTCAGTACCGACGCCGATCCAGAGAAAGACTATCCCGTTGCTGCTTGACGGGTTAGATGTTGTCGGCATGGCTAGGACTGGTAGTGGAAAGACAGCCGCCTTCGTGATACCTATGATTGAGAAGTTGAAGACGCATAGTGCAAAGGTGCCTACGACCTGGCGGGATTGGAAATTGAGTGGAACTCATGGCTAATTATGATTTATAGGTCGGTGCTAGAGCAATTATCTTGTCGCCCAGTCGTGAATTGGCCCTGCAAACGTTGAAGGTAGTAAAGGACCTTGGAAAGGGCACTGATCTCAAGTCGGTGCTACTCGTCGGAGGAGACAGTCTGGAAGATCAGTTTGGCTTCATGGCTGGCAACCCCGACATGTAACCGCATCTCTTGCCCGCTTGATGTTCTTCAACGTTAACACTGCGCCAGTGTCATTGCAACTCCCGGTCGCTTCCTCCATCTCCAAGTCGAGATGGAGCTAGATCTCAAATCCGTCCAATATATCGTCTTTGACGAAGCTGATCGTCTCTTCGAGATGGGGTTCGCATCCCAGCTAACAGAGATCCTCCACGCCCTCCCCACCAACCGCCAAACCCTCCTCTTCTCTGCCACTCTTCCAAAAGCCCTGACTGAGTTCGCAAAAGCCGGTCTCCAAGAACCAACGCTTGTGCGACTCGACGTCGACTCCAAGATCTCACAAGACCTTGAATCCGCATTCTTCACCGTCAGCTCCTCTGAAAAGGAAGGTGTGCTCATCCACATCCTCAAAGACGTTATCAAGATCCCAATGGGCGAAACCGGTATCACGATTACAGGAGAGGATGGCGAGTCTAAGGGGAAGAAGCGGAAGCGCGGTTCAGATTCGTCAAATAGCAAGGAAGCACCATCGTCATACTCAACTATTATTTTTGCAGCTACGAAGCACCACGTTGAATACCTAGCTCGCCTGATAAACCGCTCCGGGTACCCGGTCTCCTATGTTTATGGAGCCCTCGACCAAGTTGCGCGTCGAAACCAAGTCGCCCGTTTTCGTTCCGGAGAGACCCAAATTTTGGTTGTGACTGACGTGGCGGCACGAGGTATCGATATTCCCCTCCTGGCAAATGTCATCAACTACGACTTTCCCCCTCAACCAAAGGTATTTGTGCATCGTGTGGGACGTACTGCACGTGCTGGGAGGAGGGGATGGGCCTACTCCATGGTCCGCGCCGAGGATGCACCGTACCTCATCGACTTGCAGCTCTTTCTGGGCCGCAAGCTCGTTTTTTCAAAAGATGGCGAGAGGAAGTCACGGAAAGATTTCAATTTTGCACAAGATGTAGTCGTGGGAATGTTACAACGGGATCCTGTCGAGCGCTGTGTCGAAGCGGTTAACAAGCTCCTTGAAGATGATTCGGAGCTGTACTCACTCAAAGGTGTTTCCGTTCGTGGAGAGAAGCAATACCAACGCTCGCGACCGCCAGCATCCAGCGAGAGCGTCAAGCGTGCCAAAGAAATCATCGCTAGCAAGGGATGGAAAACCACTAACCCTCTCTTTGCGGACGAAGTCGACACTATGGAAGCTGAACGCGTAAAGATGTTGGCAAGAGTCTCAAACTTTAGACCCCCAGAGACCATCTTCGAGGTTGGCCAACGAGGACTAAATAAATCCGAGGCAGCAGCAGTGATGCGAAAGCGTAGAGAAAAGATCAAGATCGACCCCTCCAGCCATCGTGGCGCCGGGCACTCAGACTCAGAAGACGATGACTCGGAGGCCGAGGCAGAAGCAGAGAAGAACCGGACTGCAGATGCGGCGGATGCACTAGGGGATGACTCTGATATCGACATGGAGGCGGCATCCGACAACGATCTCGAAGCCGCATTCTCAAAGCCAAAGCGCAAAGCACAAAAGAAGAAAACATTCGAAGACAGCGAACACTTCATGTCCTACCACCCCTCCACCTCTCTTGCCGAAGACAGAGGCTACTCTATCACAGGCGGCGTCACATCCTTCACTGAAGCTGCCCGCGGCGCAACAATGGACCTGGTCAACGACGAAGCCGGAAAGGGATTCGCCGAAGCACATAAGGCCAAAGGAATGCGCTGGGACAAGAAGGCAAAGAAATATGTGTCGCGTGCTAACGACGAAGACGGCTCCAAGGGCGCCAAAATGATCATTGGTGAATCCGGACAGAAGATCGCCGCATCGTTCAAGAGCGGCCGCTTCGACGCCTGGAGAAACGCACACAAGATTGATCGGATGCCGCGCACCGGTGAACTAGAGGCTCCGGGAGTTAATAACAGGTTTAGTGGTGATGGCGCGCCGATGGGCGGGAAGTTGAGGGGGAAGATGTATCATAAAGCTACGGCGGCGCCGAAGCGGCCAGATAAGTTCAGAGATGATTATGCGGTACGCAAGAAGAGGTTTGATGAGGCGAAGAGTAAAGGTCTGGTTAAGGGCTCGACTCCAAAGAGTGAGATTAGGAGTACAGCGGATGTGACAAAGGCAAGGAAGTTGAAGGAGAAGAGGAGGGAGAAGAACGCAAGGCCGTCGAAGAAGAGGAAGTTATAGGTATCATTTGTAGATATGTTTTGTTATGACGCGGGAAACGGAAATAGAAATGGAATGTTTTTATGGCAGTCAATTATGACTTTGGAAGATGTCTGCGATCTTCTCTATTATCCCGAAACAGCCTTTCGACTCCATTTACAAAGATGACGCTCTAAACAAACATTTACCAATTAAACCACCACCATCTCTCTCAATCCAGCTTCCAGCCGCGCCACAACTACAGGCTCTGTCTCCAAGAACCTATTTCTCCAGAACCTGACACCCTCAATACTCGCTTCTCTACACAAGGCGCCGCGGTCCTCCGCCATCTCCATCTCTTCGCTCGCGACACCAAGACTCCACCCAAACCTTTCCGCCGCCTCACCCGCCGTAACCCCCCTCTCCCACCCAACCCACTCCACAATCCTGCGAACTGTCTCCTCATCCCTCCGCCCTACATCCTGCACAACCACTAGGCCGCTGCGAAATATCCTCGTTCTCACAGGCAGCTTCAGCGCCTCAAAGCGTCCCGCCGCCTTCTCCAGGTCTTTTGGTGAGATCAGGTCGATCCCGCGGACACGGTTGTATAGCGCCCACAGATCGACGAGCGTTATCACACCACCCTCCTTCTTAAGAACCCCGCGGGAGTCATCAGAGAGAAACTCGGCGATCTGGCGAGAAAGCTCATCGATCCATGCGCTCTCGCCCGCTGAGGACGTAGTCGCAAACATATCTCTACTGACCAACCCGAGTGCTTGTGCAACGCCGGTATCCGCCTGCCCAGTAAGGCGCGAAAACGACTCTGCAAGTGCAATGACCTCCTTTGCAGCTGCCTTGAGCGACTCGAGGTCTTCGAACGCCGTACCTAGCACTAATTCATTTTTGCGGGTTTGCGAAAGTCCCTTCCGTTCCAGACCGCCGATACCCACGCGTTTGGTGGAAGCTGAGGGGGATGGAGGTCGAGGAATCGGCGGCGCGGAATAGAGCAACCATTTCCGCTGTGTCCGCGCAGACTTTAGATGCATGAGGAATGTGGTCGAGCCACCGGCACGGAATGAGAACTTGATGATTTGTGCATCTTGCGGCGTGGGGGAGGCGGTACGTGGAGGCGCTGCAGGTAAAGGCAATGTCACAGTGCGCAGGGACCATCCGCAGAGCTCACAGTTGGGGAGGGACGGGTGGTTGTGGAATGTGCATCGGGGGCACGCAAGGTCTGAATCCGGCTGTGCTTCCTGAGGAGGAAGTGTAAGTGGTTGCTGCTTGAGGGAACTTTCCAGATGTGAAAGTTGTGGTTTGATCCCACATGTCAGACACGGAGAGATTGAAGCGGCCTGGGTGATGCCCGGGATGTAGTTCGAGGGGATCGGATTCGAAAATGAGCATATAGTGCATATCCAGACGCCCGTAATCGGCGGCGGTGATGCAGAACGGATAAGTGGCGTAGAAGATCTCGGACTCGGGCGTGAAGAGCCGATAAGTGATGGTTCCACACCGTTTAAATTCCCAGCGGTAGGGTGGAGGTAGAGAGCGACCTTTGGCGAGGATTTCAAAAAGCCTGCCTATGTATGACGACATTAACACATGGATGATGCGCAATGTCGGGTTTGGGAGCGAACCCAAGGTTCAACACGGTCCACATCCTTCAACTCCACAGCTACCGAGTACTTCCGTGGTTCATCGTTATCGACATAACATGCGCGGTGCGTGGTGAGATATGCAAAGCCGTTCTGGTAGTGTGGGATTTTGTATTTCCTTTGAAGGGGTCTCGTTAACTTCTGGCTAGGAATGATATCATGGTGGGGTTGGTTGCACTTACCCCTCGTATAATCCGACAGAGTTCTGAACAAAGAGGAGCGTTTCATCGGATAGTAGCTGTGGTCTATTTGCGGGAGTAAGTTCTATTGTCGTAAGCATCCTCTGCGCATTCTGGAGATGTGAGTGGTGAATGGTGAATGTTTAATATTCTACGGGAAGATGTCGTGCAAGTGAATGGGACATTAGGTTATTAGTTATCTACGCGTGCAGCACGTGCACGGACTTCCCCACATTGCATTGCTTATGTGCCTGCATAGAATCTGTAGAGTAATCAAAGTATTGATTGAATGAATGAATACTAAATACGTATTAATACCGCAGTTAATCCAGCCCTATTCTTATTGATATCTTAATTCGTGACCGTATAAAGCAAAGGGAAAAAGCAGAAACCAGCGCCCACAAAAACCCCCAAAAAACAGTGATCCTTTCCAACGCTCTTATCCTCCTCATGACAGCATATCACATTACCTAGGTATTACATTTGAATAACAAAACCTCACTGAAAACCAAGGATCTAACCAGAGCACATCTCACAGGCCTCCCTGTTCTCAATGCTGCACTGTAAAACAGCATCAGCATAGATATCAACCTCGCGATCCTCGCTGCCGCCTTTCTTGTCTTCTTGAGTCTTTCTTCTCTCTAGCTCAACTAATTCCTCATCTGGCGGGCCAACGGGTTCAGTAGCAAGAAGGTTCGGGCTCTTGGGTTCAGGCTTATCAGCTTCAAAAGGCTTGTTGGCTGTTGGAGAAGCTGGTACGGGTTTAGGTGTGAGGGATCCATTGCCTGTAGTGGCAGCCATCATGGGTCGAGGGACCGCAGCGGATGAGCCAAGGGGCGAAGTGCGAGAGGTACGTTTAGGCAAGGCGCGAGCTACTGCGGTATCCTCGACCTTAAGCGCTTCCTTGTCGACAGTAAATTGCTATGATATGTTAGCGCCCGTCTCAATATTCGTGACGCGTGGCAGAAAATGAGCAGATGCCGTTTCAGAGGGTTGGAAAGGGATATCGTTTAGCGGGGTCTTAAACCGCCTCATAAACACGGACCAATAATAGTCTCATCATGAAAAGCAGATTGAATAAAGAAAAGTCGGAAGGAAAGCTTACAATAGCGGCTGCAGCAGCCTGCGTTCGGAGATAGTACATGCCGGTCTTCAAACCCTTCTTCCATCCATGGAAGTGCATAGACGTGAGCTTACCGATAGTGGGGTCGCGGATGTGGATGTTGAGCGACTGGCTTTGATCAATGAAAGCAGCACGATCAGCAGCCATATCAATCACATTCTTCTGCGAGATTTCCCAGACTGTCTTGTACAAGGCCTTGATGTCATCTGGAATATTGGGAATGCCTTGAATACTGCCATTGTTGGCGATGATCCTATTCTTCATAGCATCACTCCAGAGTCCCATGTCCACAAGATCTTTGAGCAACCAAGGGTTCACGATCTGGAACTCCCCGGCAAGCACACGGCGCGAGTAGATATTGGAGGTGTAAGGTTCAAAACACTCGTTGAACCCAAGGATTTGGGATGTCGAAGCCGTAGGCATAGGAGCGATAAGAAGCGAATTCCTGAGACCATGCTTTTTGACCTTTGCTTTCAGCTCGTCCCAGTCCCATAGGTCTGTGGGAGTGACATTCCACATGTCATACTGAAGGATACCCTGAGAGGCTGGAGAACCTTCGTATGTGGAGTAAGGGCCTTCAACCTCAGCAAGCTCTGAAGAAGCCTCGACGGCAGCATGGTAAATTGTCTCAAATATTTGAATATTTAGGTGCTTGGCTTCTGGCGACTCGAATGGCATGCGAAGTGCTAGGAAAGCATCTGCGAGACCTTGAACTCCAACACCGATAGGACGATGCCGCATGTTACCGCGTCTAGCCTCCTCGACTGGGTAGTAGTTGACATCAATAATCTTATTCAAGTTCTTAACCACGACCTTGGTCACATCGTGCAACTTCTGGAAATCATACTCCTCTCTTTGAACGTCAACGTAAGTTGGCAGAGCGATGGAAGCCAAGTTGCAGACAGCAACTTCATCCGGGGCCGAGTATTCGACGATTTCAGTGCAGAGGTTAGAAGACTTGATGGTCCCTAAGTTCTTCTGGTTCGACTTCTTGTTGCATGCATCCTTGTACAGCATGAATGGATTACCAGTCTCAACCTGGGCCTCGAGAATTGAGTGCCAAAGCTTCTGAGCCTTGATAGTCTCGCGGGGCAAGCCAGGGGTGTTCTCATATTTCTCGTAAAGTGCTTCAAACTTATCGCCATAGACGTCCGCGAGTCCGCGGGCTTCGTTGGGACAGAACAAGGACCACTGACCATTGGATTCGACACGCTTCATGAACAGGTCCGGAATCCAGAGCGCATAGAAAAGATCTCTAGCGCGGACTTCCTCCTTTCCGTGGTTCTTCCTCAGATCCAAGAACTGGAAGACATCTGCATGCCAGGGCTCAAGGTAAATGGCGAAAGCACCCGGTCTCTTGTTACCACCCTGATCCACATATCTTGCGGTATTGTTGTAAACCCTCAGCATGGGCACAATACCGTTTGAATTTCCGTTAGTACCCGCAATGTAAGAACCAGTAGCGCGAATGTTGTGAATGTTTAGGCCGATACCTCCAGCGGTCTTGGAAATCATTGCGCAAGTCTTCAAAGTATCGTAGATACCCTCAATAGAGTCTTCCTTCATGGCGACCAAGAAGCAAGATGACAGCTGGGGAGAGGGTGTACCAGCGTTGAAAAGCGTGGGAGACGCATGTGTGAAGTACTTGGAAGACATGAGGTTGTAAGATTCAATAACCTTCTCGATGTCGTCACCATGAACGCCAACTGCTACCCTCATGATCATGTGTTGGGGCCTCTCGGCGATTTTGCCATTGATTCTCAGGAGGTAAGATCTCTCCAACGTTTTGAACCCAAAGTAGTTGTAATTGAAATCCTTGTCGTAGATGATGGCAGCATTCAGTTCGTCTCGGTGTCGCATAACAGTTTCGTAGGTCTTCTCGCTAATCATGGGGGAAGGTCGATTGTTTTTCTGAGTACCGAATAAGTTTGCGCCTGAGTGGGTGGGGGTAATGAGGTACATACTGGGTTTACATAGTGGTAAAGATCACTGATGACTTGCGAGAACATCTTCTTCGTCTGCTTGTGCAGATTGCTAACAGCAATACGGGCTGCGAGGATGGCATAGTCCGGATGGGTAACAGTCATATAAGCAGCTGTCTCTGCAGCCTATGAAACGGGTTAGCTTGTTTCTCAC
>Ga0307512_10000676_pt1 | contig 50399 bp, 65 predicted proteins | sample 14_EM_MG_FD_200267 | JGI IMG/M metagenome (GOLD analysis project Ga0307512, IMG submission 200267) | Populus trichocarpa ectomycorrhiza microbial communities from riparian zone in the Pacific Northwest, United States - 14_EM | ecosystem: Host-associated > Plants > Roots > Unclassified | place...
GATTGAGCCGCCAAGCTGCCGGCAGTACAAGCCAGGCGACTTCCTGGCCGTTAGACCACTGAATTGGGATGAGATAATCGACGAGGATGATGATGATGAGAACTGGGCGGATCCCGGAGCGCCGAGCAGTGGACGGAGCCGTCCTGGCGATGACAATGACAATGACGACGGCGACGGTGAGGAGGACACGCAGGGCGGTGAGAAAGGGACCGGGAAAGGGAAGGGAACAAAGGATGGGAAGGGGAAAGGGAAGGGGAAGGGGAAGGGAAACGGTAAAGGGAAAGGTATTGTTATACTGTATGAGTCAGACTCGGACACAGAGGGTTAAATAGAGCGGGTATATTTAGAACTGGAAGCATCGTCCGCCGTGTCAATTTCCTCAGATGATGATACCGACTCTACCGAGTCGAATGGCGAATACGACTCAGAACTTGATCCTGATGTGGATATGCGCATGGAAGATGATGTGGACGCACCGGACGGCGTTGATGTAGACGGAGATGTGGATATGGAAAGGGACGGTGACGATGATGAGGAGGAAGATGAAAAGAAGGAATATGAGGAGGAGGAGGAGGTGGATGAGGATGGGGAGGAGGATAAGGATGAGGATGATGGCAAAGAACCTCGGACGATTGGCCAGGGAGAGATGGTAAATACATCGGCTGACGATGTAGATACCATGGTAGACGATCAGCCAATCGTGCTACCTGAGCAATGCTAGGAGATGTGCGAGCATACCCCACGGCCACAACCTCCGGCGCCTGCCCCACGGCCACAAACCCCGGACCCTCGCCCACGACCACGAACTCCGGAGACTCATCCACTCAGTGGGCTGGAGCATATGGGGCTTGTGACGCCGCAAAAACCTCGCCCAGCCGTGCCAACTCAGCGAGAAGCTGAGGCAGCCGGAAACACCTCGGATGTGGATGTGTATCAGCAGCTGCTGATTGAATCGGCAGGTGGCGACAGTCTCCCCGATGTCCCTCTCCCCGATGTCCCTCTCCCTGAGGCAGGCCCGGATGGCTCGGTAGGCGAGGAGTGAACCAGTCCTCGCGTTGCAGAGGAGGACATGGTTGTTGCGTTCGGGTTAGGGTCATGTTCTTGTCTTGTTCGTTTCCTTTGTTCTAATCTATTTATATCAGGCTTTCGATTATTACACGCATCGCGAGGTTTTTGGATCGCTCAAGGTTGATTTTATTTATAGGTTTGTATTGGTTTTATTTCATTGGTTTTATTTTATTCAGAGTATTATGGGACATCGCGCATGCAGTGTTTTTGCAACTCCTGGCGTGTAACGAACCTCCTCGTGATGGTGTTGAGGCTAAATAAATCTCTCAAGTATCGGGAGCTTATACACACACCAGACTGCTCAGGCCCAGCACCAACTTTCGTCCCTTTCTACATTGAATACTCCACTCCTCCCGTGTCGTCGACAATGCCAGAGAAGCCGGCTTTCCGTTGCCCCAAATTTTCATGCCGAAAGAAGTTCACCTCAGACAGCTGGCGACTTAAACATATCAAATTACACCATCCTGAACACCTTCAGAAGACTCTGACTGTTCGCAACGCGCCCCGACGCGTTGAACCCGCTCAGCGTCATGAATTCAACTCTAACAATGATTCAGTCGAAGACTTGGACGCGTTTCCCTACCTTGAACACGTTGAAAACATCGCAGATACGGAGTCTCAACCACCGCCACCTCTGCCGCGGACGGAAATATACCCCGGCGCCGGCGCTCCACTGATCGATTCCATTGCTGAGCCATGGGAATGCGACGCTCAGGGCTGCCTTGAGACGAACCTACAAAACAATCCCTACTATCCGTTTGCGACGCGCGAAGAGTACAAATATATCCAGTGTGGGATCAAGAAGAAGGGCATGAAGACGTACTATGACAACGTGCTGAAGGAAGAAAACACCTCTCTGCGTTTCCCAAGCGTCAACAACGGGGATGGCGTCCAGAAGCTCCTGGCTAGCATACCAGATGATCAGGCTCTCGGGGAGTGGGAACTGCACACTCTCGAGGAGATGAGATGGAATGACAATCACCAACGCACTATCAAATACTGGAGTCGAGACATCATCAAAAGCATGAGATGGTTGATCCGGCAGCCAGCCTACGCCCAACATCTCATCTTCGCCCCTCAGCGTTGCTTGAACAACGATACGCCCCCGAAACGCCTATATACCGAAATGCACTCTGCGGACTGGTGGTGGGAGACACAGGTACGGAGAGATACTCGAGGATAATAACGTGCTAATCGGTGTTTGGTCAACACTCAGAGTGGGGGATACACGGGTTCCCTTGATCATCATGTCCAACGGAACGCATCTCTCGACTTTTGCTGGCGACAAGCAAGAGTGGCCTGTATATATGACAATTGGCAATCTATCTTCGAAGATCCGCCAGACGCCCTCAACGCTCAGTGTCGTAATGGTCGCTCTCCTACCGATTCCAATTAAAAACCGCAATAGTTCTCAGAAGCGGCTGGATCTGCAGCGGCAAACAAACCGAGAGGTGCTGAATGAAGTACTCCGGCGGCTACTCCAGCCACTCACCTTTAAACAAAATCCCAGCGCTGGGAGCGGGTATTACAACGTTCTCTGTGCAGATAGCAACTTCAGGCGTTGCAAACCGGTTTTAGCAGCATGGCTTGCAGATTGTCCAGAGTATAGCGACCTACATCATCTCGAGCGGCATGTCTGTTTTTGGTGCGAGAGTCCAAAGAACGAACCTGGAGATTATGTGCATCCTGACAAGGAACACCCCCGGCGGGATCACAACCTATATAGAACGTTCAGCGATGCCAACACCAAGGCAGCGGATGCCTAACTCTCGTCGCGCCATGTTCACCGAGGATTCAACGTGTTTTGACATATGCCCTGTATTGTGAGCGATCTCCCGAAGCCCGACCTCCTCCATACAATGCAGATCGGCATGCTTGACCACCTCCAGAAGTGGATTTTGCACTTCATGAAGACGCACGAACGGCTTGACAAGTACAATGCAATCTTGTTATCCGTGCCTGCTTACCACGAGCTCACACCAAAAAATAAGTCATATGAGGAAGTTACTCAATGGAATGGGAAGGAGATGAAGGAAATGAGCCGGTACCTGCTTGGAGTTGTAACCCAGTCTCTACGAGGTGGAAACCCCGCTCAGCGTCCCATATTCAATGGCCCAATTGAGTGCACACGGGAATTGTTATAATTCTATATGTATGCTCGATATAAATCTCACGATGATGCAACATTAAGCTACATGGAAGACGCCTTGCATCGTTTTCACACCTTCAAAGATGTGTTCTTACTCGGGCGAGCCGGCAAACAGGCGAAGGCCAAAGCCAATGCCCTGAGAACGGAACTCGTGAAGAAGCAAAAGGTAGACGAGGAAACAGATGCTGAAACTTGGACGCCGTCCAAGAAGCGGCGCGAAATGAACGCCTGGCGGGATTATATTAGCCACGAGATAGATATTTCAAATGAGTTAGATGCCCACTTCAACTTTCCGAAGATCCACTTGATGTCTCACTGGGCCGAACAGGTTTGTCGATACGGAGCCTTGCAACAGTATTCCGCCTAGAGACATGGACAAGTACCTATAACGAACCTCAAGGATGGTTGGAACGCCTCCAATCACAATCTCAACTACCTGCCACAAGTAATCACCTTTCAGCGTCGCATCCTCTGCTTCGAAATCAGAGAGCTCAATCTCCAAGCCCTCGCTCAGCGTCGGGAGAATAGCGCTGCCGCCTGCAAAGTCCTCCCTTCTGGTGCTGATCTGGCTGCCCCCCAGAGCCCCCAGTCATATGCGAAGCCCGAATTCATGGGACCCCAAAACCGCCGTGATGGAAAGCATCCTGACGCTATGTTCAAAGAATTCAGAGCATTACTTGACAATACGCAAGACGCAACGCACCGCGCGGCAATATACAGCGGCACGCGGGAGTTTATAAAGCATATGAGTCGTAACAAGAGGTATATATCGGATGAACAACTGCATGCAATGGAGCTCTGTATTTACCATGGTATTAAGGTTCAAGTTGAGGGTTTAGAAGGTGAACGCATGTCTCAGATGTGTCGATGCACAGGAAGCCAGAGCTGGCGCAGAGGGGCTCGATGGAACGACTGGGTGTGGGTAAAGCAACACCCGGGGAGGTGTTATGGCGCGCTGAATGGCCGTCTCCCGTGGCAACTGCAACTACTATTCAAAATCAAACTCCTAAACGAGGATGGAGCTTTCGTTGAGTACTGGTTAGCCATGGCGCTCACCACAATACCGGAAAACTCGGGTAACTTGGATCCTGTCTCGAAATTTGTACAAGTGAGAAAAGCACCGGCAGCCGTTGCTTTGCAAGTTTTCAGCGTGGGAAACATCGTCGGCTGCGCGCACGCAATTCCAGAGGTAGCTACTAGTACTAAGACATGCGACGGACGGAACGAGCGATGGATTGTCAATAGCCACATGGATCTGGCTACTTGGAATGATGTGTATAATTAGTAAAGAGAGAATTGCATTTTGCGCGCAGGTAGAAGGAACGCGAGGAGAGATTTTCGCAGCGTCACCCATCGCCAGAGCGTTGGTTTAAAATAGGAGACCGACAGAGCAAGAAGAAACGGTGAAACAGCAATCGGAGGGCGATATGCAACGCGACACATGGTATTGAGGCCGGGCACGGAGTAATCCGCCACCGGGGTGTCTCTGACGGCTCTGACGGAGCGCGTCCACTCTGACGGAGCCATTCCGCCCGGACGGAAATATTTTTTGCTGATGGAGGGACATTGGAGAGAGGGACATCCGGGAGATGGACACCGGGGAGACTGTCACCACCTGCCGATTCGCTGAGTAGCTGCTGCTCCACATCGACATCCGAGATGTTTCCGGCTGTTTCAGCTTCTCGCAAAGTTGGCGCTGCTGGGCGAGGTTCTTGCGGCCTCACAAGGCCTAAAAACTCCAGCCCACTGAGGGCATGTGTGTCCGGAGTTCGTGGTCGTGGGCGAGGCTCCAGTGTGTGTGGCCGTGGGGCAGGTGCCGGAGGTTGCGGCCATGGGGTATGCTCCCGCATCTCCTGGCCTTGCTCAGGTAGCGCGGTTGGTTGATCGTCTACCACGGTATCCGCATCGTCAGCCGATGCATTTACCATCTCTCCCTGGCCAATCGTCTGAGGTTCTTTGCCATTATCCTCATCCTCATCCTCCTCCTCATCCTCAACCACCTCCTCCTCCTACTTCTCTTCATCTTCCTCATCTTCACCGTCCCTTTCCATATCCACATCGTTGTCTAAATCAACGTCGTCCGGTGCGTCCGCATCATCCTCCATGCGCATATCCACATCAGAGTCAAGTTCTGAGTCATATTCGCTGTCCGACTCGGTAGAGTTGGTATCATCATCTGAGAGATTGACACCTCGGGCGACGCTTCTGGCTCGAAATATACCTGCTCTAGTTAGCCCTCCTTGTCCAAGTCTGCCTCTGACATTTGCTTCTGCAACTGCAAAGCAACGGCACAAGAGATATCATCTCCCCCTGGGGTTCATTTCAACATACCTTTCTCTTTACTGTTTCCCTTCTCCATCCCCTTCCCTTTCCCCGTCCCGTCATTTGTTTCCTTCGCTTTCCTGGTCACTTGCTCACCGCCCCGCGTGTCCTCCTGACCCTCGCGGTCGTCATTATCATAGCCATCGCCACGACGGCTCCTTCCACCGCTCGGCGCTCCGGGATCCTCCCAGTTGTCATCATCATCATCCTCGTCGATTATCTCATCACAATTCAATGGACTAACGGCCAGGAAGTCGCCTGGTATGTACTGCCAGCAGCTTGGCAGCTCAATCTTTGCCCTGAGATCATCGTTACCGTACAAAGAGAAACGCTCACCGGAGCATTTAACATTCCCCTAACTGGTTGTCTGCGGATTGGAGTGATCGACTTGATCCCCAAACGAATCAGGGTTGTCCCACCTCCAATTCTTCATTTTGTCGCGGGTTTTGTCAAACATTTGCGCCATATATGAACGGAAGGCAGCCCACCACTCCCGAAAAGGCGAATTCCTGCTCCTGCGGTGCAGCCACATCAGCTGGAATTGTGAAAATTGGCGAGTCGTGACTGGATCAAGAAACATTATATCATAAAAGATGTCCCTGGCCCTCTCATCCTTGACGCCGCAAACATTGTATGTCCGTATGAGTCCACTGTTGTGTTCCGAGATGAATCCCTGTACACGGTCCCGATCCAACGACAGGCGTCGATTTATAACCGATGTCGGCATCTTTGCCCTTGGATTCCTCTGTTCTTTGCTGCCGCCCTTTGGTGCCATCGCTGTGAGATGAAAATGAATCTACATCCGAAACGTTAGCATTATGATACAGTTGCATGTAGCGGAAGGAAGCCCAGATGGAAAGTGAGGGAAAGTAGGAAGTTGTGTAGGTTCTCGGGTGTAGTTTGGAAAGAGAGGAGTTGTTTTGTGCAAGTCACGTGATGTCGAGATCGGGATGCTGTCGGTGTGTATCATACGGGACGAAAAGCGAAAGGAGGTGTAGGCCGGAAGACGGGATTCATAGACTCCAGTTCCGGCGATTTCTTGGTTCAACTTGTGAGTTCTGTTGGTTAACAAACACAAAATGGCCCAGTCTTCATCTTGCAGAACCACATACCACCTCATGAACGACAAGCCTGGTGACATGATTTAGTACTGGCGCAGATGACCGTTTACGACGCCGGGCGTTGCTTTTGCATTATACATCATTTTTCCCCTCAGACCTCGTACATCTCGGAGCAAACTGTCTAGTTCCCAAGTTTCCCAACTGTGCGATCATCCAACTCGGCTACCAACACCTAGCCGTGGAAGAAGCTCACACAACTGATGTCGTAGGATAGAGAATACGTCATTGTTCGCTTTGCGATGCTTTTAGCTCTGCCAAAGGGGGATTTCCATTGGGAAGCTGAAGATATAAACAATCGATGGTTCGAAGTATTGTGCCAAGAACGAGTGCAATACTATGAGAATTGAGTCAAGAAGGCATAAAGACCCTTCAAGCGGTGGAAATAGACCTTCAGATGTTGCTGTAACAGTGAACATCGATGCTGGGATTAATCTGAGTTCGATCTGATGGCAGTGAACCCCATAATTGGATGATTTTCAAGGGATCTCGTCCCTGAGTATCGTCACGGGCAATAGTGATTTAGAGTCTAGCACGGTATTCACTACGCCTCCCTGTTTTCTCGAATCCCTCTCTGGTCGCTCAAATAGGAGTCTACCTCGCCCGATGTTACATATGCATGCAGAGGAAGTTATTCCTGCATTCTCAACGTCGAACATCCATATCGGACTATGCCATCCCAAAGTCCTCACCCTGGCACGACTCCGGTCGTACCAATTCTTCAGAAACAACAAATGCGTAGGCCTTCGGGGAATTCTCAGCTTCCCCCTGTTGAGAGACGCGTTTCCACACCGGCTGGCGAAAGGGATTACTCTCAAGGAGGGAGTTCCGTAGCATCTTCAATCCCTGGTCCGAACTCCACCTCCTCATCTACGCTGAACAATTGTGGCGTGGCAGATAGTGTGACTGTAACCCCGTCTGCTACACAGCGACAGTTAATGATTACACCAACCGCCTTGCCGGGTATAAGCAGTTGTAGCACACCAGCACCCGGAGGAACCTCACAGACAGACTCAACGCGTCGCATTGTATCCAGCCTTGCATCAGGCATTGCTAGCACTTCCACGAGTCCTCTCCGCGGTCTTGAAAACCTGCCTACCCCCATCCCTAATTCAGAAGCCCGCAGGACCATTACAAATCCACTGAGAACGCGAGCTACAGAAAGGAATCAGAGACAAAGGCAGTGACAATTGCAACCGAAGGCGGTATCTACACCTCAATCAGTGGTCTCCGGCAGTTGCAGCATCCATCGATTTGGTCACTCCAACATGACGCGTCTTGTATTTGCAACAGGCAGACTCATGGAACTCTATATGTGGAACAGACGGCCGTTTATGAGGGCAAGCAACTTGGAGATGTTAAGTTATGGAACGCGATGCGCTGCGAAACCATTTGCTGAAGCCCCACACTGGCATATAATAGAGAAGTACTGGAACACCGCTATGCAGCAAAACAACATTTGGTCCATAGCATTTGAGGCATGCACAAAGGAGATCTTGAAAGATGTATGCTGAAGCGACAGCCCACGTTGGATATGACACGATCAATCCGGTACCAGGTTCGAGCACAAGTCCACAAAGTTAAATCCCATTTTATTCAATCAGCAAGGGACTATATAGCAGAGCTTTATGATCTCCACCGCTTTGAATCCAACGCAGAGCGTTTGGAATTCATTGATTCCCTTCTAGCAGACAATAAGTACCTTTTTCCTGTGGCGGAGCGTGTGCTAGGTGGTGTGCGCGGTGCAAATCCAACGAAAAGAGTGTCGAAAGCAGCTAACGAATGGGCAGCGTCCACTTTACTTACTGCCGGAAGCAATCCCAGGGTTGATCTACATCAAATTTTATCATCGGGTGAATAACCGCGCTAAGTATGCTAATGGATTTTATAATTCCATGATTGATGACAAGGACAGTCATATACCCTCGCCACTGATCATAGTTACCTACACAACGTTGCGCCATCCTCTCCAGGAGTGGCAAAAGAACAATGGAGTCCATCCGAAAGCTTCCAAGTCAAAGCTGAAAGCGGACAGACCTGATCGCTCGAACTACTTCAACTGCACGAATGACGGTGGTAAGATCGTATCCTGCTGTGCTGTAACGGGTCGCAAGCTGTTATTCTCGCCTGGCGTTGCAGACACGTACACATTCTTGATGAATACCTGGAACACACCACCGGAGAGCTACCAACAGAGGGTGTGTAAAAACACTCTTGCCACAGTCAAGCGTCAGATCCAACAGGCGGAGAACCCAACGCCTTCTGCGGCCATCAGCACGGAAGCAGCGCATGTTGGCAATGCTATTCTTCTTGACTATTTGACCTCCGAGGTGGCGCTTGAGGAGCCTGAGATCAGAAGCACTGACCCAAACATCCTAATCGGCAACAATTGAATGAATGACGAACTACATTTCGGGATGCCAAGGGGCTGCGAGGATTACCACGATGAAGGTGATGAAATCGACGAGAGTGATGCCATTCCAACCGCCCGCTGGCGACGACGGGCCGTAACTGAACTAGCCAGATTTGACTCGGGAACAAGTGATGTGGACGGGTATGAGGGCGACGATGGTGACGATGCGGATGCAGATGAGGTGGAAGAACCATCACAAGCTGATGATGGATTAATGCAGACTTTGGAGCACTGAGGGTATAGTACTAGAGAGTGTGAAGATTGGACAGTATATTTCAGACTTGTGAGATACGATAATGGCGAAGGAAATGCAACGGCAAGCGATGTCTGCGATGCGAAGACTGTATTGTAATATGTGACCAGATCTCAAAGTTAAAATGTGGCACTCAGCTGGTAAAAGGCATAAACAGCGCTAGGCGTTGGGTAAACGGCAACAATGTAAGTGCTGCGATGTGTGTAATATACATGTCCTTCTGATGGTGCATATATGTCACCACATACCGGATGCAAAGTAAAGGAAGCCTGACGCCGGGGCGGGAAGTGAAATATACAACGCGACGAGAATTGGATGCATGGTATAATAGCCGCCGCAAGGGAGGTTGCGTCATAGCCATCAGGGCCGTCACAAACACCCGCGTGTTCGTGACGGAAACTAGGTTTGTTGCTGATGGGGGATAACGCATGGACAATAATTGCAGAATCTGAGGAATTGTTGTACTTCGAACCGATTGTTCAACTAACCCTTTTTTGTCTTCTCCTTCTGGCTCTCATTCCTTACGATTTGAACCTTATCCTTGTCTATCAACATCTCTTTCTTTGATATAATGAGCCCGAGATATCTGATGGTTGCCTTATGGAATTCACTTCTTTCTGGTTTCAGACAACGTCCGGACTCGTGAAGGTGTTGCATAATCCATTTGACATGTTGCTCGTGTTCCTCCTCCTAATTGCTATATATCAATATATCATCCAGACTGGCAGATGCAAACCCATATAGGGCTTTTCTTATGGTATTATTAATGGATCACCGACATCTGCAGGGATGTTTGTGGTGCCGAATGTCATTACTATAGATTGAAACAACCAATATCATGTCTGAAAATCCAGCTTATGATAATCCCCCTCCTTGACTCATAATACATTGTATACCCCTCGGACATGCATTTTAGTGTATATTCATGCTGCTTGAAGGACATTCAACATTTCACTTATTAATGGAAAGGGGGTACCAATTGTTATTTGTCTTACTATTAATATCACCATAATCAATACAGAATCTTAATCCCGCATCGGGTTTCTTTTCAACCTGAACTGGACCTGTGAACTGTGCAGATTGTTGGCGAATAAGCCCTTTGGATATATTTTCCTCCAGCCATTCCTTAGAGACAACCAGTTCTGCTCTTGACATTGAATACAATAGTCCCCAAGTTGGTGCTTCACCTTCCTCCGGACGTACCTGATTATCGATACACAGATGATTTGGAGGGAGTCGGTCTGCTAAAACCTGCGTAACCAGGGGTCATCACCCATGATAATGTTTCGTGACGACTTCCTCCAAAGGTCATTCCTTTAAGTGTTTCGCTTCAATCGCTTTATTAATATCATACAGTGAGGCTTTAAACACTTTGAGTATTCCGTTCCTACCTGTTTGAAGAAATGAGGATCCATTATGTATGACAATATTTCCTCGGAATGGTCATTGCGATTTGATCTGTGGTTTCAATAGTCCCTCTTGCTGAGAGTAGACGGGTTCTTGAGAATCCTTTGTTACTTCTTGTACAATAATGAGTACATCATGGCAATGTGTAGTGCAATGCTGTGATTCAAACATGACAGTATTTGTGGTGAATCATTCTGCCACACTGTGCAATCATTACCAGGTGATTCCAAGACCTCTTGGATAGAGTTCTACATTCATAACAAACATGGGTCACAGATCCTTATCATCTTGGATTACCATTCCGACCTTGGCAATCTGTGTAATATCTCCACACTCTATAGGTCTTCCGTCAATGACCTTGACCTGTCAGTACTGTTTCTATGCTTCGAGTCATATACGATGTTAGCAAGCAAAATCTTGATCCATACATGATATGCATGTAGTTCGGCAATCCATCAGCGTACGTATCGGTAGCTCTTGGCCGTTCATGGTCAATGTAAAGGCTGTAATGAAGTGTTTCCTTTCCATTGATCTTTCCAATACCTCTACCTTGCTAACTGAAAGACACAAAATTCCAAAACATTTTAAAGCATTCAAAGTAATCTTGTTCCAGTCAACTAATGAGTCATTCTTCATTGGTTGGCTACTTGTGATCCCGAAATCTTAGAACCCGCCCTGGTTCCTACTTCCTTTACTTCTGTTCCAACCGCCTTGAATGTCTGAGCCTTCTTCCTAGCTGCACATTCTGCTGCCCTGTGGTTAAACCCAAGACAATTCAAACCTCATCCATCTGCAAACCTTATTGCTCTTTGATCTGTCGATATCCTGCTCTGGCCTGCGCTGAGATCCACAGGTGCTGGTATTGTAAATCCAGCGACAGTTTCAGCAGGAGCTGCAGCAGAATCTTTTGGAGGTGCGGGGGGTTTGGGGGAGATGGTGAAACCTGTGTCTCCCTGATATTGTGCTGGTTTCTCAGCTTGTCGTTGTTAGCTCAGGTTATCCTTCCTTTGGCACACCATTACAAAAGCAGGGTGTTCCTCTGGCATATCACAATAAGTGAAAGAATCCTTTATCTCTCTGGGCAACCACATCCAGACAGCATTTCGCAGGGCAGAAGGATTCCAATCGAGGTTTGCAGCGATAACATCAAACTCAGCATAGTCATGATAGAACCTATGGTTCATTTGTTCATTTTTAGGAGATAGTAGCAATGTCATACCTGGTGTTTTTGACATTTGAGGCAGCCAATAAAATCAGTATGCATTACAACCACCAAGTCTCTCCTCAATTACCTTCCTTGTCAATACAAAAATCATTGACATTCTGTTGACACATTTTCAGAATTTGCCAGGGAGCATGTCGCTTTCTATTTTGCCTATACAGGCACCCTGTATGTCATTTGTGATTGTCTGCAACCAATTACCACCTCAATGAACCATCATGCCAGGCCAAACATTGTTAATGCTCCATTGACATACACTTTCAGAATGTGGCAAGGAGTGTGTCGCTTTCGCTGTGGCTTGAAAGGACAGCCTATACCAAGTTGACGAACCGCTGAATCCAATCACCACTCAGATTACCCAAGATGCAAGACGAAAAATCATTGATGAGGTGGTGACTCTCCTTCTCAGGACGGGATAGGGAGCATGTCTCTCTGGTTTTTGTGTATAAAGGTGGCCAATACATCAGACAAGGACAACGACATACAATTGTCAATTGTTGCGATTGGCAGTAGATTATCTGAATGTGACCACTAATTGAAAAAACGCAAACCAGCAGCAGGGATTGGAAGGGAGGGGGCTAGCTGAACATAGCAAAATCCGTGGGTTGACAGGTACAAGTTCCGTGTTTGGCCCGCCAAGAACCAGCAGGTTAGGTTTTTTGGATGTGTCTGAAACTAAGTTGAACCCAGACCGCTGCCGGGTTACTTGGACCTAGTGCTAATATTAGTCAGCAGAAACAAGTGAGAGATGTCTGAAGAGCATGCTTTTAGTTGTCTTGGTGATGAACTTTAGCGTTCAGTCGACGAATCACGGCGCTTAGATGATGCTAAGCAAACCGTTTCCTAGCTGAGTAGCAGCCAAGATGATGTCACTGGATCAAGAAAACCCCTCCAAGCACATACATATATTTGCCTTGCCTACCCACCATACTTACAATCTCAAGAACCTGCAACATACCCTCCTGACATTGTGCTAGGCCCTATCCTTTCTAGTCGCCATTACTTCAACTAGGTATAGAAGGTTCCCGGGCTGCAGGAACTGTAAAACAGCTAAGATCTTGTGACGTGCTGCGGCTGAGGCGGCTGTGGTGCAGCTGTAGTAGCTACTCCTCCTCCCTGCGGCCCTGATCGAGCTACTTTCTGGGCGTACTTCCCGAATGAGAAAAACCTTCTCTCCGATCGATATCTTGATATCTCGCTTCCAGTTCCTCTTCTTGGTCCTATGGTTAGTGTTCCGATTTCATTGAGGTAGACAATACCATTGTCCTACTTGGTGCGCACATCGGGATAGAATGTGCGAATGTGTCCTAGTAGCTCATCCCCACAAATACAGGGTCCTAACTCTTCCCATGGATGGTGTTGGTTATTTGGTCCTGGGGGTGTATGTGGAGATGGATCGTCAACTTGGATGGCTTATACTCTGGCAATCTGGTAGCCTCCATATCTGGACTCATTCGGTTTGCTCATCTGGAGAGACCAGGTTTCGAAGACCTTCCGCTTGTTGTCCATTTTTGTGTTGATTGTATTGAGGGCTTTAGTGATAGGAACTTCCTCTGTAACATGTACTGGTATTGGGGTCTCTTCGCTCGGGATGGCCGGAGGATTCACCACTACAGGAATCTGTGGAAGGGGAACTCCAGCTTTGATTGAGTAGGGGGAGACTCCCGGCGCAGTACTTGCGCCATCCGACTTGATGCGGGCGAGAGCTTCTGTGGTCGCGCATGTGTTGAGGACATGATTTTGCAGCATGTCATATTTGAATGGCGAGGGGTCTCTACGGTCTAGGTCAAATTTCTTCACAACTTTCGCTCTCAATCCCCAAGCGTGGGCCCTAAGTAACATATGCACCTGTGAGTACTCGGCTAAGGGTAATTTCTCGATTATAATGTGGGTGCTATTGTCGTTGGTGAGATTACCGGCTTACAGGCTGGCATTGGGGTAACACGACGGAGCTAGAAGGTAGAGAGCCCATCGTCCCGCTCCGCTGCACCTCTTGCAGCTTCCCAATGGGATATTGTCAAAAAGAGCGGTTCTGGCTCGAGGTGCATGGGAATCGGGTGAGAAGGTATGATACTTCCCGGCTGTGAGGATCCACACGGAGTCTCTGGCAGAGGGAGTGAGATCAAAACATCCGAAAGAGGGAATGTATAATTCGTTGTATGATATGATTATGTGAGATGAGATGACAAGATGGGATCCAGGCTGAGATCTATCTAGCCCAGAGTTTCCTGACAATATACTCCCCGTATTTCCTTTCATCTCCGTTCTCCCTCCATTTCCGTTCACCAGCCGTCACGCTGTTCATCACCATCATCCCAGTACCTCCATACACCCGCTGTGTCTCAGTCCATCTCCATCATCCTGTGTTCTCCGTATGCCTGCCGTCACTTAGTTCTCTGCAAACATGAACGCAGGTGGTGAGGGTGGTGGTGGTGGTGGTGGTGATGAGACACGGATTTTCCCGCCACCACTCATCCCTGGCCCTTTGTGCCAAGCACATCTCTCCTCCTCAGTATAACCAGATACGCAAATCCAAAAAAACATCATAATATCATCATCCCAAGGGAAGGACCCAGATGTAGACCCAAAGGAAAACCATGAACCCAAAGGAAAACCATAAATCCAATGGAAAACCATAAACATGGACCCAAATGAAAACCATAAACTCAAATGCAAGACATAAACACTGTCACTCCTTGTTCACCCGCTTTCTCCTGCCTAGTGTCAGCAACCGGGTGGGTAACCTGGCAGCGGTCCGGGTTGGGACCGCAAATACAGGTCGGTTCTGTTCCAGACCCGGCCAAATTCCCAACCCTCTGCCTGTTGGTGGGTGAAACCCGGTCCCGTACCCGTCAACACGCGGGTTTCTCCGGGCTTGGCTAGACCCGGCAGCTCCAATCTCCGGTCTTATGTTTTTTGTTTCGATATCTATAGTCGCATTTAGCTATGGTACTCTTTAACGTAAAATATTGACAATGGTACGTAGCTAACTGTTTGGGATATACCGGCTGCCATAATGCAGAAAACGAACAGCGACACGCACCCTACCATCTGCGGAAAATGTCTGTCAACGGAGCGTCAACAATTATTGGTCGTGTAACTTGGGTAATCTGGAAGGCGACAGGTTGCACATTGTCCGAAAGACCGTATTGGCGGCCTTTTTATACAATACAGAAAGCTACATGCACCCTACCCCATCTTGAAAATGAGCATCAAATGTGCATCAACAATTTTTGCTCTTGCATCTTCGGTAATATCAGTGCCACTTAACTACAAGTATCCAAAAACATGGTAATGACAGCCTTGATATGCAAATATGTCCAGAATATTGCCACCGCAGCCTCCCGGAGAGTAATAATTTATTTCATTTTCCGAGCTACCACCAAGTGTTCTTAACCCTTCTGACCTACAAAACCAGTCAAAACGATGTATATAGACAATAATGACCACTTTGCACTGGGATTAACCGTGATGCAACACCAATAATCGTTGACGCTCCGTTGACGCTCATTTTCTGTTAGGGGTAGGGATCATATTACTTTCTCTTTTTCCTATAAATGCGATCAATATATCATTTTGGACTTTCTGGAAAGTATTGCGACCTACATTACCAAAGATACACGACCTATAATCTTTGACGCTCCGGTGACACTCATCTTCCAGATGGTGCGGAGAGGGTACCTTATCCTGTATTGCTTATGAAGCCGGCCACAAAGTCCTTTCTGACTTTTTGTAATCTATTGGCGGTCTGATTGCCCAACACGCAAAACTGAAAATCATTGATACTCAGTTGACGCTCATTTTAAAGTGTTGTATAGTCACTTGCTGCTGCCATCGACAATAGTAGAAGTCATTATTTGAACTCTGTTATTGCCTTTCTGTCCGATTCGGAATCAGCCAGTTGGCAAAGGCACGCCCAGAACTATTCTCGCACGGGAATCTCTCATTCTACCAAAATTGATACATCTGTTTGAATACGGTATTTTGCAAGCTATAGATTTCTTAATGAACATATATCCTCATGGAACTGCTCAGTATTCTCCCGTAATATATCTCTATGTGAAATTCTCGCTCAAGCAACACAAAGAACCTGGTGAAAACAGATTGACCCATTCTGTCCTACTTTTTCTTATTTCCCTTATTCTTCCTTGTTTCCATTGCACTGACAGTCACCAACTCTTTTTCAGCCTGTTTCATTGTCTTCCATGGTGGCTGAATCAATCCAGGAACATTCGGTGCGATACTAACAACACGGTGCTCTGGGCTTTCTGAAGTTTAAAGTGACTGCAGGGCTCTATGTCAGATTCATTGTCTGCCTCACATTTGTCTTTACTCTTGATTGGATTATCCAAATCACCAATCCAGTGAAGCCAATTTTCGGTGTCGGATATGCTTTTTGGTGCGCTATCCTCATCACTTTCAGGTGGATGACAGTCGATTCTGCTGATTCGGCGGATATATTATACTTGCGTTCGTCATCCAGGGATGTCCTTTGCAGACAAAGATCGTGGCAATGGTGATCTTTCTGACAATTCAAAGGCAGCCACACCATCATCTTGGGAGTTCGACCAGGATGCTTTGATAATCTCTTCGGTATCGGAAATGTATCCAATGACTGTCATTTACTTATGTTGAGCGCGTGATTCTTTCTGTGTAGCACATAGAATTTGGCTGCTCTGCCTCATCTCCGAAAAGTCGTGGACCATGGCCATTCTGTGCAATTAGCATTCCTCTGCGTCTTCCTTCAATTCCAAGTCATTTGGAGTTTCGGCTGTATCCAGTACTGCACAATCACCCGGTAATATTCCATTATTGGCTCGAGCAAACTGCCGAGCTATGACTTTTTCCCTAAGCGTCTGCCCAGTGGTCTTAGACTGTCTCCGGCCAATAATATCTTGCCGAAGGGAAAAACTGGGCGCCACTCCAACAACATATGGTATAATATGGAATATATCGTGACCCACCTTGGAGAGATCGGAGTGCTGTGAGTGCGTTTCCTCCTGCTGGCACTACCAGTCGGTGATATCGGGTAACCCGAATGTACTGCTAATCTCCATGGGGTCGGAGTGGTAATCATTATCATTTGGATTTACTAGCCCCAAGTTCCTGGGTACTTCAGGCGGAGAAGTGAAATAGAGCCTTGCGGCAGCCAAGAAGCATACTGCATGGTCGCTTCGTCCCTGGGTCGGTTCTGCCACCCATGTAGGTGTTAAGTATTCATCATCATTGGTGGACAAATCATATGGATCAAAAAATGATTGACCAAATCCAGCAATGATTGCAGAGGGGAAGAAGTTGCTTTGCTGATCAGTTCCGGGTTTAGAAACAGCCATTTGTCATGTTTGGCTCAGTATTCGTTCTCCATATAGTATAAAAAGGCCTCCCGGTATTGGGTAGTATGAGAAGTCTCCTCCTCAGGAATCATATCTATCGCAATGTCCCACATCCTAAACGATCGCCACTTCCGCAAAGGATCTAGAATATGCACCGTGATGGGATGCAGAACGGTCATTAGAGTGACTTCGGCATAATATTTGGACAGCTTCTGGCATGCAACCTGCATGGTGAAATATAAGTTTTTCTTCAATTTGGTCTTCTTCTTGGCCAAAGCTCGCATCACGCCATCCACGTAATCAAACTTGTCATTGTATACTTGAATTACACGATGCAGAGGAATGGTATGCCGTTTCGATATCCACAGGGTCAAGTACCAGAATGGCCTCAATACTTCCATGACATACTTGACAATTGTCTACTCATCCTGTGATGTGAAGAGTGGCCAGTAATCGATGTATTTTAGCTTAGTGAGCCGCTTGCGAGTGAATTCACGTAATCGGTAGAGCCGCTCAAACAACTCCAGTGTCCAGTTCGAAAATGACCTTATCTCAATATTAGGTAGTACTCGAATCCGGACCTTGGCCATTTGACAGTCAACGATCTTCTTTCGTCTACCAGGTGTCAGTGTAATGAAAACAGTAAACATTCTCTGCTATATGAATGTCAGTTTCAGGTCATTCACAATGTCTTGAATTCTGGACTTTCTCAATTATCATTGCCAAACCTGACCGCATCGCCCACACCTTGTTGGTTCTAGCATTGCTCTCTTTTCGCACTCTTTGATTCTTCGCAATGTCTGTGCTTTCATTCTCTCCAAATTGGTGATCGCGCTGATGGATTTCCCAAGATTTGGTGGGGCCTTTCACCCCGAGACTGCTCATGAATGCACCCAAAGCAAGGTGAATGACATGTGCCATGCATCATATGTCGTTTCTCGTCGCAGGCCACACAACACAAGAGGCATCAAGGGTTGATTGCAGTTCCCTAGTCATCGAGTAATTGGAAGAAGCATGGTCTCTCGTAATTCAGAGTTAACGGCCGTCGGTTAGCTCAAAACAATCCAGAACCTCCTTCAAATGTTTGGCTAGCCTTGCTCCAATATGTTGACCCCTGACGTAGTAATCTTAATTAGCATTCGACATAGGAACAGAATGGGTTGCAACCTCATCTAATCCGAGTTGTCCTTCTTGATGTTATCGCCAATTCGTTCATTGATCTAAAGCAAAGCTAGATTTATTTCTTGACGGCAATTGCTTCTTAATTGCATCCACTGTCAGTGGGTATTCCCTCCGGCAAAGGTTGCTAAGGGTGCTGGCGGATGGAAGCCCCAGGTCGCTGCATAATGCATTATATGTCCGTCGTAGCTCAAGGTTTGAAATAGCATTCCAAGGAATGAGACCTGAAGCAAATCCTAGCATGAGGTAGCGATTCCAGGTATCTTGGTGAAATTCAGCAGTTAGGAAGTCCTTTTCTGCCAGTTTACAGAGTTGTGTCTGTCAATGAAGTCAATATAGGTATGACCAAACGGTAGAATATGAATTTCTTTTGCAATTTGACAATTGTAATTCCACCACTGTGTTGTCTCTTCAATATGGCCAATGCTGTTTCGTCAATGGTTGTACTTGTCAATTCAGACACTTCCGACTCTGTTAGTCTGTTTCACTTTGAAATGGGCGCTTTTGCCAGCAAGTGTGTCCCAATGGAGCTGGTGCCATGCTCTGATGGATGGCGAAGAACTTGATGACAAATGATACATATCATGCCAGGACTGCCGGTCTCCTCAATTCCCCAGTGCAAATACAACCACCATGATGGTGCATGTCAAGAATTTTTCCAACCAATTGGATCTTTCAAGCCCACATGCATTGCTGCCCACCAACTGTCAAATATGATTTGTAAAGTAAGGTCGGTCAAATCATGAATAAAGACTTATTCGTTTTTGCAAGATATCTTAACCTCTAGCAACATGAAATTTATAGATTGGGAATCCCATATAGCTGTTTGATGTTGGAGACCATGTTATTCCGCTTGAGAGACTGTCAAAGGTGACATTATTATTGAGTAGAACGCTGGTGCTTAAATATTGACTCTTGAGTTACTTGAAAGACAATAGTAAGATCAGTGAGACACTGCATGCATAGTTGTCAAGTTGCAAACTGCATCACAGCAGATGGACTGACATTCAAGAATGGCATTTAGGAACGACCCAAGGCATCTCGTTACAGTGAAGCTTACTGAGACCCACAAAATGTCTTGCCACTCCGAAGACAGATTTTTACGAGGTGGTAGCAGAATTCGTGTTGGGATTGTTGCCAACAAGGGCAGCCAATAAGGTGATTCTGGGTATCTGTCGATGCACAGCCGTTGGATTATGCAAGTTGCATCACCATACATCATTGACGCTGCATTGACGCTTCGTTGACATTCTGTAGACCCTCCGTTGATGGTTGGTTTCAGGACACAGTAGCGATGTTGTTGCACGCCTTTTTGCCAAGAGAGGCGGCCGATTGTGCGATTATACAGTAATGTCGCCACACAGAGCCAGCATTTTGCATGATGCAAGGCCAACAATCATTGATGCTCCATTGACGCTCATTTTTAGGAGATGGTAGCGCTGTTGTCGCAAGAGTTTTTGCCTAAATACCCCACTGACAGTTCACTTATGGGTTCATGTCGCCGCATAGCCCTTCCATTGTCCCTGATGCGAGCCCTACAATCATTGACACTCCGTTGACAGTCATTTTTAGGACATGGTAACAATGTCATTGCAAGTATTTTTCGGTCGAAAGGGAGCCTGTAGTACAATTATGGATGACTATTACTGCTCAACCATAGAATGTCCAGAGATGCAAGGCCATCAATCTTGGATGCTCCATTGATGCTCATTTTTAAGACATAGTAGTGATATTTGCACAAATGTTTTTGCCTAGAAAGATGGCCATCAGTTCGATTATGGGTTGATGTCACTGCATAGCCATTGGATTTTCCGAGATGCGAATCCAACAATCGTTGATGCTCTGTTGACACACAGTTTTGGGATGCGGCAACGAGCATGACAATTGCCCTTTTGGAAATAACGCCGGCCAATATATGTACATTAGAGTGACGTAGCAATGCAGCGCTTTGATTGTCCGAAGTGAAAGACTGAAAATCTTTGACGCTCCATTGACGATCCATTGACGCTCCATTGACGCTCCATTGAAGCTCCATTGACAATTATTTTTGGATGGGGAAATGACCAGCAGCCTGCCTATACTCAATTATCCTTTGGGACAAATCGTAAACACGTTATTGACTTCTGGTATTTCGTTTCTAATTATTTTCATATTCATCGAGAAGCTTTGTGACTGCTCGATTACTGATCAATCTGCATGCAGATTATGTGAGTGACAGATGACGTGGCCCTATCGTGTTTCTGCCACTTCGGCCGGCAATTGGCTGTATGTAGATCATTTCACCAATTGTTGATTAATATAGCTCGACTTCCTCATCTTTCCTCATCCAGCTCCTCCTCCTCGATTTCCATGACGTACCAAATGCAATTCCCAACTATCTTAACCATGTGCACCAGGTCCGCGCTGAGCATTCTGCGGTTGGACAAGTGCACAAATACCGCATGACAGTCGTCATCCAGACACATTCCTATTGAGTACTGACCTATCCTTCTGTGACTCGTATGACATCACACACGTAAATTGTGTTAGTATATTTCGTCACGAGTTTTGCGTTTGCTTTCTCACGTAAAACTAATCGGCAAACTAAAATCGAGCTTTTTGGCTGTCTTGCAATATGATTTGGATTCTGGGACTTTCTTATGGCTTGTTCGACCCTTGCACATGCATAATCGAATTATTATGTCTCACAGTTTCGTCACTAAAATCAAGAAAAAGATGACAGGCAGCAAAATTGGTACAGAAATTACTTTTCACTGAGATATGACATCAAAAATGTCAATTTGCATATCTGTTTTTCTGCTGACGCAGGAGCTGGCACCATCTCTTCATCACAATTTGATATTTATATGGTGATTAGCTGAGGAGGTTATATGTTGGGGTAAATGCATACGGGCTCAATAGGCTTTGCATTCAGCATAGGTGATGAATCCAGCTCCGTGGCTGGCGCAAGACCAGGCATACCAGAACCTAGCTTCATACGACTTTTTCCTGGTTGAGAAGTACCTTGCGGCATTTGCGATCTTCCGGGGACAACATCAAGACACTCCATGAGCTCTCCAAATGTTGTGAGAGCAGTTGAAGCTACCTTTTGATCCATTTACGGTTTAACGACAGCCGGAACCCTCAATACAGCTCTGCTGTACTTCTTATATCGTTCACTGAAGTAAATGGCTGCGTCCCCCCATCCTGGTTGTGTCAATTCGTCAAGCTTGATGTGCTTCTGCCGAAACCCCTCCATGTGATGCTGGTCCGGTTTGTGTATTGTGCCCATCACCCAGCCGGGTTCCTCATCTTTGCTCAGCTTGCCCTGCCCTGTCTCTTCATCATTCTCATCTTCCCTATCCTCCACATCGTTGGAACTTGCAATATCGTTCAGACTGTCTCCGATAGCAACCATCATCTCGTGAAACGTTCTTTCAGGCTCGCTGGTCGTGAAATCCGAGTTTTCAGCCCACTCCGTAACTTCCTGCTCCTGTCTAATCGCTACCTCTGTGGACTTATCTCGCTGTCTTGGCCCAGAGGTCTCTCTCTCAACATAATCCTCGATCCATTTCTCTTTCTCTTCGCTGCTTAACAAGTGTGTTGCTCATAATTTCTCTGCCCCAAGCCTCTTTTTTGATCGCAAGCTGCGCAATGCCCCAAGTGTTCAGACTCTCTCTGCCTCCAAGTCGCTCTTCCCATCATTCGCTTGAGGATGTCATCCTGTGGAACGATGTGTTGGTGTGCCGTATTTGCCAGCCAGAAGTGGCGAAAAGTTCTGTTTCAGAGCATTGATCATTGTTGTTTATGTTGACTTTGTCGTTGGGCGATATGTTGGATGTTGCCAGGTATGGACAGTACATCAGGAACAACCCTAGTTTCGGTCTGAAACACCCGGGTGTTCCGGACGGCTCTGACGGCTTTGATGGAACCTCGTACCCTGTGATGGAGAATTACACGCTTCCCGTCGCCCCGGCGACAGGTCGCGTTGCATAGCAGAGCACCCGGGAGCGCTGGCGACAAACCTGGGAGCATCTGGGAGCTCCTCGAATCACAGTAGAGCATTCTGGGAAAAACAACATCTTCTTTGGGAACGCTGCTGGTGCGCCTGGAACTCATAGCTACTACTAATCTTGCAACGATTTTTAAAACTGATGTATTCAGGTTGTATTCTCATCTATGTATCTAGGTATCTATATAGCTACCAATCTACAACTCAGAGATACACTCCGAGGCCGTGATCGAGCGAGTTTGGAGATGCACTGGGAAGCCGTGACCGAGTGAGTTTGGAGATGCACTTGGAGGCCAAGGTCGAGTGAACTCAGAGATGCACTTTGAGGCCGTGATCGAGCGAGTTTGGAGATGCACTTGGAGGCCGAGATCGAGTGAACTGAGAGCTGCACTTGGAGGCCATGATGGAGCGAGTTTGAAGATGCATTTGGAGGCCGTGATCGAGCGAGTTTGGAGATGCAATTGGAGACCGAGATTGAGTGAACTGAGAGCTGCACTTGGAGGCTGTGATCGAGTGAGTTTGGAGATGCACTTGGAGGCTGAGATCGAGTGAACTGAGAGCTGCACTTGGAGGCCATGATCGATCGAGTTTGGAGATGCACTGGGAGGCCGTGATCGAACGAGATTGGAGGAGTCCTTGGAGCTGGTCGATCTGGAGGCGGTCGGTCGGAGGCGCGCCCGGTGCTGAGACTCTATTCATCCGTTAGTTAACTCGAAACCGTGCGAATGTGACGAGGTGACTTTACCTTTGAAGCTCTTATGGAGAACTGGCTGGTGGCGGTGGATCGGTAGGGAGGTATGCCGGAAGCTGAAGCTACATTCAGGGGTCAACTCGAAATCGTGAGAATGAAGGGACGACAGACAATCTTAGGTGTATGCTGTACTCGGTGTATGCTGTACTCGGTGTATGCTGTACTCGGTGTCAACTCATGATCATGGCATGGAGAGATAGAGAGGGATGACTTAACTTTGTGTTCTTGCGATGATGGTAGAGTTGTGGACAAGAAAGAGGGAGATGGGGGATGAAGATGAGAACAATATGGAGAATACGAGCGGCTATGAGAAATCAGTAGTACGACTTGCCTGATTAGATTTAGAAGCCCCCATATTGGTGATATTACCCGCCGGATCGGGACTCGTACCTGCCGTATCGGGGATGGTCAATTGACTGCCACACGAAATTCTCTCAAGTCCCAGTTTCTCATGATGATTTCCCCCATCTCCTCTGATGTCTCTCTTTCTTGTGCTCAACTCTACCATCACCTAAGAACACGAAGTTAAGTCATCCCTCTCTATCTCTCCATGCCATAATCATGAGTTAACACCGAGTACAGCATACACCTAAGATGAATAGAGTGTCAGCCGCCGTCGCGCCTCCCTCCAAATCGACCACCTCCAAGTACTCCCCCAATCTCGCTCGATCATAGCCTGCAAGTGCATCTCCATACTCGCTGGATCACGGCCTCCCAGTGCATCTCCAAAATCGATCGATCACGGCCCCCAAGTGCAGCACTCAGTTCACTTGATCTCGTCCTCCAAGTGCATCTCCAAACTCGCTCGATCTTGGCCTCCAAGTGCAGCTCTCAGTTCACTCGATCTTGGCCTCCAAGTGCATCTCCAAACTCGCTCGATCACGGCCTCCAAGTGCAGCTCTCAGTTTACTCAATCTCGGTCTCCAATTGCATCTCCAAACTCGCTGGATCACGGCGTGAAGGTGCAGCTCTCAGTTCACTCGATCCCGGCCTCCAAATGCATCTCTAAACTAGCTCGATCATGGCCTCCAAGTTGATTGTTAACGAGAGACGGTGGGTGTACGGAGATACAGGGGTAACGGAGGTGCAATGAGCGACTCAGAGTATATATTCTGCAGAGGGGTAGATAGCATCTCATTATCATCTCATCTTGTTATATAACGAAAATACACACTCTATCTTTCCCATCTTTTGGTCTCACTTGCTCTTTCCGAGATTTCGTGGATCCGCGGAATTGCGTGGATCCTTACGGCCTGGTAGTATCATATCTTCTCACCTTCTTCCTCCGCTCCTCGAGCTTAATGTAGAAGGAACATGAGGAGAGATTTTCGCAGCGTCACCAATTGCATTGCAATCCCGATGCATGCGTGTACCGAAACGGCGATCGGAGGGCGATATACAACCCGATGGTTGGTATTGACGCCGGGCACGGAATAATCCGCCACCGGGGTATCTCTGACGGCTCTGACGGAGCGCGTCCACTCCGACGCAGGCATTCCGCCCGGACCGAAATGTTTTTTGCTGATGTACGGAGGCAAGCAGCATCTTCTATATCAAGGTTGGTGATTTAAATCATCTTGAATGCAGCCAAATCTGGCTTGCAACAGTCAATACAGCAGGAATAGTTAGGCTAACTGTACAACATGACATGAGTGTTAGTGTCAGTTACATTTATTATCCCTGGGATATTTTGAGACAAACATCAGCAGATGTCCTTTTCCTGGAAGAAGGTCGTATTTATATCTAACAATTATGCGATTTCGGCATTCATACACCACAATTTATCCCTGTTAACACAATAATATCATGGGACCAACTTATTGTAAATTGCGGAAGGGTGGGAAACCCCTTCAACTTGCAGCGATACGCAGCAGCAATCAACTTGAGTATAATGTACGACTTGGCTGCTACTTGTGCCATTCTGACATGTATCTAACTATATATCCCGCAAGACTTCCCACTTCTTTTCGTTGCCATCGTCCACTCCTATTCCACACCACCAACTCATGAATACAGAAATACTTCATCCAGGGGTCACCACATTGGAATCTAGCCGAACAACAGGCGTTTCAGCCGATATGTCACACAACGGCACACCCCAAGCACGCAGACCCTAGTTAGTTCACCGTGACGCTGCCAATGCAGCAACCAAGCATATGACCTAGGATGCACATTTAAAAATCGTCCATAAGACTAGTAGCAGCAAGTATAAGAAACAGCATATACTGCGATGTGAATATATCTATAGCATGGTTAACAGACATCAAATAACCATATAAGGTAGAGCAGGTCTACATAAATAGCTATGTGACCAATTTATAACTACCCGGAATGGGAAACCTCCATGGGGGACAAAAGCATTTGTCTGCACAGTCCGCATAGTGAACATCATGATGTTGTCAGCTCCGGAACTTTTGCGGACGAAATTCGTTATAAGCATTAAGGGTAGTGGATGACGCAGGCTCTAATCACCGTAGTGGGGGCCACAGAACCGTATATCGTTGAGGTAGTAGCGGAATCTCGTTGTTACAAGCAGCCACTACTATCTTGTAGATGTTCAACAGGTCTGTTACTATGCCAAGGCAAGGAGGTCCGGTACAGCTGGAATTGTCCGACATGCACCTGGCGTTGAATATGACTCAAATGCCCAAAAGCAGATTTTCGCGCGCAGCCGTAGGGGAAAAACAGTATCTGATCAAGAAACCTCGCGCCGAAGTACGAGAAGAGAAGAAGCGGGTGTTGAGTTTCCAGGGCCTGAAAGCGTGAAGGTTGCGATAGTAAGACACCCGGCGATGCTTTGTCAAAATCAAACAGACAGATGCCTTCATTGCCAAACTGGCAGCGCAAAACATCCGGACACATGCTGTAGACGCACAGGACAGGGTGCACCTCCGCCTAACCGACGCAGTCAGCAGACTCCACAGCCGACCCCTCAGCCGACACCATCTCTGCCCGGAACACCACCCGCACCACACTGTAACAATGCTGGAGCTCAACATTCCTATATCGTCAATGTGGCGCCCAGATATTCCTATCTACCAACAGCTCATCACTGTCCTGAATCGTTTACTCTCGATGCATCTGCCCAGGAAAGCCAGAATGATATAGATTTTGATACAGATATGCTGACAGATACAGGAACAGCCACCGGTTAGTACACTATCTGCTGTATCGTAATACAGCTAACATTGATTTTGAAGACCACCTGAGCCTTTTGAGCAACTGTGGCAGTGATGACTAGCATTGATTGATAGGAACGGGATTTTGCAATGTATTATTATCCACAATTAGTGGACACTATAAACTATATTTTAAAGGATATATTTATATGTATTATTAAAGGACAATGTAGTAATCAAGAAGAAAGTAAATGAAAACGCTTAAAAGGCTGCCAAAACAATGTGAATGATAGACTATGCAAAATGAATTGATTGCGTATTGCAGATACACAGATGGCAAAATGAGGGTCAACGGAGCGTCTACGATTGTTGGTCTTGTAAGTATGGTAATTGTGAAGTGATTTCATCGCTGTCTAGCATAATAGTTGTATTGGCAGCCATTATAGGCACAACAGCAAGCGACCCAGTCACTGCCCCATTCTGAAAAGGAGCTTCAATGGAGCATCAACAATTTTTGATCTTGTAAGAATGGTAATTGTTAAGTGATTGAATTGCTTTTTAGCATAACAATTGTATTGGTAGCCTTTATAGGCAAAACAGCACCCTGCATAGTCACTGCCCCATTCTGAAAATGAGAATCAACGCAGCGTCAACAATTTTTTATCTTGTAAGTATAGTAATTGTGAAGCGATTTGATCGCTGTTTAGCACAACCGTTGCATTGGCAGTCTTTATCGGTAAAACAGCAAGCCACACAGTCACTGCCCCATTATGAAAATCACCATCAACCAAGTGCCATCCATTTTTGCCTGTGCATCTAGGGTTATCTAAGTGTTGATTCGTGGTATTACTTCATATACGATGTATTGGCGGCCTTTTCAGCCAATTGATTGCTAGAAGTCTGCGTTACCCCATCATGAAAATGAGCGTCAACCGAGCGTCAACAATTTTTAGTCGTTTAAGTAAGGTAATTACAACATGATCTAGCTATGGCTAAGCATAATGGGTGTAATGACTGCCTTTATTGGCGAAAAAGAATGTGACACAGTCATTGCCCCATTCTGACAATGAATGTCAACTGAGCGTCAACAATTTTTGGTTTTGTATAGTGGGTAATCAAGGCATCGCACGGATGTATGAGTTCATAACAGTACTATTGACTGCCTTAGTACTCCTAAATAGAACACAAAGGGAAAAAGATTGATTCCGAAATAGCCAATGTTCGTAAAGTGTTTAAAAAGCGATTATTGGATGTCAGTTGAGCGATTGTGATCAAGCACAGTTATCGAACAGCAAACGCAAGAGCATTATATTAATGAACAGATGGCCCAGCTGCACAACCTGCTGACAACCCGCCCAATCTGAACGGGATTGGGGCTGTCCATCGAACCATACCCGCATTTATAGTTCGGGTATATTGCCGACCTGGACCGAGTATTTGGCCATCATTCGGTTCAAACCCGGGCCCGAACCCAATGTGGTGATCCGGAACTGTTGCCAACACTAAGGATGGCGTTTTGCCCGCTCTAGGCAAGAGGGATACTCAATGGGAGGAAGAGTTATACTTCACTGTGAAGTTTACGCGACACAATCTGTCCAAATATTATGCAAAAGTTACACTAATAATGTGCATGCTTCTAATTTCAGCAAACAATGTTGAATAGGTCCAGAAGTTGCAATCGTTTAGAATGTGGGACAAAGGAATCGATATAAATCCACACAATGAGACTTCTTATGCTACCCACTACCAACAGGCATTTCTAAAGTATGTGGCGACTGAATACTTGGCCAAATATGTATGTTTACCCATCATTAAACTAGACACAGTACCAAGTAACAATCTCATCCTCGCTTCATCAGCTTCTCGATCTGGTCAATCTTCTTTGGATCCACAGGATTTGTCAAGCAATGAGGAATCATAATTAATGTTTACAAATGTGCATCAGCAAAATGAAAATTTGTCCGGAAACCCCAAGCAAATCTCACCGACTCTCCAGTTAACCCCACTAGTATTCTCAACCTCTTCCAGATGTTCCCAGATCTGCCTGGAGCTAGGCAAAGTGCTCTCAGACTCTGCAAGAGCATTCCCAGGTGCCCCTGAAAGCACCAGCAGTTATGGAGGTGCATTCAGGATGCTACGTGATTTAACTTATAGAATTCCCAATTGTTGCAGCTGCTGAGAGCTCTGCGCAGGTCTGCAAGAGACTTCGAGAGCAGCTGAGACCTCTGCACAGCTCTGCAGGACACTGGGTTCTTTATTCTCACAACAATGATTGTTAGAGATCCACAAGGACAACACATTATGTCTATCATAGTCGTCTTTATTACAGTTACAAGATTTGTTACATCATGATATGGCATGGATTATCGAACTGGCTCTATATACATACAGCATTTGAACGTTATCAGAGGTGCACCTGGAGATGCTGATTGAGCGAACTTTGAGATGCACTTGGAGGCTGTAGTGGCAGGAAAATCCTTCTCTTAGCAGTCACTGCCATTCAGTTTGGTGGGGGGAAGCCTGCAATGGCATACCGATATCAAGGAATAACAGCGTTGGTTTCAGCATCAGCAAGTATATATTTGGGTGACTCCAGTGTAGATAGACATGGCATTATACAAAATGCACATTCTATCTTTCACAGCTCTTAGTTCCACATACACTTGCCGAACTTCCATCGATCCACGCAATGTGTGCAGTTCCTCACAGCTGGGTACCCATTTATATCCTCTCACCCTCTTCCCATGTTCATTAAACTAGAACCGCTCTTTCTTATTAATTTTCTTCAGTTGCCGTGATATCTCCACTTTTTCACCACAAAGTGATTGTGTAAACATAGATAGGTACTTACAGGGCTTGATCAAGCAAGTTTGAAGATGCACTTGGAGGCCGATATAAAATGAACCGCGAGATGCACTTGGTGCCCATGACCGAGCGTATTTGCAGATTCACTTTAGGCCCTGATTGTGTGAGATTGAAAGAGTACTTGAAGGTGGTCAATCCAAAGGCGGTAGATCGGGAGGGTAACACTACCGGAGCTGAGACTCTACTCATTCATTATCTCTTAAATGTGGGAATGTATAGAGTTGAGTAGAACAAGATCAGCAGGGAGATCAGAGATGGGACTGGCTGGGAGCGGGTGACAGTCGATCTTGGGACGATGCAGCACACAGTATATGCTGTATATGGTGTATACTGTACTCATTGTATACAGTACTCGGTGTATGCAGTACACAGTGTTAACTAATGATCATGGGATGAAGAGATAGAGTGGAATGGCTTAGCTTCGTGTTCTTAAGTGATGGTTGAGTTGAGGACCAGAACGAGAGAAGATGAGGCAGATTATCATAAGAAACTGGGACTTAAGAGAATTTCATGTGCAAGTCACTGTACGATCTTGAATACGGCAGGTACGATGTCTGATCTGACAATTACTATCACTGATACACACTTTTTCTCACCCTATCAGGTAAGTCGTACCCCTGATGTCTCTTATCCGCTCGTATCCTCCACTCCATTCTCATCTTTATCCCCCATCTCTCTGTTCCTTGTCCACAACTCTACCATTATCGCAGAACGCATAGTTAAGTCATCCCTTCCAATCTCTCCATTTCATGATCATGAGTTGACACTGAGTACAGCATACACCGAGTACAGAATACACTGAGTACAGCATACACCGAGTACAGCATACACCGAGTACAGCATACACCGAATACAGCATACACCAAGTCCAGCATACACCTAACACAGCATACACCGAGTACAGAATCCACCCAAGATTACTTGTGATTTCTTCATTCTCTACATTAGGAGTTGACCACTTTGATGTAGGTTCAGCTTCAGAAGTGCCTCTCAACATGATTGACCGCGATCGGTCAGCTTTGGATCAGAAACCAAAGGTAATATCACCTTTTCACATTCCCACGGTCATGAGTTAACTTACTAATGGATGAATCTCAGCACTAGTAGTGCCTTCTATCGACTACCTCCAAGTACTTGTCAAACCAAACTCGATCACATTCTCCAACTCATTATCCATACTCACCCAAATGAGGGCTCCGGGATGATATCTCCAAACTCACTTGTTCACGGTCCCCAAGTGCGTCTCTGATGTCGCTCAATCATGGCCTCCAAGTGTATTTCCAGATTCCCTTGATTAGGGCTTGCATGGTTGCACTATCATGGCAGCAAGGTGAATCTGCAAACTCACTTGATTACGGCCTCCATGATAGTATAATAGTGACATTCAAGTGCTTATCTTCAAACTTGCTCAGTTACAGAGTCAAAGTGTATCGGTGATTACCCTCAATTACCTCCTCGAAAAGAATCTCTGAACTCGCTTGAGCATAATCTCGGTGTTCTTCTCTGAGTTCTCTCAATCATGCACTCCAAGTGTAGGTCCAAATAGGCTCGATTATTGCCTCCAAGTGCAACTCCAAACAGGCGCCTACCTGGCCTTGAAGTCGATATCTCTCTTCCCTCGTTCGTCATTTTCAGACACACCTTACATTCCTCTCAAGCACCACCTGTAGCCGGTCCAGATATGCCGTGTGTAGATTGGTAGGTATATAGATAGAGAGATAGAAAGATACATAAATGTGAATGCAAACTGAATACATTAGTTTAAAAAATCGTTGAATGATAAGTAGCAGCTAGAATTTCCAGGCGTACCAGCAGCGTTTCCAAAGATGATATTGTTTTCCCAGACTGCTGGACTGGGATTCAAGGTGCTGCCAGTCTAGTCACTAGCGTCCTGATGCCTGTCACCAGGACTCCCTGGTGCTCGCAAGCTTGTCTTCAGTGCACCAAAAGTCCTCCCCAGTGCTCTGAGGTGTTCTCTAATGTATCACAATCCCTTCCATCGTACTCTTGTACCAGTCATCAGAGATCCCAGTTATTCCAATTGCTGGCTGGAATGCTCTTGTACAGTCTGATACTCCCCTGAAATTGACGCATCTAAGTTTACATTCCACATCCTCTCAGACACTCCAGAAGGCTCCCTGTGACTAAAATCCATTTTGCTGATGAAGTAGTATAGCAATATGAAACTATACATAGTTGGAGGTAGATGGCATTTGCAATGCAGCTCCCCAATGTACAGAAGTAGATACCTAAGGACTATCAGGAGATAACCTACATGGTTATGTGTTGGACGACATGTATCCATACTGGTTGAAGTTTGTAATGGCATGTAAGGCCGGATGCATATCAGGCAGCATGTAAGAGTATAACGTAAGATATGGTTACACATGGGGATGTGGAAATACAATTTAGTAATCCCAAGGTGAGATTATCGCAGTCTATATCACAGAGTTCGCAAGGAGTCAATATGAGGTTGCAGTTACCCTTCCCTGGACACGTCTTGTGGCATTGGCAAGAACCAAATCATGATTGCCATTACATCATCACCCCTTTTTGGAGCAGACCCTCTGCCCTGCACATGGGTGTATCAACAAAAGAAAACCAATAAGGAAACCAACCCAACAAGCGTAGGCCTCCATTTGACTTTGATAAGTCCCACAACCAATCAGAGCGCAATGAGCAGACTCACGGCGGATTCAGTGCACGAAGAAACTCCTCCTACATAGGTGGGTAATCAAAATGCCCGGGAAACCATTTATATTGGCCCGAAATCCAAAAGACATTCAGAAGCAGTCGAACTCTCATAGCAAATGTCGAATCTCAATCCTCGAAGTCCAATCGTCATCGAGGTTTCTTCGGATGCTCTCAGTGTAAGTTATCAACCAATTGCTGCACATTACTGAGCCTCTCTGCAGGTTTGCAGCTAATCCGTACATGACTATAACCGGCCCACAGTCTGAGTTAATGCACCTTCCAGTAGAATTACTTAGAGTCGATGATCTGGTCAACCACCCATTCGTCTGTGTCATTGACACTCATCTGCCGCGGTTCAGACCACAGCTGTGCAATGGTAGGAGGTGTAAAACAGTTGAGTAATGAGACATGGAACACGTTGTACATTCAAAAAATATCGAGAAGGAGACATTTTGAATTATTCTGATTGGTGATGTTACATACCACGTATGGTCCTGTCCATTTGAATTCTAACCTCTGTATCGGTCATGTTATCTGGAAGTGCCATGTTTCAAGACAGATATTATTTCCAAAGTTAAAAACAACCTAGGTGCCAGGGGTTGGCCACATGGCGCAGTGGTATCACTTCTGAAAGTATGTGCAAGTTATCCTGTCAAAATGCTATGGGGATCAATCGCAGCGCCAGCTCCCCGGTATAAAGGGGACAAAGAGTAGCGTGTGGAGAACTTCGTCATTTAACCGGCTTGCCTGGAGGCGTTAGGGATATGGGGTTCGCTCATACTCTAGTTAGAGTTTCATCAGCAAACAATAATTCCGTCCAGGCAGAATGACTCCGTCAGAGTAGACGTGTTCAGTCTCAGCCATCAGAGACACCGCGGTGGCGGATTACCCCGCAGCCGGCCTCAGTACCATGCGTCACGTTGAATATTGCCCTCCGATCGCTGTTTCAACATTCCTTCTCACTCTGTCGGTGTCCTATTTTTAACGAACACACTGATGTTGTAGCCAACTGTGACTATTCATCGGAATGGGTCATTGGATATGCTCATGCATTGGGATTGCAATGCGATGGGTGACGTCGCGAAAATCACTCCTCGCGTTCCTTCTACCTGCGTGCAACATGCTATTCTCTCTTTACTAATTATACAAATCATTCGAAGTCGCCAGATCTATGTGGCTATTGGCAATCGATCGCTCGTTCCGTCAGTCTCCAGTCTTACTACTAGTAGCTATCTCTGGAATTCCTTGTGCGCATCGAACAATGTTTCTGACAGTGAAAACTTGCAAAGCAACCCCTGCCAGTACTTTTCTCACTTGTAAAAATTTCGAGACTGGATCCAAGTTACCCAAGTTTTCTGGTTGTGTTGTAGGCGGCAGGGCTAACCAGAACTCAACGAAAGCACTATCCTCGTTTAGGAGCCTGATTTTGAATGGTCATTGCAGTTGCCACAGGAGATGCCTATTCAGTGCACCATAACACCTCCCCGGGCCTTGCTTCACCCACACCCAGTCGTTCCATCAATCCCCTCCGCACCAGCTCTGGCTCCCTGTGCATTTACACATCTCAGATATCCGTTCACCTTCTAAACCCTCAACTTGAACCTTGATACCATGTTGAATACAAAGCTCCAGTGTGTACAGTTGTTCATCCGATATATACAGCTTGTTAAAACTTTTATGCTTTATAATCTCCTGGGTGCCGCTGTATATTGCTGTGCGGTGAGTTGTGTCTTGCATAAAGTCGAGTAATGCTCTGAAGTCCTTGATCATAGCTTCAGGATGCTTTCCATCACCGCGGTTTTGGGGTCCCATGAATTCGGGCTTGGCATATGACTGGGAGCTCAGGGGGGCAGCCAGAACAGTACTGGAATGGAAGACTTTGCTGGCGGCAGCACTGTTCTCCCAACGCTGAGCCAGGGCTTGGAGATTGAGCTTTCTGATTTCGAAGCAGAGGATATGACGCTGAAAGGTGATTACTTGTGGCTGGTAGTTGAGATTGTGATTGGAGGCGTTCCAACTGTCCTTGCAGTTGGTTTTATGTGCTTGTCCAGGTCTCTCAGCAGAATACTGTTGCAAGGCTCCATATCGACCAATCTGTTTGGCCCAATGAGACATCAAGTGGATCCTGGCAAAGTTGAAGTCGGCATCTAACTCGTTGGAAATATCTATCTTGTGGCTGATATAATCCTGCCAGGTATTCATTTCGCATCGCTTCTTGGTCGATGTCTAAGTTTCAGCACTTGTTTCCTCATCTACCTTTCGCTTCTTCACGAGTTCTATTCTCAGGGCATTGGCTTTGCACTTCACCAATTTGCCGGCTCGCCCAGGTAAGAACACATCTTTGATGGTGTGAAAACGATGCAAGGCGTCTTCCATGTAGCTCAATGCTGTATCATCATGAGATTTATATCGAGCATGCATATAGAATTCTAACAATGCCTGGGTGCACTCCATTGGGTGATTGAATATGGGACGCTGAGCAGGGCTTCCTCCTTGTAGCGACTGGGCTACCACTCCAAGCAGGTACCAACCCATTTCCTTCATCTCCTGCCCATTCCATTGAGAAACTTCCTCATATGACTTATTTTTTGGTGTGAGGTCATGGCAAGCAGGCACGGACAACCAGATTGCATTGTACTTGTCGAGCCGTTCGTGCGTCTTCACGAAGTGGAAAATCCACTTCCAGAGCTGGTCAAGCATGCTGATCTGCATTGAATGGAGGAGGTTGGCCTTAGGGAGGTCGCTCACAATACAGGGAATGTGTCGAAACACATTGAATTGTGGGTGACCATGGCGCAACGAGAGTTCGGCATCTGCTGCCTCGCTGTTGGCATTGCTGAACGTTCTATACAGGTTGTGATCCCCCAGGGGGTATTTCTTGTCAGGATGCACATAATCTCCAAGTATGTTCTTTGGACACTTGCACCAAAAATAGACATACCGCTTGAGATGATGTAACTCCCTATACTCTGGGCAATCTGCAAGCCCTGCTGCTAAATCCAGTTTGCAATACCTGAAGTTGCCATCTGCACACAGAACACTGTAATACCTGCTCTCGGATGTTGTTGAATGGTGAGGGGCTGGAGTATCCGCCAAAGTAATGTGTTCGGCACCTCACGCTTTGTTTGCCGCTGCTCATCCACCCGCTTCTGAGCAATATTGCAATGCCTTGTTGGAATTGGTAGGAGAGTGACCATTACGACGCTGTGCGTTGACGGTGTCTGGCGGATCTTCAAAGATAGATTGCCTCAGGTCATATATTCAGGTCACTATTTCGTTTCGTCAGCACAATTCCAGAGATGTGTTCCGTCGGGTATGAAGATCAAGGAAACCAGTATCCCCCACTCCAAACATTGACTAAACATCGAGTAGTACTTATTATCCTCAAGAATTACTCGCTTCCTGTGTCTCCCACCACCAGTCCGCAGTGTGGTTTTTGGTATAGAGGCATTGTGGGGGTGTTTTGCCGTTTAAGCAACGCTGAGGGAAGTCTGCCTCATACATATCCTGCTGCAACTGCACAGCAACGGCACGAGATATATCATCTCCTCCTGGGGTTTGTTTTACAATACCTTTCCATTTACCCTTTCCCTTCCCCTTCCCCTTCTCCTTCCTTTCCTCCGTTGCCTTCCTCTTCCTTTTCGACTTCCCATCCTTTGAACTCTTCCCTTTCCTGGACCCATTCTCACCGCCCTGCGTGTCCTCCTCACCATCTCTGTCATCATTGTCATTCCTATCGCTAGGGCAGCTCCTTCCACTGCTCCGCGCTGCAGGATCCACCCAGTTCTTATCATCACCATCGTCGTCGATTATGTAATCCCAATTCAGTGGTCTGACGGCGAGGAAGTCGCCTGGCTTGTACTGCTGGCAGCTCGGTGGCTCAACCTTTGCTCGCAGATCCTCGCTACCATACAAAGAGGAATGCTTGCAGGTGCGTTTAACCTTCCCCGATCTGGTTGTCTGCAGATTGGACTGATCGACTTGAACCCCAAGGGTACGGGGGTTGTCCCACCTCCAATTGTTCATTTGATCACGGGTTATGTTAAACATTTGCCCCATATATGAGCAGAAGGCTGCCAACCACTCCCGAAAGTGAGAACTTCTGCTCCTGCTGTCCGGCCACATCAGATGGAATTGTGAAAAGTGGCGAGTCATGACTGGATGAAGAAAGATTATATCATATAAGATGTCCCAGGCTCTCACATCCTTGGTGCAGCAAACATTGTGTGTCCATATGAGTCCGCAGATGTGTTCCGGGATGAATCCATTTATACAATGCCGATCCAACGACTGGCATCGATTTGGAACTGATGTCAGTATTGTTGCCCTAGAAGTTGTGTTCGCCTTTCCTTTACGGCTGCCCTCTGGTGCCATCACTGTGAGTTGAAAATGAATCTACATCCAAGGTATTAGCATTATGATACAGTTGCATGTAGCGAAAACAACCCAAGAGGAAACATACAAAGTTGTGTACGTTATCGGGTGTGTTTTTCAAACTAGAGGCATTGTTTTGTGCAAGTCACATGATGTCGAGAGAGTTGAGGATGCTGGCAGGGTGTTAACTATGGGAGGAACTGAGAATGGAGGTGAATCCGGGAACAACAGAAATATATACTCCAGTTCCTGCGATTTGATTCATATCCTGCTTTGTGCTGGTTAATGAATACAAAATGGCCCAGTCTTGATCTTGCACAGCCATCAGGCACATCACGAAAGAGGAGCCTCAAGACGAGATTTAGTCCTCACAGTGAAGCCAGTGTGCTACGCTGGGCGTTGCGTTGGCATCCCATACCTCATCAACCGCTCAGACCCCGTGCATCATAAAGCAAACTGAGTAGTTCTCAAGTTGTTACAACTTGGCAACCATCCAACACGGCTACCAATGCCTAGCGGTGGAAAAAGCACACACATCTGATGTCATAGGATAGAGAATACGTCATTGATCGCTTTGCAATGCGTTAAGCTCTGCCAAAGGGCAATTTCCACCGGGAAGCAAAGATATACACAATTGATGGTTCGAAATATTGTGCCCAGAATGAGTGCAATACTATGATAACCATGCGAAGAAGGTATATACACCCTTCAAGCAGTGCAAATAGGCCTTCAGATGTTGGTGTAACAGTGAATATCAATGCTGAGTTTAATCTGATGGCAGTTAACACCATAATTCAATGCTTTTCAAGGGATCTCGTCACCGAGTATTGTCAGAGTTTAGAGTCTAGCGCGGTCAACACTGCGCCTACCATTTTTGTCGAAACCCTCCCTGGTCTCTCAAACAGGAGTCTACCTCACCTACCGTTGGATATGTATGCACAAGCATTTATTCCTACATTCTTAACGTGGAACATCAATATCGGACTATGCCTTCCCAAAGCCCTCACCTTGACACGACTCCGGTTGTACGAAATGTTCAAAGTCCTGCTGATCGTCAGAATCAACAAATGCGTGGGCCTCCGGGGAATTCTCAACTTCCGCCTGCTGAGAGTCTGATTTCCGTACCGGCCGGCAAGAGGGATTCCTCTCCAGGAGGGAGTTCTGTAGCCTCCACAATCCAAGGTTATAACTCCATCCCCACATCTTCACTGAACAATTCTCGCATTGCAGACATCATGCAACGCGCGACTTCCACCCTGTCTGTTACACAGCGACAGTCAATAAATACCGCAACCACCATGCAGGTTGCAAGCACTCATAGCGGATCAGCACCCGGAGGAAATTCAACCCGTCGCATTGTATCCAGCCCCACATTCGGCATTGCTATCATTCCCACTCCTCTCAGCGATCTTGAAAACCTACCTACCCCCATCCGTAAACCCAGAAGCCCACAGAATCATTCCAAATCCACTCTGAACGCGAGCTACCAAACAGAATTAGCGACAGAGGTAGTAGTAATTGCAACTGCAGGCGGTATCTACGTCTCGATCAATGGTCTCGGGTAGTCACAGCATCCATCGGATTGGTCATTCAAACATGACGCGTCTTGTGGTTTCAATGGGCAGACTCCTGGAGCTCTACATGTGGAACAGACGGCCGTATATTACTACAAGCCACTTGGAGACAGTAAGTTATGCAACGCGACACGTTTCGAAAGCATTAGCTGCAGCTACACACTGGCAGATAATCGACGTACTGGAACAGCACAATGCAGTAAAACATCATTTGGTCCATAGCATTTGAGGCGTGCACAAAGGAGATCTTGTCAGAGGTATGCTGAAGCAATGGTCCACGTTGGATATTACACACTCAAACCAGCACCAGGTTCGCGCACAACTCGATAAGGTTAAATCCCATTTTATTTAATCAGCCAGGGACAACATAGCAGAGCTCTATGATCTCCACCGCTTTGAATCCGCTGCAGAGCATTTGGAATTCATTGATTCCCGGCTGGCTGACAATAAGTATCGTTTTCCTGTAGCAGCGTGTGTGGAAGGTGGTGTATGCAGCACAAATCCAATGCAGAGAGAGTCGAACGCTGCTAACGAATAACCAGCGTCCACTTTACTTCCTGGCAGAAGCAATCCGGCAGTTTATCTACATCAAATTTTATCATTGGGTCAATCACCCTGGGAAGTATGCTGATGGATTTTATCATTCCATGATTATCGACAAGGACAGTCATATACCCTCGCCACTGATCATGTTTACCTGCACAGCATTGTGCCATGGTCTCCTGGAGTGTCAAAAGAACAAAGGTGTTCATCCAAAAGCTTCCAAGTCAAAGATGAAAGCGGACAGACCTGATCGCTCGAACAACTGCAATTACAAGAATGTCGGTTGTAACAACACATCCTCCTGCGCTGCAATGGGTCCCAAGTTGTCAACCTCGCCTGGCATTTCAGACACGTAGAAATTCTTGATCAATAGCTGGAACACACTACCAGAGAGCTACCAACAGAAGGTGTCTAAAAACTCTTTTGCTATAGTCAAGCGTCAGATCCAGCAGGCGGAGAACCCAACACCTGCCATGGTCATCAGCGTGGAAGCAGCACGTGTTGACAATGGTATTCTTCTTGACTATTTGACCTCCGAAGTGGCGCTTGAGGAGCCTAGGATCGGAAGCACTGACCCAAACCTCCCGATAGACAACAATTGCCTGTATGACGAACTGCATTTCGGGAAGCCAGGGGGCAGTGGCAATTACGAAGATGAAGGTGAAAGAAAAGATGAGTGCGATGCCATCCCCACCACCAGCTGGCGATGGTAGCCCGCGACTGAACTCGAGAGGTTTGATTTCGGAAACAGATATGTCGATGGGTATGACGGCGAGGATGGCGACGATATAGATTTGGATGCGGATGGGTGCGAACAAACATCAGAAGCCGATGATGGATCAACGCCGAATGAGGAGGACTGTGGGCATAGTAATAGAGAGTGTGAAGATTGGACAGTATATTTCAGACATGTAAAATACGATAATGGCGAAGCAAATACAACGGCAAGAGATGTATCCACAGCGAAGAATGTATGGGAATAAGTGACCCTATCTCAAAGCTAAACATAGATGAGAGTGTGGCATGTAGCTATTGGCGGATAAAAGGCAGAAACATTGCCTGGCGTTGTGTCAATGGCTACAGCATAACTGCAACCCCTGCGAGGAGTGTAACATACGTGTCATTCTGATAGTGCTTATATGTCACAGCATTCCGGGCGCAAAGTATGGGTGGTAAGTTTGCAAAGCTATCCATCGCCTGGACGACGGGAACTGTGTAAGTCTCCCTCAGTGGGTACAAGGTTCTGTAAGAGCCGTCCGAGCTGTACGGAACACCTGGGTGTTTCCGACCGAAACTATGGTTGTTGCTGATGATGTACAGTATGAATAATCAACAGGATTAAGATCCTCCTTGCCGCAGCCATATTTCGTGTGATGGGCTTGAGCCACCTCCTTGATCATACGGAGTGTATGGTGAGTCTCCTCAACGCGGGCTGCAATATTGTCTGCAAGCATTTCCGATGTCAGGTTAGATGGTTGCTTTGGGGCTATAAACTGCATCACCAGATGGTAGTGGTAATTCGCACATACTGGAGTCATCATGGTAGCATTGTGTACCGGGTGATTGTCGGCAAACTCGGCTAATGGTAAGAGTTCAACTCAATTCTCTTGCATATAGTTGCAGAAAACCCAGAGATACTGCTTTATCAGCAAAATGTAACATGGATCGGATGTCACAACTCAACAACTCAGCCACTCTGAACAGCCACATTGACCCTGCCAGATGCTCCCAGATGCTCCTGGATAGGCTGAGTGCAAAGTGATGTGCTCTCAGATGTTCTGAGTCCACTTCACTGGTGCCCCTCAATGTTCCAGACCTTGTGGAACAGAATTTCAGAATATCCTGAAGATTGTATAGTTGTCTTCTAAATGTTACAAAATTAAACTATTAGAATGTGCAACTTGTGGAGCGATTGGGAGTATTGGCTGCATCTCCAAGATAATTCCAGTGTGGCTCGAACCTGGAGCCATTCTCTCCAGGAGTGATTATTATTATATGTATATCAAATAGTAAAATTCAATTAACTATCTCACTCCTACACACCGTGATTCAGGCATTGTAACTTAATATACAATCCTGTTGGTATTTAAATCCACATGATTATTTACAAGCCACATACTATTGATCCTATCTAATGCAGCATTCTCTGGCACCAAATGTACCAGTTCAATAATTACTCTGACAGGTACAATATGCATCTTATTAGTCTGTTTAACAACCTGGATGAACCAGGCAAACAAGCAGCCCAACCATCCAGAACTATGTGCTTTGTTGGAGTGACCACAGCCTATTCTTGAGCTTGAGAACGAAATATCCATTGTAGAGTTATCTCGCAACTCTCAGACACAGTTGATATTGTGTTTCCTGTGTGCAGGTGCTCCTGAAATTCGAGAATCTGATTGGGTAGAGTCCAGCTAAAGTAGAATACAGGAAACGAAGGAACTCGTCCTTGGAAGGTGTTTTGTAGGCCACTTACCATATATTGGACACAGATGTTATGACATTCAGGCACGATCCCTTAGTCGGCATTGGTATATTCCACATTGGAATCAAGTCCCAGATGCCCAACACATTTAGGGCGGTGACATGTTTCACGGTAGTACGACAGCCCATTCAAAAGTTTTTTAAATATATTGTCAATAAGTACATTCTGATCATATCTGAGCACTGGGCCACTAACTTTGTATTCTTTGTCCGCATGAATGTGGGCATGAAATTGTTAGTATTAGCAACGGGTCCGGGTTTGGAGTGCAAACGTTGGCATGTTCAGTTCCAGCACCATCCACAATCTGGACATGCCGACTCTTGGCGTACTAGAACCAGACCTGTACCCATGAGCCACTTGGTTTCGCAGGGTTTGACTGGACACATCATTTCCAATCTTCAGCTCTGCGTTTCGGGTTTCACAGGTATCGTCAGATTCAGATATACTCCTGTTAATCATAGAATATTGACATTGGTACATCACAGTATATTTTCACCCTATTGGCCGCCTTAATAATCAAAACGAACATAGACACGTGCCCTACCACATCCTGAAAACACAAGTCAATTGAGTGCCAACGATTGTTGGTCGTGTATCTTGGGTAATCTGGAGGTTGACAGGTTTCACACAGTCATAAACAAAGTATTAGCCGCCTTAATAGGAAAAAGAGAAAGCTCCATACCCCATCTCGAAAATGAGGGTCAAAAAATTGTTATCAATTTTTGGTCTTGGCTCTTTGGTAATATGAGTCGTGCTTGATCACAAGCATCTATAAACAAGGATATGTCAGCCTTGATGGGCAGATATGTACGGTACATTCCCGCCACATCCTCTGGGACGGGAACACCTGATTTTATTGACCGATGTACCACTAAGTATTTATAAGCCTTTTAGTGTTCAAAAACAGTCAAAACAATGTATATTGACCATTCTGGGCAGATCATGTTGTGATTAACAATAATGGAATCCCAACAATCATTGCCACTCTGTTGATGCTCATTTTCAAGATGGGGCAGGGAGTGTTTCACTTTCTATTTTGACTATAAAGGCAGCCAATACTTCATTTATGACAATTTGCAACCTGTCACCCCCCAGATTACCCAAGATACACAATTAACAATTGTTGACGCTCTGTTGATGTTCATTTGCAAGGTGGGGCAGTGAGGGTGTCGTCAGCTGTGTTGACTAGAAAGGCGGCCAATATTTCTTTCATGACTGTCTGCAACCGATCAGATGTGTGATTACCCACCACACCTGACCAAAAATCTTGTTCACTCCATTGAGGCTCTATTCAAGATAACGTACGGAGCGCTCTCCTATATTGTTTGGCAATCAAGGCGGCTAATACTTCGATTATGTATTACCATGACCAAATCAATATTCAATTCCCAGAGTTACATAATCTAAAATTGTTGATAATCCATTGATGCTCATCTTGCCAAAAGTGTATCCACAATATGCAATCAATCGATTTGGCATAGTCCACCATTCACATTGTTTTGGCTGCCTTTTCTGCATTTTCATTTGCATTCTTCTTGATCACTACAGTGTTGTTTAATCATACATGCAAATATATTCTTTAAAATATACGTTACAGTGTCCACTGATTGTACATAATAACAATCTCCAACATGCCGTGCAATTCGATCAATGTTTGTCATCACCTGCAGGTTTGCTCAATAAGCTGCTCTGGTCTTCAAAATCGATCTTACCTGCATTACCATACAGAATATAGTGTACTAACCGGTGGATGTTCCTTTATCAGTCACCATATCTGGATCATCATCTGTATCGTGCTGGCTATCCTGGGCAGATGCATCAAGAGTAAACAATTCAGCAAAGGGAACAGAACTATGTGAGTATGCATATTTGGACAGCAAATTGTCAATTTGAGAATGTTGAGCTTTCAATTGTTACCGCTTGCGGCAATTGACCTTCTGGGCAGAGGTGGTGTTGGCTCTGCAGATGACTGTCTGTGCCGGTCGGGTGCAGGTGCACCTGTTGGTACGCATCTCCAGCGTATCTGCGGATTCTTTGTGGTGCCATGTTGGTAAGGACGGTATCCGGTAGTGTGGTTTTAATGAAGCATAGAGAGGAGTCTTTCTATCGCAGCATTCGCCTTTTCATCCCTAGGAAACTCAACACCCCACTTCATCTCTTCTCGGATCTCAGCGTGAGGTGTCTAGATCAGATATTGCCTTTTCTCTGTTGCTGTGCACGAATTCCCCCCTCTTGCCATTTTGGCCATATTCAAGGTTCCGCACGTGTTGGACTATTCCAGCTGTACCCGATCTCCATACCTTGCCATTGTAGCAGACATGTTGAAAACCTACAAGATATTGGTTGCTGCTTCTAACAATGAGATTTGGTTATTACCTCAACCTTCAACGCTGCTGTAGCCTCCTGTGAGGCGATCACTGCCTGTATCGTCCATTCACATGAATGGTTGTCAGGAAATTAATCCGCGAAATTGATAGAGCGGACAACATCCAAATGTTCTATCTTCTGGACTTTGCGGACAAATGGCTTGGTTGACCACGGAGGTTTCCTGTTACTGGCAGCGATAAATTGTACCTGTAGCTTTTTACTTACACCCACAGTACGTTGTACGGTTAATTGACGCCCGTTTCCCTTGATCTGGATTTAAGTACATCCAACTGCATACCGCATGGTATTCATGCTGCTTCCAGTCTCACAGACGACTTTTATATGTACATCCTGGGTCATATCTTCGGTGGCTTCATTGGCAGCATCAAGGTGGACTCACTGGTGTTTGCATTCTTTCTGAGTGTCAATGAGTGACGTATTTAATGTAGTGCCTGCCCAGGGGCTTGATGTTGATCCGCTCCCACCTGTCTGAGGCGGATATGTAATCATGTTTTTGCAGGTGCGGAATAGGAGAGGAAGATGATAATGAAATGAGGTGGGATGTCCTGTGGACTATCTAGTCAGCTTCATGTCAGAATGGAATAAGAAGCAGCCATCAGGGTCCTTATACTCAGGATGAATCCTGCTGCGTATGGCTGCAAGTTGCCAGGGTTTCCCACTGCCCCGCGATGTGCAATAAGTCAGTCTGATGTTGTTTGTTTGTTTCCAGGGATATATTGCGCTGTACGACTGCTTCAATCGCATGACTGTCAGATATAAATGGGACATACTTCGAGGGACAGGACGACTGTTGATGTTTGTCCCAAGTCATCCCTGGGATATTGCATGAAACTGGCGCTAACAATCAACTCATGTTGTACGGCTAGCCTAACAATTTCCATTGTATTGAGAGTCAAAAGTGTCATTTTGCTTTGTTCAAGATAAGTCAACATACCAACCTTGACATAAAAGATGCAGCTTGCCTCCATATTGTCCATATCTTGCAATATCGAACATCTTGCCCAACAACAAAGTCAAGGCAAATAACAATGGTTAAGGCTCTCAAAAAGAACTCGTCACCACTTTGGGCAGGCAAACATGGCAAATCGAGAAAGCGGTCCACTCCATGACATCAGCATATGAATGAAGCCAAGAGCAGCTTGGAAGCAGAAAGAGTCCGAGCCCTTGGGGCATTGCACAGCTGCCGATCCAAAAGATGCTTGGGGAGGAGAAAGGACGATAAATGCACTGCTTGAGCAATGAAGAGGATGCAGAATGTATTGAGGATTAAGTTGTGAGACAATCCGCTGGGGCAAAAAAACGAGTTCAAGACACACAAGCAGCGGCTCAGCAAGAGCAGGAAGATACAAACAAAGCTGAAAACGCCGGATTGAAGAACAGAGAGCCAGAATAGACATTTCAGAAGATGATTGTTGCTATTGGAGACAGTATGAGTGATATTGCAAGGTCTGACAATGGAGAGGATGGGGATAATGAGGCTGACAAAGACACACAGCAGAGCCAGCTGAGTGAAGATGACGAACCAGGATTAGTGATAGGCACAAACACCAAAACTGTACAGCAGCGCATGCAGTAATTTGTGCAGAAGCAGATAAAGCTTGAAGAATTCACACGACCTGGATGGGAGGACGCAGCCAACTTCTTGCATCAAAGAGATGAGAAGTACCGTACATCAGAATTGAGGCTGCCGGCAGACGTTAAACGGCAAACGGATGATGATGGAGTGGCACCTGCACCGATAACAATTGGAGTGCTTCTGGTGTGTGTTGACAGTGTCCCTAGAATATCACGAATGTACCAACAGACTTCTCGACCAGGAAGTTGTCATATTAGGCTAGGTTGTTGGAAGCCGCAGTCAAATACGAGTATAGCCAGTGTTGTGCATCCCACCATGCCTGTTTAATCACGTATTAGGAATGTGACCCTGGTCGAACTCGTATGTTTTTACACCTGTATATGGCTTCCCGAGCTAATCACCATATACAAAGTGGATTTGGACGACCACATGGTGATGATTCCTGCATCATTGGAGGAATGGAGAAGGAAATTCGTATTTTTGATGTCATATCTCAGTAAAAAGCAATTTGTATACCAATTTTGCTTAATGTCAGCTTTTTCTTCATTTCGGTGACCAAATGGTGAGACATAATAATTCGTCTTTACATGTGCCAGGGTCGAATGCACCATGCCGACATTCTACAATCATAATCAAGCTGTTAGACTGCAAAAACATTCGATTTTTGTTTTCCTATTACTGTTCAATGAAAAAGGAAATGCCAAATTGGTACTGAAATATACTAACAAAGTTTAAGTGAGTGATGTTATACTGTATTATAGAAAGAGTGGTCAGTACTCAATACAAATCTGTTTGAATGATAACCGTCATGCTGCATTAATGCATTCATTCCACTGCATAACTCTCCGCCTAGACCTGGTGCAACAGGTTCATATATTTGAGCTTGCCTAAGCTACATCTTGGAAATCGAGGAGAAAGAGCTGGATGAGGAATGGTGAGGAAGTCGGGCTGTATTAACCAAAAACTAGTGAATCGATTTAAAAGCCGTAAATTGCCGGCCGAATGCGCAGGAATGTGATCCGGCCACATTATCTCTCACTCAGATGATGCGTATAGAGTTTGCTCAGAAATTGGGAAGTAACGAAGCTTCTGGATGTAAATGATAATACTTATAAACACAGTTTTGGATGTCAGTAATGAGTAAACAATTCATTGGATATAATGATTGGGTGAAAGAAGGCTGCTTCGATGGGATTACTGTGACAGTCAACTGAGCGACAACAATTCTTAGTCTTACACATTCGGCACTCAAAGGGCTGCATTTTCACATACTTTCAAATTGAATGTATTGGTTGGCATTATAGCGAAAAAGGCAAATGACACACTTATTGCCCCATGTTGAAAATGAGCCTCAACTGAGCGTCAATGCTTTTTGGCATGGCATCTGGAAGATCCAAAGTGCTGCGTAGCGACATTAACACATAATAAAACTATCGGCATCCTTTCTAGCCAATAATAGTTGCCGCAACATGCCTATGCTGCCCTGAAAGTGAGTGTCAACAAAGCGTCAATGAATTTTGGCCTTCAATCATAGAAATGCCAAAGGCTGTGCGGTGACATTAACCAATAACCGAACCATCGGCCACCTCTCTAGGGAAAGAAGGTTGGGACCATATCGCTGCTATATCCTCAATTTATGTGACAATAGAGAGAAAATGATTTTAGGCCTTGCATCTTGGATAATCAAGGGGCTGTGCGACAACATTGCTACATAATTGAACTATCTGCCATCTTGGTTCGAAATAATGCTTTCGACAACATGGTAACCATGCTTTCAAAATCAGCATGAACACAGTGTGAACAATATTAGGCCTCGTATTTTCCAAAATCATGGGGTTGTGCGATTACAATTATTCGTAATCAAATCAGCGCCCACATTTCACGGCAACAATGGTTGCAACAACATCGTAACTGTACCCTAGAATGAGCATGATTGCAGTGCCAATTGACCGTCCACCATTGTTGATCTTGAATCTTCGATAATCTAAGGGTAATGGGATGCAGTTAACCCACAATCAACATATCGGCAGCCTATATTGGCAGAAATGCTAGTGATGATGTCGTGTCTGCCTCCTACAACTGAGCAGCCACACAGGGTCAACAATGTTTCTGGAGGCTCAGAAGCTTCACAACAATGAGCTGCATTGCACTGTGCCTGAAATGTGTTTTGTGCTGTCTGTATTTTCAACATATCCTCGTATACAACTTCACAACATCAGCAAAATGAATTTTAGTCACTGGGAGACTCCAGGAGTGTCTGGGAGGATGTGGAGTCTAAACTTAGATGCGTAAATTTCAGGAGAGTATTGGACTCCAGGAGGGCATTCTGGCCAGCTGTCAGAGTATTCGAGATGACAGATGACTGGTACAGGCGTAATATGCAAGTAATTGTGATAGGTTTGGGAACACCTCGGAGCATTGGAGCGAACATTTGGTGCACCTGGGAGCACCAGGGTGCGCCACTGACATGTCAGGGTGCGCCAGTGACAAGTCTGGGTATGCTGACGATGAGCCTCAGAGCACCAGTGACAAGTCTGGGAGTCCGTTCAATCACAGTTGAGCAGTCTGTGAAATAGAACATCCTATTTGGGAACACTGCTGGTGCGCCGGGAAATCATAGCTACTACTTATTGTTCAACGATTGTTAAAACTCATGTATTCAGTTTGTATTCTCATCTATGTATCTATGTATCAATGTATCTAGGTATCTATATTCCTACCCATCTGTACACCATATATCTGGACTGGCTGCAGGCGGTGGTGTACAACAATTCGAGGTGCATCGGACAATTACAATCGACTGAACTCAGAGATCAACTCCGATGCCATGCTGGAGTGAGTTTGGAGATATGCACTTGGATGTGATGAGAGCGCGAATGTACAGGCCGTAACCGTGCGAGGTTGGAGATGCCCTTTGACACGGTAACTGAGCGTATTCGCAAATACCCTTGGAGGCTCTGATCGCACAAGTTTGGAGAAGTGTTCAGGGGCCATGTTCATGCAAACTTGGAGGCCGTAATCGGTCGAGTTTGGAGATTTACTAGGAGGCCGAGTTTGGGTGAGTTTGGAGAGGCACTTGGAGGCCTTGATCGACGGAGATTGGCAATATGCACTTGCCTCCCGGACTCGAGCGAGTTTGGAGAAGTGCTTGGAGTTCATGATTGTGCAAACTTGAAGGCATTAATGCAGCCAGTTTGGCGATACACTTCAAGGCCATGATCGAGCCAGTTTGGAGATGGACTTGGATCCTGTGATCGAGTATGATCAGCGGAGTATTTCGAGGCGGTTGATGGACAGAGTGCCGAGTGCTGAGAATCTATTCATCAGTTAGGTAACTCGCAACTATAGAAATGTGAGAATGTGACTTTATAGTAAAGTTCTAATTGAGAGCTGCCTAATGATGGTCGATTGTATAGAGAGGTATGCTAGAGGCTGAAGGTTCATGCAGGGGTCAACTGCTAATCATCTGAATGAATGGAAGATAAATAATCATGGGTGGATGCTATACTCAGTGGACGCTGTACTTGGTGTATGCTGTACTCAGTGGATGCTGTACTTGGTGTATGCTGTACTCAGTGTCAGCTCCTGAGCATGGCATGGAGAGGCAGAGAGGGATGACTCAACTTAGTGTTCTGCGATGATACTGGAGTTGTGGACGAGAAAGAGAGTGATGTGGGATGAAGATGACAATGTTGTTGAGGATAAGAGTGGATACGAGAAATATGGGGTACGATTTGCCTGATTGAGTTAGGAACACCTTATTTGGTTGATATTACACCCCAAATCAGAATGCGTACCTGCCGTATTGGGGATGGTAACGTAACTCGCACACGAGTCTCCCTGATATCCCATTTTCTCATGGAGATTGCTGTGATTGCCGCTCATCTCTCTCTTTCTCATCCTCAACTTTATCATCACCTACGAACATGAAGTTACGTCATCCATCTCTATATCTCTATATCATGATCAAGAGTTATCCCCGTGTACCGCATACACCAATTACAGCATTCCCCGAGTACTGGATATGCAGTGTACTGCATACACAGAGTACTGCATACACCGTGTACTGCATCATGTCTCCCGCTCCCAGCCTGTCTCTCACCTCTCGGCAGACCATGTTTTACTCAATCCTCCATATCATCCCGCAATTACTAATTAACCAAACAATTGAATCTCAGCGCCTGTCTCCCCTTCCTCCCGAACAACCACCTCCAGTTTGACCACATCCAAGTTGTCCTCAAAGCTCGCTTGATCATGGCCTCGAAGTGCATCTCCAAACTGACTTGAACTCAGCCTCCAAGTTCGCATTCTCAATTCCTCCAAGTACATATCTCCTCACTTGCTCGATCATGGCCTCCAAGTGCATATTAAACCTTGCTTAATCATTGACTGCAAGTGCATCTCCAAACTTGCTTGATTACAACCTCTAAGTTCGCACCCATGTGGCCTCCATATGCATATCTCCAAATGCCCAAGTATATGACCTTCGAGTTCGGATGATCACGGCCTTGCAGTCCATCTCTACATTAAGTTGATCACAGTATGGTGAAATGGTGGAGCTGGAGGGCAGACGGCCCATCATCAACACTCCACCACACCTCTCATAGCATTCGAAAAGAATTCCTGAGAATGAGCTGTTCTGCTTCAAGAAGCATACCGTGAGGGTGAGAGGATATGAAGGGATTTCAGGCCATGATAAACCACAAAAACTGCATGGATCCATGAATGATTGGCAAGAGTGTGTGAGGAACCACACAAATTGGGTGGATCTATGAATGCTCAGCAAGGGTGTCTGAGACCAAGAGCTGGGAAAGAAAGAGTGTGTATAATTCAATCATGTCAATCTACCCCAGGGTCTCTCAAATATGTACTCTCTGTGGCTTAGTCCAGCACCGTTATCCCAGTATCTCCGTTTCTCTATTTACAGAGTGACTTAGATAATACATGTCATATTATAATGTACTGAATCTTGTGACTGTAACAAAGACGAATATGATAAACACAATGCCATGTGGTTGCGGAACACTAACAACCACTTCTGTTGTTGTTGTGTAGTCATACTGTGTTCACTTTGACTAGAGTATGTCAGGACCTCAATACACCCTCAGCCTCTGGTCGAGCCAGCTAGGTGGTGGAGCTCCCCCTCCGCTCCCTTTCATCTCTGCTGACAACTGAAGGTTGAAAAATAGATAGAACATAACAGAAATAGACGAAGAAAAGAACGGATAGACAACCTCGCCGCTGCCCTCATCAGCAACGACCCTAATTTCCGTCTGAAACACCCGGGTGTTCCGGACCGCTCTGACGGCTCTGACGGAACCTCGTATGCTCTGCCAGAGAATTACACGCTACCCGTCGCGCAGGCGACGGGTGGCGTTGCATACGTACCTGCTTTACTTTGTGGTGACGTATACGCATCATCAGAACGACACGTGTGTTACACTCTTTGCAGGGGCTGCAGTTATGCTGAAGCCGTTTACACAACGCCTGGCGATCGACGACAAGCCTGGGAGCACCTGGGAGCGCCGGCGACATGTCTGGGAGCACCTCGAATCACAGTCATGTATTCAGTTTG
>Ga0307512_10000677_pt1 | contig 50339 bp, 58 predicted proteins | sample 14_EM_MG_FD_200267 | JGI IMG/M metagenome (GOLD analysis project Ga0307512, IMG submission 200267) | Populus trichocarpa ectomycorrhiza microbial communities from riparian zone in the Pacific Northwest, United States - 14_EM | ecosystem: Host-associated > Plants > Roots > Unclassified | place...
CTAAAATACATTTTGCTGATGCTGTGCAACGCAACCCGTCGCCGGGGCGACGGGTAGCGTGTAATTCTCCGTCAGAGGGTACGAGGTTCCGTCAGAGCCATCAGAGCCATCCGGAACACCCGGGTGTTTTTGACGGAAACTAGAGTTGTTGCTGATGATGTTCGGTCCGCGCCGAAGTGTCCCCCTGCTGGAGTGTGGTGGGCCTCATGGAGGATTCGACGCTGCATCGTCTTTGGAATACACAACCATCCTCTCTTCTCTGCCTTTCCTTCTTCCTCCTTCTCAGCCTGTCTGTCTTCCTCCTTCTCTTGTGTTCTTACCATTGTCTCCACTTCCTCGTCGTCCTTCTTCTTTGCCCTTGCATTTTCCTTGGCCTGTTTGTTTTATAAATCCCCACATAGCCGCAGTAGGCCGCTCTCTTCCAAATAGAATTGTTGTGCTGATACCCATAATTTGCGTTCTTTCGCGGATGCGGTGGATGGCAGGGGGTGGGGACTTGGGTTGGCCACGGAATGCGCAATAGGCCCAAACCATTCATCGTCAATTATGGACACCTTGATATCCTCGATGCATTCTCCGGCCGCCATAACTTGTAGTGCCATTGCATTGCATCGCTTCCGTCGGAAATCTGGACGGCGAGATAACGCGTCCGCCACATGATTCTTTACACCAGGGATGTGCTTGACCTCCCAGTCAAAATTGTGGAGAATTCTCAGGATACCCATCTGTTGTATGGTGAGGTGTGGTTGTGTGAGGATCCAACGCAAGGCCACATGGTCCGTGTGGACCAAGAATGGGTGGTCGGCTCCGTGGAGTTTGAATTTCCAGTATAATATTGCGTCTCGAATGCCCAATTGTTCACTGTCATATGCAGGGTAGCACGTCTCCGCATCGTGTAATTTACGGCTGAAATAACCTAGTACCTTCTCTGCCTTGTCTTGCACCTGGGAGAGCACTGCTATCAATGCATAGTGGCTAGCATCGACATGCAGGCAATATTTGGCTTCGGGGTCCGGTAGAGGCAGGACTGGAGCATTGCAGAGAACTTTGTTGAGGGTGTCAAAGGCATGCTGGCATTCTCTATCCCAGGCGAATGGAGTGCGCTTGACCTTCCTTGGCTCTCCACATCGCCGCCCAATGTCTGCTTTTCCCTTCGGAGGGGTGCAAGTGGCGTACGACGGCACTGCAATGTGAGCGTAGTGTTGAATGAATTTTCTATAGTAACTGGTGAGACCCAGGAAGCCTCTGATGTCCTTACTATTCTCAGGTTGAGGCCAATCTGTTACCGCACCTGTCTTGTGTTCCTCAGTGTGGATGCGGTCCCTGTCAATGTCAAAGCCACAAAAATTGACTTTCTGACAAGCCCAGGCACATTTTCCATGTTTGGCTTTGAGACCATGTTCCGTCAGTGAGGTAACCACTTCATGGACATGTACGACATGTTGCCCACAGGTACGGCTGTGAATCATAATCTCGTCGAGGTACACCACGATGAATTTGCATTTCATGGGCTCCAATATGCCATTTATCATGCGCATCATCTGGCTGGGTGCGTTCGCCAGGCCAAACGGCAGGACTCGCCACTCGTAGAAACTGAATGTAGTCGTGAACGCCCTCTTTTGCCTGTCGGCCGTTGCGATACAAATTTGATGGTAACTAGCCACCAAATTCAACTTTGTGAACCAGCAGGAGCCGTGCAAGGAGTTGAGCAGGTCCTCGATATGTGGAAGAGGATAACGATCCAGGACGGTTATGGCGTTTACTGCGCGATACTCTATGCACATAGGCAGCTTCCCGTCAGGCTTTGGCACGAATAATACTGGTGAGCCGAAATTTCATCGAGAGGGCTGAATCCAATCGCAGCAGATTGCCTTGTCTATCTGCCTCCGAAGCTCTTCTTCTTCATGTGGACAGATGCGGTATGGTGAGCCGAAAGGTATTTTGCCATTCGGGTTCACTTTGATTTCGAAATTGGCTTGGCTTCCTTTCTGCGAATCTGCATAAGTTGGCTCACCGAAAAGACCCTGCAATTCTGACAACATGTCTTGAAACTCCCCCTGTGGTTCTGTTGGAAGTGTGTCGCCATCGCCGCGGTGGTACACTGTGATCAAGATGGCCCGTTTCAACAGGCAGGTAGATACATTTTTAAGCTCTGCCTTCCATATGATATGGTTGCCCATGAATTTGGCCTGCTCCACTATTCCTGCGTCGACATCCAAGGGGCGCAGGCCGGGTAAGTAATTGACTCGGCCGTCCTCTCTTTCCTCCCAGAGCTGATCGGCAATCCACATATCATTGCTGTCATTGTCGATTTGATATTGTTGGTTGATATCATATATCCACCTTTTGCCTAGCACAATATCAAAGCACTTGACGTCATAGATCGTAAATTCGGCCTCATAGACATATGACGCACCGAGTCGTAGTTTCAATTTGACTCTTTGAGGTTTTTCGATGCCGTCCTCTGCCTTGAGATTGGCTGGCTCCACAATCATCCATCCCGCCTCTGGTGCCTGCAGAGCGGCCCCTTCTCGTTTTAGTTCATCAATGAACTTCCGCCCCACAGAGTTCTCTGACGCTCCATCATTCTTCACTACCCTTGCCATTTTGCTGCTCCACCATCCTCCTTTCATTTGATATTATATTTTCCCATTAAACCTTAGCAGGTCGTCCACTGAGTCATCTAGTGTACTAACTTTCGAGTGGTGGTAACGGGTGAAAAACTTGAATTGACTGTCTGGCACCAATTTGCCACCAGTTTTGTGTGATGATACCGTACATGATGGTGTGTTTATGGGAGGTACAGCCACAGATGCTGGCCTCCTTTGCCTTGTCCCGCATCAGAGTCCGAGTCCGTGAGACTCTCCAACTCGCTCTCTGCCTCACCATCCATCTCATGCTCAACCTCCTTTTCCTCTGCAAGCTGCCCACTCTCCTTGCTACCGGTTGGTGCACCTCCTCGTTTCTTATCGTTGCAGGGGCGTCCAGTCTTGGCTTTTCGGGCATCTTTGCAGATCAAAGCTTGTTCGAGTAGCTTCTTCATCAAGTCGCGGTTCGGGGAATTGCGAGAGATATGACCCACCTGGCCATAGTTATAGCAGGTCAAACCGTCGTCTTTGGCTGGGCCAACTTTGCCAGTTGTACCACCTTGCTTGAAGTACATCTTCCAAGCCAAAGCTTTCGTAGTTGTCATAGTGTTGGGGCCACTTCCAGATTGAGACGTGTTGAGGGAAGTGTCCAGTGCGGTGAGGTGTTCCTTGTGCTGTTCAAGGGTTGGAGTCCTATCGCGCATGCCAATATAACGAAACAAGTCTTTATATACTCCCTGGTTGCGCATTTCAATTTTATATCCATAAGCTTTGGCTACCATTTCGGCAGGCATAGGCTGGTGCGGGTCCAATTTCAAACGTAGGCGACGGAAATGCTCGTTACACTCTGTGATACGTTCGGCCTTGCTTAGGCTGAGTTCTTCCCACTTGCGTTTGACCAGGTCCGATGCATTAGAGGGAATGAACTTAGCTTTCAACTCTGTGCAAAAGGTGGACCATTCGATGGGCGCACTCATTGGGAAGCGGTGGATGGCCCAGACTGCTGCGTCCCCTTCCAATTGTAGCACTGCTTGCTCTCCACAGCCTGTCGTGCCGACCCATCCAATGGCCCGGGCTGCATTCTGGAAGTGTCGCTCCAAAGCAAACAGGAAGGCAATGACATCGTCCAAGGTTCGTTTGCCCTCATACATCGGAAGGTCAGATGACTTGACAGAGAAGCCACAGCTGTCTGACGAGCCAGGGGTTGGCTCGGTGGAGCCACAGATCCCAAATAGGCCGGAGGTTGGGTTCAATGAGCCACGGATCCTGATTGAGCATGGAGGCGGTTGGGAGGTGTCGGGCGCCAGAGTTGCATGTACTTGGTCAGTCGTCAGTCGTTGAATGACGCGTTCATCAGTAACAACTCTGGTATCCATCAGAAACACCCGGGTGCTCCAGACAGCTCTGACGGAACCTTATACCCTCTGACAGAGAATGTCACACTTCCCGTCGCCTAGGTGACAGGTCGCTTTGCATAGCATCAGCAAAATGTATCCTAGTCACTAGAAGCCTCCAGGAGTGTCTGAGAGGATGTGGAGTGTAAACTTAGATGCATCAATTTCAGGAGAGTATCAGACCCTAGGAGGGCATTCCTGCTGGCCTTCAGAGTAACTGGGAGCACCGACAACTAGCCTGGGAGCACCTGGGAGAGCTGGCGACAAACCTGGGAGCGCCGGCGACAAGTCTGGGGGCACCTCGAATCACATTCATGTATTCATTTTGTATTCCCATCTATGTATCTATGTATCTATATAGCTAACCATCTACACATGCTACATCTGGACTGGCTGCAGGCGGTGCTTGAGAGGAATTCGAGGAGCGCCTGAAAATAACGATCGAGTGACCCCAGAGATATACTCCGAGGCCGTGATCAAGTGACTTCGGAGATTCACTGGGAGGCGGTAATCCAGCGGATTTCGAGATACACCTGGAGGCCGTGATCGAGTGAACATAGGGATGCACTCTGAGATCGTGATCAAGCGAGTTTGAAGACTCACTTGGAGGCCGTGATCAAGCAAGTTCGGAGAAATGAACTTGCAAGCTATGATCGTGCTAACTTCCAGGCCATGTTTGAGCGAGTCAGGAGATACACTTGCAGGTCGTGATCGAGCGTAGTTGGACGAGTACTTGGAGGCGGTCGATGGAAAGTGCGCCGGGACACAATTCATCAGTTAGTTAACTCGCAACCGTGGGAATGTGACAACGTGACTTTACCTTCGAAGCTCTTATGGAGACCTGGTTGGTGGAGGTCCATCGGTAGGGAGGTAAGCCGCAAGCTGAAGCTACATCCAGAGGTCAACTTGACATCGTGAGAATGAAGGGACGACAGACAATCTTAGGTGTATGCTGTACTCGGAGTATGCTGCACTCAGTGTTAACTCATGATGATGGCATGGAGAGATAGAATGGGATGACTTAACTTTGTGTTCTTGCGATGATGGTAGAGTTGTGGACGAGAAAGAGAGCGATGGGGGAGGAAGATGAGAACGATATGGAGGATACGAGCGCCTACGAGCAATCAGGGGTACTACTTGCCTGATTGGGTTTGGAAGACCTCATATCGGTGTGATTACCCGCCGAATCGGGACTCGTACCTGCTGTATCGGGGAATGTCAATTGACTCGCACATGAAATTCTCTCAGTCCCAGTTTCTCATGATGATTTCCCCCATCTCCTCTGATCTCTCTCTTTCTTGTGCTCAACTCTACCATCACCTAAGATATCTCTCCATGCCATACTCATGAGTTGACACAGAGTGCAGCATACACCAAGTACAGCATCATCCCAAGATCAACAGTCTCCCGCTCCCAGCCAGTTTCTCATATCTCGGCAGATGTTGTACTCAACTCTCTACATTCCCACAATTCCAAGTTAACCAATGAACAGAGTCTCAAGTGCCGTCGCACCTCCCTCCAAATCGACCGCCACCAAGTACTCCTCCAATCTCGCTCTTTCATGGCCTGCAAGTGAATCTCCAAAATCACTCGATCGCTGCGTCCCAGTGCACCTCCGAAGTCACTTGATCACCGCCTCCAGATGAATCTCCAGTCCCGCTCGATTACAGCCTGCAAGTTCGCATGATCATGGCCTCCAAGTGCATCTCCAAACTCACTCAATCACGGCCTCCAAGTGCATCTCTGAGTTCACTTGATCTCCGTCTCCAAGTGCATCTCAAACATGCTCGATCAAGTATATCTTCAAGGAGCGACGGCAGTTGTCCGGAGACACAGGAATCACGGAGGTGGACCGAGTGATGGGGAGTATATATTCGGCAGACCCCGGAGTAGATAGACATCATCTCATTTCCATCTCCTCTTATCATATGATGAAAATTGACACTCCATCTTTCCCAACTTTTGGTCTCAGTCACTCAGTCCGAGATTTCTTGGATCCACGCACTTGCATGGATCCTCACAGCCAGGTAGTATCATATCTTCTCACCTTGCTCCTACGCTCCTGGAGCATAATGTAGAAGGAACGTGAGGAGAGATTTTCACAGCGTCACCCATCGCATTGCAATCCCGATGCAAGGGCGTACCCAGTGAACCCATTCTGACGTATGGTCACAGTTGGCCACAACGCCAGAGTGATCGTGTTCAATATGAGACCGACAGAACGAGAAGAAACGGTTCTCTGCGATCTGAGGGCAATATGGAATGCGACGCATTCGATTGACGCCGGGATTTCTATGACGGCTCTGACAGAGCGTGTCCACTCTGATGGAGCCATTCTGGCTGGACGGAAATCTTTTTTGCTGATATTCAATCGCTCTCAATTCGGATTCCGGGCTGCTCTTCACTGACGAGCGATTTTTGACTTGGTCCAGCAGCATGTCCTTCTCCAGCCGGAGCTCTGCGATGTCTGACTGCCCCGTTGTCTCCGGCTCCGACTTGCACTTGTCGAGCCGTCTCTCCAACTTGGCGTGTTGACGTTTCTTGATCTGAAGCTCTTCCTCCAACTCCTCAAGTTCCTGCTGAGCGGCCGCTAATTCGCTGCTCGGGCCGTCTTGGACGGGCTCAGTCGCCTCCAAGTCCTTGAATTTAGCAGCGAAGCTCTCGTTGAGGTCGCAATTCGTGGCCAATTTCTCAGCATGTTCGAGGCTCCCGGAGAGGTTAATATCAATGATCTGCAATTGGACAACCTCCGTAGCCCCGATCCAGTTGATTGCTTGGTCAGACAAGTCCCCAGGGCCATCGTCGATGACCTTCATTCGGTTTGTGATGTATTCTGTTGTGCGAACTTCTGTTGGTTGGAAGCCCGCAGTGGTTGAGGTCTTAAACCTGCTGCTAAACCTAACTGACTCAGCTCTGTCGATTATGTTGGTAGAACTGACATCGTGCGTGTCGTGCAAGTCGTGCGTAGCAGGAAGGGCCGTCAAGTCAGAAGACTCCGGCAGTCCACTGGTTCGAAGACTAACCAAGTGAATCCGCCATCATGGGTTGTGTTTCGATTGCTTCTAATGCTTGTGACGCGGTCAGATGTCGAGTGTTTCTACCAATGTGGGCAAATTGCTTCTCCGTACATATAGAAGTGAATGTTATTGATGATCGCACTGACATCTCGCTAGAACTAAGTACTAAGCGAGCCTCCCGCAGAACCGCACTAACGCAACAGAGCTGCACCTTAACATGACCAGAGCCGTCCACCTACAATTCCAGTTTGACCACTTCCCGCAAGACCAGATCCACTGCTACCAGTGAAGCCAGTGTCACCCTTAGCAGCGAAGCCAGATCCCACACAACCAGCTGGCTCCCTGTGAAGCCATTTTCACCCCTACCAGTATAGCTGGATCCACTGCTACTGGCTTGCTCCCAGCGAAGCCAGATTGTCAGAGAGGTGAGAGTGTGTATGTCAGAGCGGTGAGACCAAGCATGTCAGATGTCAGAGTTGAGAGAGCAACCATATCAGTTGTGAAAGTAAGCATGTCAGAGTTGTGGGGGCAAGCTTGTCAGAGTTGTAAGAGTGAGCATGTCAGAGTGGTGCGAGCATGCTTATCAGAGTTGTCCAAGCAAGCATGGTAGAGTTAAAAGAGTCCGCAATAAAGATGCGAAAGGTGATGTCAGAGTTCCAAATTAATGAGTATTTATGATTAACATGTAGTATAATCCATGAATTGCTCTATATATTACAGTTATGGTAGGCCATATGGCCTATGGTAGATTACACATAGCAGAATGCCATTTTCCAGATGTAGTATTCCTTTAAGTACTAAATGAAAACAATTATACCATGTAAATATATTTGATAAGTTCATTGTGTTAGGGGTTCTCCCTTAACCGAGGTATTGGTACTTGCATACGGTTAGAAGACTTTATTGCTACATTGTTAGGGATACAAAACACCAAGTCTAGACATAATGCAAGTGGCCAGCCCCATAGGCTTTAGCAGGATTTTATGGGAGCCTCGTGTCGATTTGATCGCAAGCAAGCCTTGTTGCTAGCGGATTGATTGAAAGATCTTATTCAGAAGATCTGATTTGATGATGCAATAACCTTGGCCAGTCACAAGTAAACAAGACTTGGAGATGCCAGTTATTTCTTACCACATTCACTAAACTAAGCTAAGTGGGACTAGATGCGTCGACTGCACTATGTGCGACTAAGCTGTCAGGCAGACAATAAGCCAATCTGCGATGACGAGGGATCATAAGCCAATCCCTAGTGGAACAAAACAACTTGGGCACTCCCCGGTCAGCGAGAACAGTCTCGACCTTAGTATGGTGTGTCTGATTGATTGATGTTGAGCCTTCGAGCGGTTAATCATGATGTGATGCATCAGTTAAATGTCGACAGAGTAATGGTGGGTCGCCATGTCAGCCTCCGGAACAGACAGAGCCAAGCAGTCTGAATGGTGAGGCTGCATTAAGCAATGTGTTAAAAGTTTCCAAATAACCACATCAGGTGAGGAGAAGTTTTTGACTATCCGAACATGTGAGTTGCAAGGTATCAAAGTTGAAGTTACTGTTTGATTACATCTTATTGTGGATGATGGCCCGAGAGTGAGCATATTGCTTTGAAACCAATCACGCAAGAACATGATAACCTTTGGGAAGCGTGGTCGTATCAAGACAGATTCAAGCTCATTAAGGAGTACTCTAGGATATGACAGATGAGGTCATAGCAATCCTTGAATGATGATGATGGCCCTGCAGGGAGAGAAACTCTTCAAAACCAGTCATGCAATGCAAGAAAGCTATAAATAGACAGCGATGCTCCGGCGTTGAAAAGGATAGCCCGAGAGTTACAAACGATACCTACCGGCGAAAGACGAAGCCAAAATATTATTAAGTTTTCAGTTCTTATTATTATTATGATTACCGAGTATATTAGTAATATCTATCAGGATTGTACGCGGTTCCCCCACTCCATGACTGAGCATAAATTTAACAACCAGTACAAAGTTATGTTGTGTACCGTATCTTTGGGATTGGACGGCTTCAAAAAAGAGGATCAAGTATTTGCTGCGCGGTGTATCTGGTGGCTGGCAAGTATAATCCAGTTTACGGAGATATTAATCTATTATCGGCATTATAAAATATTCCCGTCGGACTCCGTTATTAATTGTGTGGTTCCACCATGATTGAGCAGTCAAGGAAATATAATACCCGAAGACGATATGCCGGAATTAAGTATAGAAGAGGGAGTTAAATCTGAATCTCCTACAGGAAGTCATACTGAGCACCCTTCGAGGACAAAGTATCTGCCAAAGGAATCGAGTGGGAATTTGATTAATAAGACCAGAGGCGGGAAAGTATTCAAACCTTAAATGATGAAGCAGAAAGAGCTTAAGAAACAATATCCCGGATGAAGTGATGACCAGGTACAGAAGATCCGAGATAGTTTACGAAAACAAGGCCTAATATTATAAGTAGGGATAATCGGACAAGTAGAGTTGATGTCTACTGTTGAGTCTGAATAGGTGTGGATTTTTAGGGAGATTACCCTTAGACGTAATATTGCCGATAGTATCTGAATGCCAGATTTATCCTGCAAGTGATTTAGGGAGTTGTGAAGACTCGTTTTAATTCAAGTTTACACTACCAATGAGATATTACCGCTGCGATATTGATTAATCACTGAGATCAATTTTATGAATATACTTCAAGATATTACTTAATCACCAAGATCAATTACAGGAATATACTTTACGATATCAATTAATCACCGAGATCAATTATAGGAATATACCGATACTCAAATCACGAGATTTATTATATATATTGTCAGTATTGTATTACACCACGATATGATTTAGTAGTGATCTGCTTGGAAGCATCCGCAACGACCATATATATCTGTCCTCTGTGCGTATATGATCTATACAGACTTCCGGTAAACTTTGTGTGGAGATACGTATAGAAGATATTACGATAAATACTACGGCACAGTGTGACTAAGTACATACTCAAGTATTGTAGTATACATTGAAGTATAGTTGCATAGGCCATACCGACCCTGTAACACATTGTGCTTATCCAAAATGGATGAAATTTTATCAGCCTTATAATCTATTCTTTCATGGCAACAGTTTTTAATTTATTCACCAACATTTCAATAATTTATCTAGAATAGTGAAAGTGATATTACTACTGATTATCCACTCCTAAATCTAAAGTTTGAATATATTATACATTCTTATGGTGAGTACGCTACTTTACGAATATTGTTGAAGTCAAATACTGTATACGATTCAACTGATATTTGTTGTATATGATAAATGTATGGATTATTGTGGTAAAGAATTGGAGCTTAAAGAAGTAAGCCCATTGTAAATACCCTGCCACATCTCTCACAACATCTAAAGGGAAATTGTGAATAGAGCAGTTCTGGCTGGTGCAACATGAGCCGAGGTTGAGAGCAGTTGACAGCATCTCCAGCCATAAGAATCCACATAAATTCCATTGATGTACAACAACTCAAAGCAGGTGCATGGGACCAAGAACATGGAACAACAGAGGGACAATTCAGTTATATAGTTAGATGATGACTATCTTCTCTAGGATCTTCGAAATATATATACTCCCCATCATCCAGTTTCACTCCAATATCGTGCTATCTCAGTGTGGCATCCCCCCCTCCAGTGTCCCCTGGCAACATGAATGCCAGCAGTGAGAAACAGATTGTCCCACTACATCTCTGGTACTGGAGTAATAAGTCCCTATAACAAATACAATATTGATTGATTTAAGTTGAGCCACCTTTAAACTATTGTCTTGCTCTTTTTATCTTATCTTACCCCAAGACTCAACTCCTTGAAATCCTTCCAAGGACAGGCTAATAACCATAATTACTAGGAGACTGATCAATCTCTGCGAGAATTCTGTCCAAGTCTGCCCCAGTGGCAACTTTGGTTTGAATGCATCTGTTACGCCTTTGGTGTTACAGTTATATATTCCAGGATCATACAGAATCACTCGATGATCCATATATAGATACTTGATCCAAAACCACAAACTATCACCCGGATTTCTATATTGGATCTACCTTCCGCATTTGTTCACCTATTAGTCATATCTCCATCACCTGACCTTTGTATCAACTGATCCACAACAATAGTCAAGCCAAGCGTGAATAAGATGTATATCATCTTTCGATCAGTACTGGTCACAACGTCTCTATTCTTAATCGTTACTCCTTATCGGCAGCAAAGCTTATTCCTGGTCGCCGACCAAACCACTATTTACTCATGCTCCAATTGTTCATTCCTAGGGAAATGAGGTGTGGTCAATATCAGACCACCATGGCATTTCGAGATATGCAGGGTCATATCAGTGATAAGTCATTATCCGATAATCGATATATTGGAGTCCTATTGACTGAATGGACTAATACAAATCAACCCTTAGTTTGACCACACACTCTGTGTCTGGGCAAATAGGACTTGGGATTCATCTGTCCTGAGTGGCGTGGGATACTCTCCGTTCGATATATGGCAACACTACTCAGTTTCAGATCACTGTATATTTGGCTCCAATCAGGGGTAGCAAAATTAAGTGTACTGTCGTTTGCCACTATTATTAAACCGTTATGTCCCTGGTGGGTATATGAGAGGGCACTCTCACTGGCTCTTGGTGACACGAACCTGTTTGTTGATAATTGGCTTCAGATAAGCTCGTATTCATACAAGGTATCGCCAATAGCAATTATGTTGCAATGCAAGCACATCACCTTGATGACGTAGTAAATACTCCTGGAGTTAGAACTCGACCATCCATGGTAGAGCCAATGGATGATGAGGCTGTTAGGTATTAGAACTCCGAAGCAGGCTTTGGCAGTCTTAGGATTGATAAGGGTGTGGATCGCGTGATATATAATCAGCGATACCGACATGGAGGAAGGACATCAATAACAACATCTACATCAAGATCCATCTATGGATACCTATTGACCTTCTCGACCTCAAGGTTAAGCCTTAACATGAATCCCGTGTATTATCCATTAGTTCTGCATCCAAGTCAACGAGGATACTTCTCATTTGAAGTCCAGAGTTGCACGTTCATGATTCAGTTCTATATCACAGATATATCAAGTATCGCCTTTATACTTGGTTATTCATAGTACCTTCGTCAAAGTAAGTTGTTGATTGGGAGGTGAGCAAGACGATACTCCGGAGTCCGAAGGAAGCCCGATTATCAGCCCAATACCGAGGTGATTCACAGGATACTTCTGTTAGGATACTCTTGAGTCCACACCACCCCGTCTGCTGAGGCGAAACTACTTTGCTGTTCGTTATAGACCAGTCGATACTTACAGTGATTGCATTCTTTGACAGTTGGTCCTCGAATATAAGTGCCGGTTGTTGGGAAAATACTCAAGCATCCAATAGAAGTCCGAGAGTCATCACAATAGTGTGGTGGTTTAGCGGATAGTTCTTTCTGGCTCTCCTTAAGTCATGTACATCAGCAATTGATATCTTAAGACGATACTCTCAAGTTGGTACTGTCAATCGGGATCGGAGATCAGAACAGTTATCTCGTGTTCTTCGGGTGTTGATCCTTATACCCATCCTGCGTGAAGCTTTATTCATCTTCTTCTTCCTCAGTCTGGAATTCGTTAGGTGCTATTATTGATTAGGACCTCAGGTGAATCTCCCAGTGTTACAGTGGATGATGTAGTACTTGGTGTATGCTGTACTCGGTTTATGCCATACTTGGTGTATGCTGTACTCGGTTTATGCCGTACTTGGTGTATGCTGTATGCAGTGTATGCTGTATGCAGTGTATGCTGTACTCGGTATATGCTGTACTCGGTGTATGCTGTACTCGGTGTATGCTGTACTCGGTGTTAACTCATCATCGTGCCATGGAGAGAGACAGACGGATAACCTAACTTTGTATTCTGCAATAATGGTGGAGTTCTGAATCAGAAAGAGAGATGGGGAATGAAGATGGGAATGATATGGAGAATACAAACAGATATGACAAATCAAGAGTACAACTTGCCTGATGCAGTTTAGAAGATCTCATATTGGTGTAATTACCCGCGGGATTGGGAGTCGTACATGCTCTATCGGGAATGGTAAATTGACTTGCACATGTAATTCTCTAACTCCCAGGTACTCATGATGAGTTTCCATCTCCTCTCATCTCTCTCTTTCTCGTCCTCAACTCTACTATCACTTCAGAACACAAAGTCAAGTCGTTCCTCGCTATCACTCCATGCCATGGTTCATAAGTTGAAACCAAGTCCAGCATACACTGAGTACAGCATGCACCGAGTACAGCATACTCCGAGCACAGCATACACTGAGTGCTGCATGCACTGAGTACTGCATACACTGAGTGCTGTATACACCAAGTACAGCATACACCAAGTACTACATACACCAAGTACTGCATACATTGAGTACTGCATACACCAAGTACCGCATACACTGAGTACTGCATATACTGAGTATTGCATCATCCCAAGATGGACTGTCTCCCGCTCCAAGCCAGCCTCTCACATCTCAGCGAACCTAGTTGTACTCATTTCTCTTCATTCCCACATTTCCAAGTTAACCAATAATTAGAGTCTCAGCTTCCACCACACCTCCCTCCTGAGCTACCACATCCAGACCAACCACCTTCAAATCAACTGCCCGCTGATCGACCACCTGCAATTACTCCTCCAATCTCGATCGATCATGGCCTCCAAGTGTATCTCCAAACTTGATTGATCACGGCCTGCAAGCTTATCTCTAAGTTAATCTGATTACAGTGTGATTGAACAGCAGAGCACTCATAGCATCCAAAGGGAATTGGTGAGAAAGAGCAGCTCTGGCTGGGGAAATGTAGAAAGAGGGTGAGAGATTGAAAAGGAGTACCCAGCTGTGTGGAACCACGCAATTTGCATGAATCTATAAAGGCTTGGCAAGAGTGTGTGAAGAACCACTAATTGAGTTGATCTATGATGAAAGCTTGCCAAGAGTGCGTGAAGAACCACACTAATTGGGTTGATCTATGAAAGCCCACCAGGAGTGCATGGGAACAAGAGCTGGGAAAACTATACAATGTATGTCTGTACGCCCACCCCACCCATGTCACTTAGTCTGTCGCCAATTTCCCAGTATTGACATACACGGCCTGCCAACTTCCCCCTCCCAAACACAATTGCGGTGGTGGTGAGAAACAGATAATATTGCCAAATTGGCCTCCAAGTGCATCTCTAAGTTCTCTTAATCAGTGTCTCCATGTGCTTCTCCAATTAGACTCATGTACCGTCTGCAGCCACATTGAACATATGTATATATTTAGAGAGACTTAGATAGATAATACAAGGTATATTTTGAGGTAGTGAATCTTGTGACTGTAACAGAGACAAATATGATACACAAGATGCATTGTGGTTATGGAACCTTAAGAACAACTGCTGTGAGAATACCGTACCAAGTCTTCTGGAGAGCTGGGCAGAGGTCTCAGCTGCTCATGAAGTCTCCCGCAGACCAGCGCAGCAGTCTCAGCTGCTCCAAAATTTGACTATCCTATAACTCAACCATTGGAGCATTCTAAATGCACCTCAATTAGTGCAGGTGGTTTCAGGAGCACCTGAGAATACTCTTGCAGAGTATGAGAGCACTTTGCTTAGCTCCAGAGGGGCCTGGGAGCATCTGGAAGTACTGAGAAGTACCGATGAAATTGACCAAAGTGTCTGGGAGGTTTGCATGTAGCTTCTGGACCAAGTTAGATTTCGCTGTTGGAGTATGTTCTCAAGCACACTCCAAGGCATACTTTCAGGAACACTCCAAATTGCACTAGATGGTACACTCTGTGCCTGCTTGTCTATATGCTTCCAACTATGCTCTCATGATGCTCTGAAGCACACTCCCCAGAATGCTCTCAAGTACACTTCCAATTGCACTCGATGACACACTTCCAGCCTACTTTGCTCCACACACCCAAGGATACTCTCAAGTGGTAAGATACTCCCAAACTCACGTAAATATATGCTCTGATGTATGCTTCTGCGTATTTGATCCGGATAATTGCTGAGTTGCAGATGCCAGATACTGGAAGGTGTTAGGCCACCTGCCAGCTGCAACTTGCCACTTGCCACACACCACAAAACCATAACATTGGTCGATAGGGTAGTCTGAATCTTATCTTTAGCACAGCCACTGTGGCTGATCCTACTATTGCTCAAGGTCCCTGTGTTGGCAATTGCAGCTTCAGATTGCACAGGAACAGTGGAAAATTAGATCTCAGGGAGAGCAGTTCTCGGACTCCCATTTGCAGCGGAATGTGCAGCCAGTTTCCTGTCGATTTTGGGTGTATCCTTATTCATTCACTCCAGGCCTAATGGTGATGATGGTGATGATGATCATGGTGATAGTGATGGTACCGAAAGTAGTTAGTTAAGTAGGTTGGCTACATCAATGTCAATGTCAAAGTATCAACAGAATTATATCATCCAGTGGCCAGAGCTTCCACAAACTCAGAGTTCAAGCGGCCGGACGATTCCTCTGGAAATGCTTCGTCTACTGGAGCTTGGCTATCTCCATCGTGGCTCTGAAGCAGCCTCTGAAGCCAGCTCTCAAACAGGCTTTTAAGCAGGCTCTCAAGTAGGCTCTCAATCAGGCTCTCAATCAGGCCCTCAACTAGGCTCTCAAGCTGGCTCGGATCTCAATTGGTGTTAGCACCAGCGATGCCTATCGGCGGTCAAGACTGGCTGAGGTTTGTGGACTGCCAGCCGTATATAGTCCCATTGTGCCACATGCAGCAGTCTATGAACCGACTATAGATGGCTATAGACTGCAGATCACGCAGGGTCTACTAGAATCTTGCACCGAGCTGCAGATGTGCGCGTAGCCCAGTTGGCAGTCGATTTGCACTTTTGTTGGTAGGCTACTTTTTATAATAATCTCCACACAAAAGTAGCACTCCTAGAAGAATATTCTACTATATAATATACTTATATTTTGCATAGCAATTATGTTGGGACTGTACTTGGTAGTCTTATTGAGACGGTATTCTTATGCACAGTGGTCTTGTAGCGTAAGGCGTCGGTATTGGTTTTATTAGTTTTCTTCAGTGTTAAACACGAAACAGGCAATGCGTATCACCTTTTGCTTTTGGTCGGTACGGTGACATATCACGCGATTGTGAATACACTCCAGTTGCGAATCCAGTAGTTTTGCTTGGTCATATCTAGACAGGAGCCGCATTGCAACGGTAGTTTGTACGGGTTTTGTAATCGGGGGGTTTTCGTAATGTGGTGATCTGTCACTGTAGGGAAAGGTGAGCACCAATTAATGTTGTTGTTGTTAAATCATATTGTATTTACTCTAACTAGAGTATGACAAAAATAAATCTTTCCCCGATACTCTGCGGTGTGAACCCTACGTGTCTGCTGAGGCCTCCTCTCGGTCAAATGTACCATCCCTTTCACCTTCCTCCCATTTATCCGCCTAAATTAATTGGCCCCCCTTCCTAGAGAATAACCTGCACATCCCGTCATCTGACGACCACCACTTACAAAATCCTCGCTCATGCTCAGTCCAGGTTCTCATTGATGCTATCGCGGTGGAATACCCCAACCGCCAAACAAAGTAAGGAAGAACATTGTGCAGGTCCGGAGGTGAGTACTCTCTATGTCTAACACAGCGCGCTGACCATCTTCGGGCTTCGCTGGAACAGGGGGGGCGGAGGGGGAGGTTATTGTAAGGCTACTGCATGTAATTTGTCCTAGTGGTGCCCGAGAAGCGGGTCATTATCCATCGTAGTCGGTTTGACGAGATCGAATGGAGCGTGTATCTCAGGGAACTTCACTAGTGTCAGCAAAGGGTCCGGGAAACCCGCCAGCTGACCGGGTTTGGACCGGAAAAATGGTTCGGTTCGGTTCCAGAACTGTCCAAAAACCTGACCCGCAGCTTCTTGGCAGTCCAAATTTTGCCCCGTACCCATCAACACGCAGGTTTTGCCGAGTTTCGCTAGACCCGTCGGGTCCAATCTCCGGTTCTACATTTCGGGTTGATCTATTTATGGTCGCATTCAGATATCTTACTGTTAATCGTAAAATAATAACGATGGGAGGTCGATGTTCTGTCTGGATGAAGTGGCTGCCTTTGTGATCAAAATATGTAGACAATCACTCCCTGCCCCATCCTGGAAATGAGCGTCAACGAAGCGTCAACGATTTTAGGTCTTGCATCCTGGGAAATCAGAGCGGGCATTGGTTGCAGCTAGTCATAACTGAGGTATTGGCCTCCTTTATAGGCAAAAGCAGAAGCGACACAGTCCCTGCCCCATTGTGAAAATGAGCGTCAAATGAGTGTCAACGATTTAAGGTCTCGCATCTTGGGTAATATAAATGGCGCATGATTGCAAACCTCTATCAAGGAGGAATTGGCAGCCTCTCTAGACAGATAAGCAAGCGACATTCCTGCAACAGCCTCCCAGAGAGTAATAACTGATTTCATGTAAAATGATGCAACGAAGAGTTCATGACCGTTTTAGCCTAGACAAACTGTCAAAACATCGTGTATACACAATGACAAATGCATCGCGATTTGATTTCCAATGATGACAGGCCAAAAATTGTTGACGCTCCATTGTCTCCCATTTTCATGAAGGGGCACGGAGCATTTCGCGATCTGTTTTCCCTATACAGGCGGCCAATAAATTGATTATTAATAGAAACGACCATATCGCTTCTGGCATACCCAACTTACAAGACCAAAAATCGTTGATGCTCCGTTGAAGCCTATGTTCCTGAAGGGGCACGGATCGTGTCGCTATCTGTTTCCCCTATAAAGGCAGCTGATACTTTGATTATCAAAAGGAACAACAATATTGCTATTGACCTACCCGACTTACAAGACCAAAAATTGTTGACGCTTTGTTGATGCTCAATTTCAGAATGGGGCAGGGAGCGTGGGGCTCACTCTTTGCCTATGAAGCCAGCCAATACCCCATTTATGAATGGTCTCAGCCGATCGCCAAGCAGATTACGAATGATGCAAGACCAACAATCGTTGATGCTCCGTTGACGCTCATTTTGCCATGGGCATATCCACAATTTGTTATCATTTATTTTGGCATAATATATCATTAATGGTGTTTTGGCAGCCTTTGTACCGTCTTCATATACTTTCTCCTTCATCAAAACATTGTTCTTCAATAATACATATAAATATATCCTATAAAATATACTTTAAAGTGTCCGCCAATTGTAGATAATAATACACTCCAAAATCTCGTTTCATTTGATCAATGCTAATCTTCACTGTCAGGTTCGCTCAATAGGCTGCTGTCATCTGCAAAATGGATGTCAGCTGCATTACCACGCAGCAGATCGTGTACTAACCAGTGGATGTTTCTTCATCAGTCAGCAAATCTGGATCAAAATCTTTATCATGCTGGCGATCCTTGGCATATGCATCATGACTCAAAACTTGAGCACAGGGAGGAGGAGTATGTATATACACATATCTGGGTAGCACACCTTCGATTTTGGACAGCTGAGCTGCCACATTGTGACCGGGTGGAACAAGTGGCTTTTCGGGTGGCTGTGGCATCGGTTCTGGTGTGGGCTGTCTGAGTCACTCTGGGGGAGGTACGCCCGTGCCTTTGCGTCTCCAGCTTGTCTGGGGATTCTGTGCTGTGCCATTTTGCCAAGGAAGGCAGCCATCCGTCGGATTTTCCCGAAGCATAGCCGGGTGTCTTTCCATCGCAGCTTTCACATTCTTTTGCCCAGGACACTCAACTCCCCGCTTCTTCTATGCTCGGTCTTCGGTAAGAGGTTTCTTAATAAGGAATTGCGTTTCCTCTATTGCGGAGTGCGAAAACCCTCCTTTGGCCATTTGGGCCATATTCAAAGCTCGGCGCATGTCAGACTGTTCTAGCTGTACCCGACCTCCTTGCCTTGCCATAGTTGCAGACATGTTGAAAACCTACAAGGAAATTAGTTGCTGCATCTACATATTAGATTCGGCCGGTACGTCAGCCATATACACTTCCGTAGCATCCTCTAATGTGGTTAAAGCCTGTTTGGTCCACTCTCGGGGATTCTTATCATTGAATTTGTGCGCGAAAATCCCAGAGCTGACAACATCATGATGTTCGATTTCGCGGACTGTGCGGATAAATTCCTTGGTCAACAATGGAGGTTTCCCAATATGGGCAGCTGGAAATTGGTCACACAGCTCTCAACGTACACCAGCTGCATGTAATATCTTTAGTTCACGGTTCTCTACCTTGATTCAACTATACTCACATCCGATCACGCGCTGCTTCTTGTTCTTGCCACTGCCGGTTTTACGGACAATTTTTGACTGTGCATCCAGGGTCATCTGTTCGGTGGCTGCAGTTGCAGCGTTGCGGTGAGCTAATTGGTGTCGGCGTTGTGGTTGGGTTTCAGCGGGTGGCGTATTGGCAGAAGCACCCATCCTTCTGCTCGATTCTGTTCCATGCTCAACTTGCTGAGGTGTTTGTGCAGCCATGATTTGCTGCTGTGGAAGTGAAGAGATGATGATAACGAAACGAAGTGGGATGTCCTGAGAAAGAAGATCACGAACAAAAGTGGGAAGTCCTGAGGAAAATATAGTTAGCTTTAAGTCAAAATGGCACGCATAACAGCGAACTTCCTTGTTCTGCAAAAGACGAATCCTGTAGCACATTGCTGCCGGTTGCATGGGTTGCCAACCACCCTGCGATTTGCACCAAGTCGGTCACATGTTGTGCGTTTGAGTAGAGCGATACATTACTGTGAACGACCTTCTGAATCTCGTGTTTGTGTGATACAAACTGTACATTCTTCGTCGGAAAGGACGGCTTGGCATGTTTGTCCCAAGAAATCCCTGGGATCTTACATGATACAGACGATAAACATCAGGCCTTGATGTACGGTTAGCATTGCTATTCCCAATGTTGAGACGGTCAAAACGCAGATTTTACTTTGTTCAAGTCGATTAGGAGTATCAACCTCGACATAAAAGACGCAGCTTGCCTCTATGTGGTCCATATCTTGCAACATCCAACATCTCGTCCATCAACAAAGTCAACACAAAATACAATGGGCAATGTTCCGAAAAAGAACCTTTTGCCAATACCGGCAGGCAAATCCGGAAAATCGACAAAGCGTTCCACACCACGACATCATCAAGGGAATCAGGGCAAAAACGGCTTGGAACCAGAACGGGTCCGAGCCCGTGGATTGTTGCGTAGCTTGCGATCCAACAAACAGGGTGGGGCGGGGAAAAGATGTGAAACCCACTTCCTAAGCAACGAAGTGAACGAGAAATAGATCAAGGATTATGTGGAAACAGAGACCGCTGTGGCAAGAAAGCTAGTTGAAGACGCAGAGACAGCAATTGAACGGGAGCAGCATGATATGAGAAATGCTGAACAAGCGGGATTGACAACAACTAAGCCTGAAATAACATTTCAGGAGGTGTTGAACGCCATCGGGGATAGTCTGAGCGATCTTGCAAGTTCCGATGATGAGGAGGCTGGGGAAGACGGGGATGATGATGAAGAACGTCCTGTGGGGGGCAAGCTTAGCAAGGATGACGAACCCAGGTGGGTGATGGGCACAATCTCCAAAACGGTACAGTATCACATGGGGTGTTTTCGGCAGAAGCAGATGAAGCTTGACAAACCGACGCAATGAGGGTGGGGAGACGCAGCCAACTACTTCCGTGAGAGGGATAAGAAGTACAGGACGACTGAATTGAAGGTTCTGGCTGTTGTTCAACCTCAAACAGCAGATGATGCAGCATCATCTGTGTGGACGATATTTAGTGAGCCTCTGGAGACTCCTGATAGCGTCCCCGGAGAATTGCAAATGCCGCAAGTGACTTCTCGACCAGGGAGTAGTTATATGAGGCTAGGTTCGCCGAAACCGCAGACACATGAACGCATTCCGTCCCTCCCACCTGCCCTAATGCACGATCGGTCACAAATTCCAGCAGTCCAAGCATGTTGAACCCGTACGCTTTAACCCCTGCATATTGCATCCCAATCTAATTGCCATATAGAAATCGGATTCCGACAAGGATATGGTGACATCTCCTGAGTTACCGGAGGATTGAATAGGCAAATTGGCATTTGTGACGATGTAGCAATTTGAAATGCAATACCTGAACCTATTTTCCTACATGTCAGCTTTTACTTGATTTCAGTGACCAAATTGTGAGACATGGTAATTCATCTATGCATGTGCAAGGGTCAGATAGGCCATGCCAATGTTCCAGACTGCAAATCTCGTGGACTGATGACCAATGAACGTGATATCGTCCTTCTCGTCACTATTAAGTGAGACAATTAAAACTAGATTACAGACAAAACTCACTAACACTATATAAGTCAGTGATGTCATACGAGGCATAGATGCAGCGCTCAAAGCGCAATACAAAGCTGAATGAATGACGACTGTCATGCTGCATACGATCATGGATCCAACTGCGTAACTCACTGCACAGACCTGGTGCACATAGTTGAGATGTTGAAAATTGCTTATGGTAGGTCATGGAAATTGCGGAGAATGAGTGGGATGGGGAAAAGCGAGGAATTATGGCTAAAATCATCAAAAACTGGTGTACGGATTTATATATGGTTAAGTGCCAGCCGAAAGCGCTTGAACATGATAGGCCAACCTCATTTATCACCCAGATAATGTGTCTAGTGGTGGATTAGAAACTGAGAAGCTTGGAAGCATTTGGATGTAAATGTTTATACATAGAAACGATTTATTGGCTGCCAATACCGGCTATATGCATTTATACATACAATAGTTGAGCACCCAGTGACTGTCTGTATGTCATTAAGTTGAGTGTCAACAGAGCGTCAACGATTTTTAGTGTTACATTTTCGGCAAACAAACAGCTGCATAGTTACATCCTTACAAAGTGATTGTATTGGCCGATTTTATGAGCAAAAAAGATAGTGACACGCTTGTTGACCAATCATGGAAATGAGTGTCAACCATGTGTCAACGATTTTTGGTCTTGTGAGTCTGATAATCAAACAGAAGACATGGTTACTGTAACTCATAATCAAGGTATTGGCCGCCTTTAAGGCCAGAAATGCCAGCGTCAACCTTGCTACTTTCTCTTAAAAATGAGCGTCAACAGAGCATCAACCATTTTTGTACTTGCATCTTGGATAAGCATACAGTTTTGCGACAATATTAGGCTATGATCGAAGTTTTGGCCGCCTGTATGGGAAAAAATGGCAGCTACCATATCGCCACCACCTCCTAAAAATGAGCGTCAACGGAGCGTCAATGATTCCTGATTTTGCATCATGGACAATCAAAGTGCTGTGTGTTGACATTAACCCATAATCAAGGTATCGGCCGCCTTTATTGGCAAAATTGCTAGTAACGATATCGTTACCACCTCCTTAAAATGAGCGTCAACAAAGCGTCAACAATGTTTGGTCTTGCATCTTGGACAATATAAGGGCTACGGAAAGGCGTTAACCCATAATCAACTTATCGGCTACGTTCACGGGCAAAAATGCCACTGATGATATCACATCCGCCTCCTACAATTGGGCACCCACCGAGCGTCAACAATTCATGTGGGGGCTCAGTAGGATACTCAGCAATGAACTGCATCACATTGTTACCGAATTGTGTCTTACGCGGTCAGTCTTTTCAATATGTTCTTGTATACAACTTCACAAATATACATGCAATGTCTCACAGATCTGATTTTTTTGCTTGTAGCTGTAGAGTCAATATTGAAGAACCCACAGTCTGCTTTACTGTATCGTTACCTTCGGCAGCCTCTCAAGTTGCATCACTGAGATTTCTAATTCCTACGGCCATGTCTGATTCAATATCTATAAACACCTCTTCGCTTGAGGTTATGATCTCTTCCAAAAATGAACGTGTCTTTATTCGTGATTTGAGCGACCTTACTTTACAAATCGTCTTCGATGCTTCGTGGGCTTCATTGAATGTAGGCTCGAAGCGGCCCAATGCTTGGGATAATTCAAGACATGCGTCTTCATGGCGATTCTATTTACACTGCGGAATTGAGGAGACCGGGCAGCCCTCGCATGATAAGTATTGTTCGTCATCAAGTTCTTCGCCATCCATCAGAACATGGGACCAGCTGAATGGGGAAACACTTGCTGGAAAAAGCTCACATCGCAACGTTAAACGAATTAACGGAGTCAGAGGTTACAGAATTGACTAGTTCGACGGTTGATGGAACAGCTTTGGCCGTACTGAAGAGGCAAAGATGTCGAGGAATCACCATAGTGTGTTCTCAGAGTCGAATCGTATTTGACACCCAGGTTGATCCATATTGACCGAAATGACAGACAAAACGTTCGAAACTGGCAGCTAAGGACATTGAAACCTCCGAATTTCACCAAGACACGTGCAATCGCTACCTCGTGTTAGGATTTTTTTTCATCTCAAATTCCATGGAACACTATATCGAATCTAGAGCTACGACGGTCATATGAGGCATTACGCGATGACCAAGTGCTGCCGTCTGCTACGACTCTTAGCAACATTTGCCGGGGGGAATCTGCACTGACCGTGGATGCAATTAAGAAGCAATTGCCGTCACATAATAAAGTTACTTTAGCTTTGGATGGATGGACATCTCCGAACAAACTAGCCATAACGTCGGTCATTGCTTACTATATGGATCGAAACTAGGCATTGGGTGAAGTTCAACTTGCTTTCGATGAGGTTGATCGCCTGTTCGTTTCCCGTTTCGGACGCTAATTAAGGATGATAGGTGAAGGTCCAACATACTGTAGCAAGCATAGCCGTACATTTGAAGGACGTGCTAGATGGTTTTGAGCTTACCGACGGCCGTTTGCGTGGTATTACAACTGATAATGCTTCCTCAAATTGCTCGATGACACGCGAGTTGCAATCAACACTCAAGGCCTCTGCAATCCAATGGCCTGCTTTGAGGAACCACATACCATGCATGTTGCATGTCATACAGCTGGCTGTAGGTGCAATCATGAGCTGTCTAGGTGTAAAAGGCCGCACCAAGTCTTGGGAAGCCCATGAGCGCGATCAGCAATTTGGAGACAATAAGGGCATAGACATTGGGAAGATTCAAAGACTTCCAAAAGAGGGCAACGCGAGAATCATTAAGGTATTGGCCATGAAACCAGGTTTAGCCAAGATAATTGAGACAGTGCGTATTTCATGATATTTTGGAACTCCTGAAATTGACCATCATATATCAGAGAATGCTTGCTGTATTGATTACGCTGACACCTGGTCGTTGAAACAAGTTCATTCACTGTCAAAAGGCCAAAGTTCTCATTGCTGTACTACCGATTATGGATATGAAGACATGGTGGAACTCAACACTGGAGTTGCTGGAGCGGGCCTACCAATTACGGGAACCCACACGCGAGTGGCTCCAAAATCAAAAATACACTGATTTCCGGCCACACTTCACAACTCAAGATGAGCGGACCATTGTGAAGTATGTCATGGAAGTATTGATGCCATTTCGATATTGGACCCTGTGGATGTCAAAGAGGCATACAGTCACATTGCATCACATTATCACAGTGTCCAATGACATGTTCGATCACATGGACAGCGTGATGTGAGCTTTGCCCAAGACGAAGACTCCATGGGATGAAGACTTTTCTTCACTGTGAAGTTAGCTAGACAGAAGCTGCCCAAATACTACGCTGTAGTGACTCCAACGACCGGCATGCTGCTCATTTCTGGACATATCCTCGATCCTTTTCGGAAGTTGCGATTGTTTAGAAAATGGGACAAGGGAATGGATATTATTCCTGAGGACGAGATATCCTATACTACCCAATACCAAGAGGCCTTTGTATATTATGTTGAGAATGAATACTTTGCCAAACATCGATGTGTGCCGGTCATTAAGCACGAAATCTTACCGAGCAGCAATCTCATACCCTCTGTAACGGTTCTAGGATTCTGTCAATCATTCTTTGATCCATATGATTTGTGCAGCGATAATGACGAATACTTACCGCATAATAATGTGGCTGAAACGACACCCGGACGAAACGATCGCGCAGCATGCTTTTTGACCGCCGCCAGGCTGCATTTAAATTCGCCGCCTGAAGCACCAACAAACTGGGGGCAAATTAATCCAAATCTCAATGATTACCACTAGGACACAATGGAGATTAGCAGTACTTTTTGGTTACGGGACATAACTGACTGGTGGCGTCAACAGGAGGAAACGCACTCAAAGTACGCCAATCTTTCCAATGTGGCACGCGACATCTTCTCTATCATACCACATGGTGTTGGAGTGGAGGCCAGTATTTCCCTTGGCCGAGATGTTATCGGCTGCATGCAGTCAAAAACCACAGGCGAGACCCTTCTCAAAAAAGTCGTTTTAAGGCAGTTTGCTCAAGCCAATAACCGGATTTTGGCAGGCGCTGACCCAGAATTGGATACAATGAACACAGAAAACGACTCGGAAATGAAGAAAGAGGTGGAGGAAACGACATTGCACAGAGTGGCCAAGGTTCACAACTTTTTGGAGATGTGGCAGGGCAGCAACAACCTATGTGCTACCCAGGAGGAATCTCGAGCTCAAAACAAGCAGATGACCGCCGTGGGATACATTTTGGACACAGAAGAAATCGTCAAAACATCGTGGTCACTTTTTCAACATGATGGTGCGGCTGTATTCAAATTGTCAGAAAGATCTCCTTTGCCACCACCTTTGTCTGCAAAGGACCTCCCTGGAGGACGAACTCACGTATTGAACATCCGCCAAATCAGAAGAATCAACTGTCATCCGGTTGAAAGTGATGGGTATAGCGCCCATGCAAGCATTTCAGACACTGAAGATTGGCGTGACTTGAATGGGGACTTAGGTAATCCAAATGACAGCGAAAACGATTCCACAGCGGACATTGAATCTTATATACAGCAAGACAATAGTGTCCAGGATCCGGATTGCCCAGAGCAGCGGGATTTGTGCGCTGTGCGAAATGTTCCCGGATTGATTCGGCCCACACAGAAGTCAAACAGACAGGCTGAAAATGTGTTGATGACGGTCAATGCAATTGAAACTAAGAGGAATAAGAGAGTGAAGAAGAAGTAGGCCAGAATGCGTCAATGTTTCACCAGCTTCTTTATGTATCTTGACCAAGAGTTTTAGTTAGAGATAGATAATTGCCGAATGGTGATCAGTAGCTCGTGAATACTGGTTGATAAACAGATGTATAGCAGGCACAATGAACCTTTTGACAAGATACATGAATTTTAGTCGTGTGAGGGTGAACAGTGCAAGAATGTTACTGCGCTCGGCTTTGCCACATGGCCAAGTCTCAATCTGTGAGAAAGACTACCAAGAAGTTCAAAACATGATGAAATCTAATATCGGTGGCAGCAGATATTGAATGGACAATACATCAAAATGAGCGTCAACGGAGCGTCAACGATTTATGGTTTTGAAAGTACGGTAATCACACATTGATTTGGTCACTGTTATGCATAACCGATGTATTGCCAGCTTTTATAGCCAAAAGAGACAGCAACACGGTCACCGCCCCATTCTGAGAATAAGTGTCAACGGAACGTCAACAATTTGATCTTTTGTAAGTACAGTAATTACCCAGTGATTTGGTCACTGTTATGCATAACTGATCTATTGCCAACTTGTATAGGGAAAAGGGAAAGCAACACGGTCCCCACCCCATTCTGAGAATGAGTGTCAATGGAGTGTCAACGATTCGTGGTTCTGTAAGTACGGGAATTACACAGTGATTTGATCGTTGTTATGCTTAACCGATGAATTGGCAGTCTTTATAGGGCAAAAAGACAGCAACACAGTCACCGTCCCATTCTGAGAATGAGCGTCAATGGATCGTCAACGATTTGTGGTTTTGTAAGTACGTTAGATACACAGTGATTTGGTCGCTATTATGCATAACCGATGTATTGGCAGTCTTTATAGGCAAAAGAGACAGCAACATGGTCACCATCCCATTTGGAGAATGAGCTTCAACGGAGCGTCAACGATTTGTGGTTTTGTAAGTACAGTAGTTACACGGTGATTTGGTCGCTGTTATGCATAACCGATGTAGTGGCAGTCTTTATAGGCAAAAGAGACAGCAACATGGTCACCGTGCCATTCTGAGTATGAGTGTCAACGATTTGTGGTTTTGTAAGTACGGTAGTGATTTGAATACTGTTATGCATAACCGATGTATTGTCAGTCTTTATAGGCAAAAGAGACAGCAATACGGTCAACGTCCCATTCTGAGAATGAGCATCAACGGAGCGTCAATGATTTGTGGTTTTGTAAGTACGGTAGTTACACAGTGATTTGGTCGCTGTTATGCATAACCAATGTATTGGCAGTCTTTATAGGCAAAAGAGACCGCAACACGGTCACCATCCCATTCTGAGAATGAGTGACAATGGAGCGTCAACGATTTGTGGTTTTGTTAGTACGGTACTTACACAGTGATTTGGTCACTGTTATGCATAACCGATCTATTGCCAGCTTTTATAGGCAAAAGTGACCGCAACACGGTCACCGCCCCATTCTGAGAATGAGCGTCAACAGAGCGTCAACGATTTTTAGCTTCGCATCTTGGGTAATTTATGTCCCGATTGGTTGCAGACATCCATTTATCATATATTGGTAGCCTTTACTGGCAAAAACACCAGCATTATGCTCCCTGCCGCATCCTGAAAATGAGAGTCAACGGAGCGTCAACAGTTTTTGTTGTTGCATATTTGGTAATCAAGGCATCACGCTGATCTTAGAGTTCATAAAGGAATTATTAAACGCCCTTATAGGCAAAAATACAATTTATCAAAGGTAAAACACGGATTCCAAATCAATTGATAGTGGAAGCTGCAAAGCATGCAAAAACATTTCCTCGGTTGTTGAAAACGCGATTTTGACAAGATACTATTAACATACTCCAAAAAGAAGAGCCTTAATTGAATCTCTGGATGGACGTGCTGGGCGACCCGCTGACAACCCGCCCAATTGAGAGGGGTTTGGAGTTTACCATCAAACCGTACCCGAGTTGACAGTGTGGGTGAATCGACAAACCGGACCAGGACCCGACGTGACGGTCCAGAACCGTTGCTAACACTAAACTTCACTGATACTGCGCTGATAGGCCATTCCGGGCCTCATATACAGGTACATCCACAAGCATGTTGTAGGCTTTGATAACTGGCGTAAAAACAGTTGAGTGGCGAGTTGCTGGGTAGACTACCGATCGATGTCGATGTTGAGTGGTAAAGAGAGCTTTAAACACAATGAGATACATTTGCAAAAGCAAGCAGACACAGACAAAAGGTATGGAGTGAAGCCAAAGTAAAACCCCGCTCCCCCCCAAAGAGGGGAAAAGCTTGGCAAAACCAGTCGTTGAGTGTGGTTGTCGAAGGTGTGTGTACCAATTAACGTTTGGATAAAGTACAACGTGAACCCCTGCAGCCTGTCGCTGCAATTCAAGGTTGTTTGGCGGGTGCGGCTCACAAATCGATATTGAATCGAATCTCGTCAACAGACAGCTACCTCAATTGATACACGTAACACTCGAATACTCGGATTTGCTCAATACTACCTACCAACTACCTAGTTGAGTGTAGAAGCTTGGGATTGCCATCATTCCTTCGCCTTTACCTGTGTCGCTTTTCCTCCAATGGACGGTCCGGATACCCAACAGGCGACTGAGGAGCGCCTAGAATGTTTGGTTGGTCCAATGTTCCACTTCCCGCTTGAGCCGCAAAATTTCTCATTGAAATCACACGCTAACCATGTCGGCATCAACACAACACAGTTCAAGAAACTCGATACTCGGGGCGTCGGTCATCTCGACCATGATGGTTTACGGCGTGGTTTGACTAGAATCAATCACCGTACATCCCCTCTGCTTCTGTTCAATCGCTACGTTCTGTACTGACCGCTGATTGCTCCAGCGTTGAAAGATGCCGAGCATCTGACACACGACCTCCTCATCGCCATTGATACATCCAACGATGGTGCAATCCAATTCTCCGTTTCATCCCTCCGGCTCTCATGCTTGAACAGGTTTAATACAATATTCGGAATTCAAACGCTTTTTCGCCGGAGCAGAGCAAGAGCTTTGGCGCATTTTCAAATCGGTTGACCTGGACGGGAATGGCAAGATTGATCGCAAGGAACTACAGTTGGCTCTATCGCGTGGTGGGATTGTCATAAACCCACCCGAGAGGCTGGAGGAGTTCTTCCTGTCCATTGATAGGGACCACGATGGTGGTATGATTACGGACAGATCAGAATTGAAAGTTTGGACAGCTGACTAAGCTCATCTGTAGAAATATCTTTCGAGGAATGGAGGTATGATCTGATCACTGTCTGTCGGTGATAGTAGCTGCATACTGACACCACAGAGGGACTTTTTGCTGTTTATGCCGCATGAAGCCTCTTTGCGAACTATCTATAGCTACTACCTTTCTACAGTCAATGTCAATCCCGAGGGAGATGTCAACTTGAGTGATGAGCTTAATCTGCAAGGTTTAGGTAGCCTTCAATTTTCTTTAGTCATCCCCGTAAAGCCCATTCAAAAGCTTGCGGAAGTTCTTGATCTTGAGGCACCTAATATTGCTCTCGTGCAGTTAACGTGGCCTTATTCTTGGATTTGGACCGGTTTAGGTATTTTGAGGCTGCATCTAGTTTTTTTGTTCTATTTCCTCCCCTCTTTACCGACGTTTGAAGAGGACGGCATCAGAAGTTGACATTTAATGTCTGACGCAGGATATTTCCTCGCCGGTGGTGTAGCCGGGGCGCTCTCACGGACCGCTACGGCACCTTTGGATCGTATCAAAGTGTTCCTCATCGCACAAACTGGGAAATCGACCGTAGTAGAAACCACGGCCAAGGGGCAGGCAGCTGTCGCCGCAAAACACGCAGCATGGCCTCTCAAAGATGCATTCATTGCAGTCTGGCGGGGAGGAGGGATACGTTCCTTTTTTGCAGGTTGGAGCTGCTGCTCTCAGTTATCATCGTTCTCCACTGACTTCTTCAGGTAATGGTTTGAACGTCCTCAAAGTCTTGCCAGAATCTGCAATTAAATTTGGATCTTTTGAGGTACAGCTAGTTCGCACATTGCTGTCCGTAATACTTCACTAATCACTATGGCCGAAGGCATCAAAACGAACCATGGCACATCTAGAAGGCGCTGACGATGTTTCCCAAATCTCCCCGATTTCACGTTTTGTGGCTGGTGGTATTGGAGGGGTGGTGTCGCAGTTTGTATTACTGGAAGCATGCATTAGTCCATATCTAATCTGGAGCATAGGTTTTCGATATATCCCATTGATACTTTGAAATTGTAAGTTAGAAGTCTACACTGGTAGTTGTTATTTTTATCAAATTGTATTCACTCTATCTAGAGTATGATAATACCCGCTTCCCCCCCATCACTCCAGATAGTCCGGCTAGATGGGGGAGATCCCCATCCTCTACCGTTACTCCCCTTACTCTACACTAGTCTCCCCATCCGAGCTAACAATTTCTTCAGTCGTATGCAATGTGAGATGGTGGAAAATGGATCGCGCGGTATCAAGCTAATTACAGAAACTCTCTATAAGACATGGAGGGCTGGTGGTCTGTACAACTTTTACAGAGGGCTTCCACTCGCTTTAGTGGGAATTTTTCCATACTCCGCCATCGACCTAGGAACATTCGAGTATCTAAAACGAGCCTACGTCAAGAAGACGGCGCAGAAGCTGAAATGTGATGAAAACGATGTGAAATTGCCGAGCTGGATGACTCTCGGGATTGGGGCAGTTAGCGGCAGTGTTGGAGCCTCTGTCGTGTACCCTATTAACCTGCTAAGGACACGCCTCCAAGCCCAAGGAACCGCGCAGCATCCGCGTACATACACCGGAATGTGGGACGTTACCGTGAGGACCTTCAAGAACGAAGGCATTGGAGGGATGTACCGAGGATTGACGCCGAACATGATGAAAGTTATTCCGGCGGTTTCTATCGTAAGTCTTTTTCACTAGATGATGCATCATGCACAGGGAGCATCGGGCTGACACACGGCGGCTTGTAGTCTTATCTTGTGTACGAAAATCTCAAACAAACAATGGGTTTGAAGTAACAAAACCCATATCCTGGGTTCTTGTCGGTATATAGGTGTTATAATACTCTAGATTTGTTGCTTGTTGATTTAGAGCCTGATTAGCATTGGGTGGTGGGAGCGGAGTTTCCTTTGGTCTTTCTTCCTTTTAGTTCCCACGATAAAAACAACGAAGCCATTTATCCTTTTTTTCTGGGTTTCAAAATCGATGTAGAAGTAGCTATTGGGGTTATGTGCTAGGTTGGATCATGTTTCATCATTCGCATTCGGTGTGTTTTAAGTTGTATATACCAGAAGTCTTCCTGATATTCGCCCTTCCTATTTACAGTATTGTCTTAGGCCAAGCCTTCTGCAGTTGGGTATGAGTTAACTTACAGCATGTTGACCGAAAAAAAAACAGCTCGAGGCATCCATATAAGATCCGATATACAGAGGTTTGGCCCAGTTTCACCGGTACTACATACACAAACTTGCCGGCTCCTGCTAGTCAGAAATCTAAGCTGATATTACAATCAAGCTCATTGTCGCGATTCTAATATTGCTATTGGGGTTCTTTTCTCCATATTACAGTGGTGTAACGATCATAAGGATGAGACATCACAAATACTGTCGATTCGAATGAACATCGTTTCCTTTTCCTTATCTGTACTGATACTCACTCTACCCGAGATATTCCAGGCGGTGTGGTGGACGACTGTTCGTGCGGCCGTACAGGGTCTGGTTTTGTGGACCTTATCCAAGTGCTTCACAATGAGTATACAATCCCATTAATCCTGCCTCCACCTCAAACGCCCTTCGCTCTCTTCCCCACTGTCCTCACGGCTAGTTGTCGTCATTAGCCCTTCATCCCTCCTAGCGATAGGTCGATACTCTTGCCTGCCAGTGTCCAACTCCTTCTCGTTCTCCGCTGTATCTCGCCGGCTAATGATGACACTCCCAGCCACCAGCATTCCAGCACCAATCCACCATGTCCCAGACAGCGTCTCGCCAAAAACACATGACCCAAATAATGCCGTTGCCTATTCGCTTACCCTCAGCAGGAGAGAGGGAGGGTGTCTGTAAGGAACAAACCATAAAGTTCGCAGATGTATTTACCACGCTCACCGTAGTCGCTGAATCGCCTTTCGCCAGCGCAGCTGTGAATAATCCCCACATCTTGCTTTGGTCAGCATGTTATCTTCGTCTCTTGCAAGGGGAAAGTGCAAACGATGGCATTAAACAGCAGGTTTAGCGCAAAGAAAACCTACTCCCCACTTAATAGCTAGTCCACGATTCTGGGAGAGAGAAAAACTCACGCCGCGGATTGCGTACTCCACAGCCTTCGAGTCCTGCGGTAGAGACAGTAGTCCGGCGAGTGCGCTGGAGAATGAGGTTGTCAGTGTTGTTGTCGTGAGCTTTGCAAAGAGTCCATTTATGGCCGCGCATAATCCCGAAGCGACAGCGAGGTAGATCCAGTTTGTATGCATTGTTGTTGATACCAGAGTAACTATTGGAGCTCTGGATAGTGTTGGGGAGCTGTTTGAGCCGCAAAACGTTTGTTCTACCACTCCTCTACCATGCGAATGGATCCACATCGCATCACATCGCATCACATCGCACCCCATCACGTACTCAAAAAAAAACACAAATAGCAGTACAGCAACTATGATTGAAGTAATTTGGTACCTCTCTATCACCCTCTCACATTGGATCCCGCAACTTCGTGGCTAATAGATCTCCCTATAGCAACGACCGCCTTGGCAAGAAGGTTCGAGTAAAATGTGAACCCGATGATACCATCGGCGACTTCAAGAAACTTGTAGCCGCGCAGATAGGAACCTCTCCTGAGAAGGTTGATTGGTCCTCCGTTTAAAAGTTACACAACTAACCTGGGGAAACAGATCGTCCTCAAAAAATGGTATTCCACGTTCAAAGACCATATCACACTTGCCGACTACGAGATCGGCAACGGGAGCTCGCTGGAAATGTACTACAGCTAAGCGCTACGCGAGAGGTGGTGACGGCGGCAATGGTAACGGTTCTAGCGGGCAGATGGTATTTGGTGCTATGGGGTTTCTTACAAATTGGGATTGTGTTTGGTTCTGCCTTTCTGTCTTCGCTTGATCGTAGAAGATTTGGGGCTCTATGACAATACTGCATAGCGAATGAAGTAACATTGAGTACTATCTTTGACTGCCATTTAAGCATTAGTGGTTCTCTCCAAATAGAGATATGCCATGATCGTAACTAGCCCTTAAAAGAATCCAAGTTAATGGTCATGGGAAACAACATTAAGAACTTAGTGGGAAAGTTAATGAGGGAAGTGCTATCCGTACTGTCCGCCGTGAGTAATTTTAACCAAGAATCCAAGCTAAAAGGCGCGAAAACCAATGTCTAGCGTTCTGGTCTCCTGTGTACCAAAACTAATTAGTAAGAGGGTGGTGAATATGTTCAACCATCAATGATAGTAGTCCGCCGCACGGTATCTCGTGTGGCATTTGCGGACAAGCTGAAGTGTCTGTTGAAGTCAGGGGAGGATTGTATGGAAGTACTGGCACGCTCCTCTTTCCAGAACGAGGGTATGAGATCTAGCCGTTAATGAGAGAAATAGAGCATTCATAGCAGCAAAATGGGACGCACATGCAATGGTGAGGAGAAAGAGGGAATGTCGACGTAGTCTGTCGAGAAGCACTGCCATAGAGTATGTGGTATCAACATCGAGAAGGAGGGTTCCGAACCATACAACTGCTCGAAAATGCTTGTGTGTGTATGTATATGCATGTCCGGGTATGAATGTAGGAAGGACGTATGGAATCAGGGCGTAATTTCTGCGAAAATTTGTTGATAATAATTATAACAGGCATTCATAAAAGGGGATCGAACAAGCAAACACAAACGCCATTGAGTCAAGAAAAAAAATCCCGGGGAAAAATCTCTTGATCAACACTCATAAACCTTTCTAGATCCAAAGAAACCAAGGAAGAAAGGGAATAGCAAAATGAATATGGTGTTACAAAACAATTCAACAACCATGCTGCAAAAAGGGAAAGAAACGGAAAGGCAAAGGACTACCACCGACGGCTGGCAAGAATATTGTCAACCAAGCTTTAGATGATGATTGCTCAACACTCACCTATAAATCTCCATGACAGCACTTCCTCGACGGCGCATATCAGCATTCTCAGTGACTTGTTTCACAATTGTATCCTTTTCAATACCGCCGCGTAATCTAGGGCTCTCATTATCTACCTGAGATTTGCGAGAGTCTCGTTTGCGATAATTCGTCTCTGATAGATGTGGAGGTGAAGCAGATCGACGGTTTTTAGACACCTGAGAGCGGAGTTGGGCTGAGCTTTCAAATTTCACTTCACCATCGTTCTGTGAGCTCGAATGTTGCTTATTAGGTGACGTATTGCCTACATACGATGAAGAAGGTAGTGGTGGTGGTGGAGGGCCTGTTGTTGGCTTGGGCGGCAGAGGATGTACAGATCTATGTGCCAGAGATTGTAAAGGTTCTGTGATCAGGGTGCCAGTCATTGGCGTATCTTGCCCGGGGCTGCTTAACTGTCAGAAAAACCTATCGGCAAACAAATGGGAACCAACTTGCGATTTCCCACACCCTTATTCCCATGTCTATTTCGATTGTTACGCCGAGTTCGCCCTTCATTCCCGTGGCGCCGTTTGTTAGGACGACGATCGTGTTGCTCTGGCCCTGATTTGTTCGTAACAAGAAACTCGTCCCAACGCCGTTTCTTGCTATCGTTCAAACCAGGTTTTCGGCCGCTCGGGGGCTCCGCTGTGTCTCCTCCGCTGGTGTTCCTAACACGGTATTAGAACGTAATTTTACAGCAGGACTGACGAAACTCATACCCATTTGAAGAGGCTTTCTCGCCACTAGCCATATGCACTTTCAGCTGGCTGATTAGTTCCTCAGTTTGCGAATCCATTGTAGCAATGTATCCCTCCATATCCACACGTGTCGTTCTGCTAGTTCGAACAGAAGTCCAGATAGGGTCTTTCTTCATACTCTCATCCGCCTCAATGTTTTCTCTGTTAATCCGCTTCCCCTCCGAGTCAAAATATTTCGACCCTATGATATTTTTTCCCCGATCAGACGGTGAATCCAAAGTCGAATAAATTAGGAGTTCTGTGCTTTCGATCACAGCTTCAATGGGACAGTCAACTCGCTGGGGTGATTTCCAAACTATAGGAATTAGCACATTTAATGAGGTGCGAACGAAGATAACAAGAATTATTTCCATACCCAATGCTCCCGATTTCGCCTTTATGGCAGCGACAGGTAGTTGCGAGAAAAAGCGTGGTGGCGACGGTGGCCTGGGAGTAGTATTTTCGACCGGAGGCGGCTGAAATTGTTTTGAGCGCCCGCCACCACCACCGCCACCACCACCACGACCTCCCCGCCCATGGTGCGAGTTAGAATAGTGTGTGTTTTGCCTGGAGAAGTCTCGTATTGGCGGGCGAGGATAAGGTGGAGGAACAGACCCCGCGCTTTTGGGTTGAAACAGCGGGTAGTTAGTTTGTGGTGGCGGCTGATATGGTTGCCAGCTTTGAGCCAGTGGTTTTTGCTGCGGCACAAAGGACGGGGTGTGAGGAGACTGCACTTGGTATTGAGATGTTTGAGCGTAGGACGGAACCTGCAGCTGGAGTGGACGGTATGCAGCATGCGGAGGTTGTGTGGGAGGCGGCTGTGGTGGTTGAGCATTATTATATTGGGGATAACTTAGTTGAGGCGGTTGCAGGTGGGGGCGAGAATTGTATGAGGGTTGGGGTGGATACAATACTTGCGCAGGAGAGTGCTGTGTAGGATATGGGGAAGGCGGCTGCGCGTAAGCGTTATAACCAGGCTGTGATTGTAATTGCGGTTGTGGTTGTGGTTGTGGTTGTGGTTGTTGTGGTTGTGGTTGTGGTGGTGACGGCGGTGGTTGTGGCTGTGGCTGTGGCTGTGGCTGTGGCGGTAGGTGAGGGCCGTAACTAGGGGCTGAAGATTGTGGTTGCTGCCACTGGTGCGCCGGAGTCGTATAAGTTTGAGGAGATGGCTGCCATTGTTGTGGGGTGGTAGGGGTAGTCGCCGCGTACTGCTGCGCAGTATGCGGTGGGTATCCGTGCTGGGTGTATGGTGGGGCGGGAATCACAGGAGGCGGGGGTGGAGGTGGTGGAGGTGGTGGAGGAACAGCAGCTCCAGGTTGAGGGGGAATGTAGCCTGGAGGAGGAGCATATCGTGTAATTACAGGCTTACTCCCTCCCTTCTTAGTTTTGGGTGGTCGAGGTTTCTGAGCCATTGCACCACTGCATTTGAGATTAGCCGCATGACCAATAATTGATTCATAGGACAACTAACGCTGGAACTTGTCGACGCGGTTCGGGGCAGAATTGCGCCATGTGCTGGTGGGAACCGCAATTGTAGCACGACTGTGTACCCACCATATTCTGGTAGGGAGTCTGTTGGGGAGGCTTTGCAATTGGTTGGTAGGGACCATAATGAGTCTGCCCTGGATTCGAAGCCATGATGGCGGGATACTTCACGCGGTAACCAGTGGCCCAGAAGTTGCAGGCCGCAGAGGTGCAGTAGTGCCAAGATCTTATGGTTGAATGTGTGGCGCCAGTTAGGTTCCTACTAACTACTTAAGTAGCGGTGGACAGTATATGGATAATCGATCGACGTTGCATCTAATATCAGGAGTTGTACGGCATGATAAGAATGCACGAGAGTGGAATGGATACGGATAGACCAAGTTCTGAGGAGGAGGAGGAAGAGGAGGAGGAAGAGGACGACGACGAATGACAGTGATTGAGTTGGGTTGTACGTGGGGTTGTATTTGTGTTCAACTCGGGGGAAGTATAGGTGATAGAGTGGAGAGGCAAGATTCGGAAAGAACAGGAGTGTTATAACTCAAAATTTAAAACCCTAGCGCCAAGCTCAGAGAGTCTGTCGTACCGTATCATCTGAATCTTATGTATCTTACATAGCCGACTATATACGCTGCTTCTATTGTCGGGTTTTTGGCTCTGCTTGACTCCCAAAAGGACTTCAAAGGCGACTAGCAACCACTGTTGAACTCGGGAATACAACCTACACGAGCCACAAAAAATATGGATTCATACAGATAGTACGGTAGAACTCGGTGAGCACCAGGCTGTAACTAAGGGCGCGTTCGGTTGCACCTCGAAAGTCGAATTTACCACACAATCCTTGAGCCTCATAAACTCAGATGAAAAGTGATCACAAAAAACCAATGGACTTTAAATTTCAGAACTTGGGTTTTGACTTTTACCTCTGAAGCTGATTTTTGCTGGAACTCACCATAGCAGCAAACACCTTTCTCCAAACAACAACATATTTGTTGATTGTTTCCAATAAAGTAAAAGAATATTACTTTCTTTATCATTTGATATAATTTTTGTATTGAGATATGGATGGGTGAATATGCTGAAGGCCAAAGCAATTAATAATCTATAGCAGAGTTAAAGTCTTAAAAATAACAAAAAAATCACCCTACAATCATTTTCAAATATTGATAGCAACCAATTACAATTCTTTACTATATCAAAAATGCAACAAACAAAGATGTTCTAAGTATCTTGTACTCAGAAAATTGATAGTTTCAGATCAATCTAATTACAATTTAGAAGATGAAATTGCAAATCTTAACTTCAGAAATAGTAAGTACATAACTGTAGATATGATTAACACAATAGATCAAAGAATAGTTATGAGCCAATAATACACAGTAGAAGTTGCCAAGTCCTATTTATATCCAATATCAGGTATGGCAACTGTAACTAGTCATTGTAGTATACTATAATTGTTACATATGGTGGGACAACTAAAAGGTAGAAGAAAGTAGAAGAGTAATTTACTACCCACCTAGAGCTCTATTAGTTTTTGGGCAAATCAATTATAACTTCATTCCAATTTAGATTCAAATATTTGGTTTCAATGTGTACTGTTGTTGGTATACTTTGAAAACTGGTTACGAATTGCTACTAAGGTGTATTCAATATACCCCTTTCGATAGAGTACCTTGCTCTAGACACCCTCAGCAAGTATCAGAATTTAGCCAATTATAATAGAACATAAATATAAATTGACTAGATCCATATTGTACCAGCAGGTATATAGTTAACCAAACAAATGGTGGAGGTATTTAAAAAGCTGCTGGTGAAAAAGTAGAAGAATAAATTACCACCCCTCTATAGCTCAACTAATTTTCAGCTGAATTGGATACTCTTTGGTACAATGTATATTAATTTTATGAATATAGATTGCTTGTATTTGTTAGCACAGTACATGTTGAAACTGGCTATAGATATATACAAGTAGATATATCTACTACATTCTTCATCAGTTCCCTATTGTAGTTCTTAGCAAGTTTCAGTATGTTCTCCAGAATAATCAATAAATCTACAGCATACATTGGCAAAAGCTTCCGCACTACCATAATGGAGATTTACTCTGGCTGGTACAGCTGGATTTCAGTTGCCTAATCCAGATGATGGTTACCATACCATGTATTTGAACCATTATGGGAGTGTTGTGGAAGTGTTCCCATATATCACCGTATGTGATAAACATATCTAGAATGAAGCATATTTCTCATACTGGATACCCTATCATCACCTCCTTTTTTAAATTGCTACCATCACCACCTTCACCATCACTACCATCACCATCACCACTATCACCATCGCCACCATCACCATCACCAGCATCACTATCACCACCATCACCATCACCACCATATCCATCACCACAACCGGGCATTATACTCCGAGATCATTCCTGCATATGCTGTATGTGAGTGCCCCCTGCCAACTTTCAGCAAAGCCAGATCCACTACAACAGGCAAAGTGGGATACACTGTCCGATGTGAAGCCAGATCGACGAGTTTATTCAAAGCTAGGTCTACTGTGACAAGCAAAGTCAAATCTCTCAGCAAAGCCAGTTTCACCCCTGCCAGCAAAGCCAGATTCACCACTACTGGCTTGCTCCCTGCAAAGCCAGCTTCACTCCTCCCAGCAAAGCCAGTTTCACTCCTACCAGCGAAGCCAGATCCACCACTACCATCTTGTTCCCAGCAAAGCCAGTTTCACCCCTCCCAGCAAAGCCAAATCACCACTACCAGCAAAGGCTGATTCACCCCTACCAGTGAAGCCAGTTTCACCACTAATGGTGAAGGCAGTTTCACCCCTCCCAGCAAAGCCAGTTTCACCCCTCCCAGCAAAGTCAGTTTTGCCCCTACCAGCGAAGCCAGATCCACTGCTACCAGCATGCTGACAGTGAAGGTAGTTTCACCCCTCCCAGCAAAGCCAGTTTCACCCCTACCAGCTTGCTTCCATTGAAGCCAGTTTCACCCTTCCCAGCAAAGCCAGTTTCACCCCTACCAGCTTGCTCCTAGTGAAGCCAGATTGTCAAAGAGGTGAGAGTGACCATGCCTGAGCGGTGAGACCAAGCATGTCAGGGCTTTCAAAGTGAGTATGTCAGAGTTGAGAGAGCAAGCATATCAGTTGTGAGAGTGACCATATCAAAGCCATGGGAGTGAGCTGGTCAATGTTGTCCAAGTGAGCATGTCAGAGTGAAAAGAGTCCATGGTAATGAGGCAAAAGGAGATGTCAGAGTAGCAGCTAAATGAGTACTTGAGTTGAATATGTAGTATAATCCATGAATTGCAGTAAATAGCAGATGTGCTGGAGTTGAATTGCAGTAATAATTTGGGTGTGCAATCAGTAAATTAAAGGAATATTATTGGTGTTTACAGGAAATTGCTCGCGGGTAATATGTATTATTTGGTGATATTGGTGTTATGGGAGGTTACTGTAAGCAATATGGGCTATGGTAGAATATATATAACAGAATACCATTTTCCCGACGTATTGATATTCTACTCTATACTAAACCGCATTCAACCTGAAAATAAATTCATAAGTATATAAGGGGTGACTTGTACAAAGGTGGAAGGAAATGAGGAGAACCATCACGTCCAATTGATATCTGCCACAATACATTGTGAGTGTGTGCACACCAGCCTCTGGCTGTGTACCGATATAGATTGTAATTGGGTGGATAAAATTGCAAATGTGGACTCAAGTAATAGTCGATATAAAGGTGTAAAGTAAGATTATTGCTCGAGATCTAGGGCTTATGGCAGGTAAACAATATAGAATCGCTGATACCAGGCCCTGATCGCCTCATGTGCCACTTGCGGGAAACTGAACCAGCACCCCTTACATCATCCCACTCTTTGGGAGTTGACTCCCTGGGCTGCAGCCACCCATACAAGAAATGGATAGAAAGGAAACAATCAAACAAATGTTCTGTGGATGAACTTGTGCAATCCAATAAGTTCCACTACCGATTGGTACCACATATGGCAACGTTTCAGCAGATCTGGCATATGGGGAAACATCAAATCCAGTCACATGTGGTGAAACCTTTGCCGACACCATTTGTACCAGGGCGATATCCAAAGAAGCGAAGAGAAGAGAGAAACATGACAATGTCCAATGGACCCTGAAGCTTCCATATCTCTACTTCCGTACCAACAATGAATTTCCTTCAATGTAGCTCATATTTCAGCACAGGTCATCATTCCAAACATCAGGCTGGGAGAGCTTCAGCTCTGACTTGATATTGATGGGATCATGCCCTGCTGAAATCGGTCATAGCCATCAGTAATCACTGCTCGTATAAGTTAATCGCTGCAGCAGTGAAGGCCAATCATTGGTGATATCTCTTATGAATATGATTAAACTTACTAAGTGTATTTTGGCATACACCCGTTGTTGGAAAGCCGTATTGTACCGAATCTTAGCCCATCTTGACTACATAATAATCTCATAAACCATTTCTCTGTAATAACCTTTTGGCAGAAAACTTTTCCAACTCACCAGTTGATCATTTTGGAGGTGTTTTGGGAACTTGTTCGATATGCTCTTCGGCAATTTGTTCAGTATTTTCTTCAGTGACTTGGTTGGTGTGTGGATTATATTTGCACTTCCACTATTCACAAGTAGGCTTCGCTTCTGATCTTCTCTCTGGAGCAGTTGCAGATTCCCTTACTATTTATTCCATTCTGGATGTGCTTGTTATCTTCTACATCGCACTTTGGCTTCTCTCAGCACTTCCTGGATGATAATTGCCTGTGGTAGATGTTGAGGTTGCTTCCGGTAAGTCATCCGTCTCTGTGTTTGAAGATCGTTGCCCCCGGATGATTAATGTAGTCAAATGACACCATTCAGTGTAATATCGACTGGTGAATCCTTCTTTCGGTGGTAATCGCCATCTTAGATCTGGAGATGAGTAATGTACGATCTCCGAATGCAAGTTGGGAGATTCTTTGGTGTTTGGTTCTAGGATGTGGAATCTGGAAGAAGTGTTTCAAAGAGTACTCAGCTGGAGTTATGCTGCTGGTATCTCGTGTATCTGTGTCTCTGAATGTCTTTGGCAGTGAATAGCTAGTCTTGTAATCTATCATCTAATGTGATGGATCATAAGGATAAAACTCCACATAGCCTCATCAACTGCCTTCAGGCAGTTGATTGTATTCCAAATTCTGTGGCCTCCACTTCCACTGATAGTAGCTCTATAAAGATCACCTCCTGCATGACCGAGGTGGGAAAATGGCCTCTCTGTACATATAGAAGTGCATGTTATTGATGATTTAGCTAACCTCTGACTTGAACTAACAACTATGCGAGCCTCCAGCACAGTCACAACTTAACATGACCAGAGCCACTCACCTACATCACATCCTCCTCCAATCATCGTCAAGAAACCTCTTGAAGAATCAAAACACAATGATCTAAAAACAAACACTCTTCCACGAAGTCTTGCAACCATCCAACGAAAAGAAACTCACCTCTCATGCATGTTTTGGTGTTGTTTTTTTTTGCCTGTAGCTGCCCGCCTGTTTCCTTCCAATCCGGCTTCACCATCTCTTTTGCTTTTGGCATATTCTCCTCCGCCTCCCACGTGTTGTCCTTCTCATCCCAACCTTCCCATTTCACTTTGTATCCCCAACCGGATTTCTCAGAGTTCTGTCGGCAATTTGTTAATGATTGGATGTCATAACTTGTTTCCGCTGGGCTTGTCTGTACCGGAGGAGGTGGCGGGTGCTAGGCAATGCTACAATCATCCGCATGATCCACTTTGAGCATGGTGAGGATGACCATATTGTAGATTGTCAAGTCGTTTTGGAGGCCTAGTTCAACAAATTTTTGGCCTTGTAAGGGTTTTGCATATTCATTAGCCTGTGGCCACTGGAGGTCTGCGATTAAGTTAAGCGGCAAAGGCGGCTCATAACTAAGATCAAGCTCAAAAGGCATCTGCTTTGTTGAACAGTGCAATGAGGAATTGTAAGCATACTCTGCTAATGGGAGGTGGTCATCCCAATTGGCTTGATCGTGAGTGGTGAAGCCATGCAAATAGCATACAACCAGCTGGCTCGAGTTCTCAGAGATGTTATCCTGTTCTGGATTGAATGCTGTAAACATGAGCAGCTTTGTCCACAGAATCCAAGCAACTTCTCTCAAATGGTCTGCTCTGAAGCATACATCGTGGTCCAATACAACCTCTTGAGGCACTGCATGTAGGCAGACGATGTCCTCAATAAATATCCTTGCAAAGACCGGGGCGTTGATTGTTCCGCAGCTGGATCGCCAATGCTTTTGCTTTGTCATGCGGTCGACAAATGTTACAATCCTGTTGTGGCCATTTCCTGAGACTTGGAGGTCAGTTATGAAGTTGATGCCCATTCTTTGCCAGTGGCCTTTCGCTATAGGAAGTGTCTGTTGGAGGCCCATGGGTTTCCCGCTCTGGTGGTTCCTTTGATGGCATAGGTCACAGCCCTGTACGTATTGCCCAGTGTTGCGCCACATTTACATGCACAAATATCGGTTGTTCATGTGTAAATACATTTCGTCGGGTCCGGAGTGTCCCCTGCGGAAGCGTTCTGCGCCTCGTGGAGGCGTTGCCGCTGCATCGTCTTTGGAATCCAAAACTGTCCTCCCTTCTCTGCCTTTCCTTCATCCTCCTTCTCTGCCTTTCCTTCTGCCTCATTCTCTGCCTTCTCTTTTTCCTCCTTCTCTTTTGACCTTACATTCTTCTCTACCTCTTTATTTTCCATATCTTCACATAACCACAGTAGGCCATTTTTTTTCCAAATAGAACCATTGCGCTGACACCCATACTTTGTATTCTTTTGGGGATGCAGTGGATGGCGGGGGTCAGGGACATGGGTTGGCCACGGAACGTGCAATAGGCCCGAACCATTCATGATCAATGATGCCTGCCTTGATGTCCTCAATCCATTTTCTGGCCGCAGTAACTTCCAGTGCAATTAAAATCAATCGCTGGCATAGGAAATCGGGACGGAGACATATGGCGTCTGTGACCTGATTCTCGACACGCAGGATGTGCTTGACCTGCCATTCAGAATCTTGCACAACTATCAGGATATCCATCTGACGTACGGTGAGGTGTGGTTGTGTGACAATCCAACACCAAGTTGCATGGTCCATCTGTACCAAAAATGGTTGGCTGGCTCCATGTAGGTTGGATTTCTAGTATATTATTGCTTCTCAGATGCCAAATAGTACTCTGTTGTATGCAGGGTATTGCTTCTCCACATTGTGTAATTTATGGCTGTAATCACCCAGTACCTTCTGTGCCTTATTTTGCACCTGGGAGAGCACCGCACACAATGCATATTAGCTAGCATAGACCTACAGCCAATATCTGGCTTGGGTTCTGGCAGAGCAAGGACTGGATCATTGCAGAGTGCCTTTTTAAATGTGTCGAAACCATGCTTGCATTCTCTGTCCCAAGCAAATGGAGTGCACATGACCTGCCTCAGTTCTCCATGTCACTACCCAACGTCCCCTTGTCCTTTCAGAGCAGTGCCAATCACATACAATGGCATTGCAATGTGAGCATAGTGTTCAAAGAATTTTCTATAGTACCTAGTGAGGCCCAGGTAGCCTCTGACATCCTTACTGTTCTCAGGTCGAGGTCAATCGTGTACCACACAGGTCTTATGTTCCTCGGTGTGGATGCTGTCCTTCTCAATGTCAAAGCCACCAAACTCTACTGTCTGAGAAGCCCTGGCATGTTTTGCATGTTTGGCCTCGACAGTATGTTCGGTCAATAAGGTAAGAACCTCATTGACCTAGAAGAAGTGTTCTGCCAGAGTATGGCTAGGAATCATAATATCATCAAGGTATACCATGATGACTTTACTTTTTGGTGACCCAAAGATGCTGTTAATCATGCATGTGAACTGGCTGGGAACGTTCACCAGGTCAATCAGCAGGACTTACCACTCCTAAAAACAAAATTTGTGTTGAACACCATCTTTTGCCAGTCAGCTGTTGCAATGTGTGTTTGATGGTAACCAGCTGCCAAGCCCAATTTGGTGAACCAGCAGGAGCCATGCATGGAGTTGAGTTAGTCCTCAATATGTGGGAGAGGATAACAATCCTTAACTGTTATGGTGTTTACTGTGCACTAATCTAGGCACATACGTGGCTTGCCGTCAGGCTTTGGCATGAACAATACTGGTGAGCTGAAGTCACTTTGCGAGAGGAGAATCCAACTGCAACAAAGTGCCTTGTGTATCCGCCTCCGAAGCTCCACTTCTCCAAGCAGAGAGATGCAGTATGGTGAGCCAAATGGTATATTGCCATTCAGATCCATGTTATTTTCGAAATTGGCCTGCCTTCCATTCTGCGAGTGTGCATATGTTGCCTCGCCAAAATGGCCCTGGAACTCTGTCAACATCACATGAAACTCACCTGGCAGTTTGTCTGTTGGAAGTGTCTCACCATCACTGCGGTGGTGAACTTTGATCAAGAAGTCATGTTTCACCTGTTGGGGAGATAAATTTTTAAGCTCTGCGTTCCGTATGATGAGGATACCCATCAATCTGGCCTGCTGTGATATTCCTTTGTCAACATCCAAGGGGCATAGGCTGGGCTAGTAGTGTACCCAACCTTCCTCTCATTCTGCCCATTGGTTATTGGCAATCCACATTTCCTTGCTGTCATGGTTAATGTGATATTGGTGGTTTATATCACACATTCATCATTTGCCTGGCATGATCGCAAAGCCTTTGACACCATAGACGGTAAATTCTGCCTCATAGACAAATGATGCACTAAGTCGAATGTTGAATTTGACTCGTTGGCACTTTCCTATGCGATCCTCTGCATTGACATTGGCCATCTCCAGAATCATCCATCCCGCCTCCTTTGAACTCACGATGGCCCCTTGGTGTTTTGATTCATGAGAGAACTTCTGTCCCACAAAGATTTTCGAAGCGCCAATGGTCATCAGCAACAACTCTACTTTCAGTCAGAAACTCACGGGTGTTGCCGACGGCTCTGACATCTCTGAAGGAACCTCTTACGCTCTGATGGAGAATTACACGCTTCCTGTCACCAAGGCAATGGGTCGTGTTCCATACTTACCACCTGTGCATTGAGCACGGAATGTGGTGATGTATACACACCATCAGAATGACACGTGTGTTACACTCTTCGCAGGGGCTGTAGTTATGCTGTAGCCGTTTACACATTGCCTGGCAATGTTTATGCCTTCCTCTGGCTGAGTGCCACATTCTACCTCTCCGCTATTGCTATATATTGGATGCCACACTCTCCTCATATATGTTTAGCTGTGAAATGTTGTCACTTATTACAATACAGTCTTCGCTGCAGATACATCACTTGCCGTAGCATTTGCTTCGCCATTATCATATTTCACAGGTCTGAAATATATGGTCCAACCATCACACTCTTTAGTACTATGCCCTCAGTCCTCCACATTCTGCATTGATCCATCATCGGCATGGGATGCTGCTTCCTCCTCATCCGCATCCGCATTGTTGTCATCTTCGCCCTTATACCCCTCAACATCCCTGGTTCCCAGGTCAAATCTACTATGCCCTGGGTCCTTCACATTCTGCATTGATCCATGATTGGCTTGCGTTGCTTCTGCCTCCTCATCCACATCTGCAAAAGTCGCAATCCTCGCCTTCATACCTGTCGACATCACTGGTTCCCAGGTGAACCCTCTCCAGTTCAGTCGCGGATGGTCATCGCCAGCTGGCACCGGGGATGGCATCGTGCTCGTCGCTTTCATCACCTTCATCTTCACAAAATCCGCTGCTCCCTGGCATCGCAAAATGCAGTTTGCCATGCATGCAACTGTTGTCTATCGGGATGTTAGGGTCAGTGCTTCTGATTACAGGCTCCTCAAGCGCCACGTCGGAGGTCAACAAGTCAAGACGAATAGCATTGTCAACACGCGCTGCTTCTATACTGATGAGCATGGCGGGCGTTGAGTTCTCCGCCTGTTCGATCTGACGCTTGCCTGTAGCAAGAGTGTTTTTATACACCCTCTGTAGGTAGCTCTCTGGTAGTGTGTTACAGGTATTCATCGAGAATGTGTAAGTGTCTGCAACGCCAGGCAAGGTTAACAACTTGCGACCCATTGCAGCGCAGCTGGATGCGTTCATACCGCCGTCATACTTGTAGTTGAAGTAGTTTGAGCGATCAGGTCTGACGACTTTCAGCTTTGACTTGGAAGCTTTCAGATGAACACCTTTGTTCTTTTGCCACTCCAGGAGAGCGTGGTGCAATGCGGTGCAGGTAAACATGATTAGTGGCAAGGGCATGTGACCGTCCTTGTCGTCAAGCATGGAATTATATAATCCATCAACATATTTAGCGGGGTTATTCGCCCGGTGATAAAATCTGATGTAGACGAACCGCACAATTGCTTCCACCGGGATGTAACGTGGACGTTGGCCATTCGTTAGCAGCTTTCCACACTTTCTGCGTTGGATTTGGACCGCATACACCACCTTCCACATGCTCTGCTACAGGAAAATGATACTTCTTGTCTGCCACAGGGAAATCAATGAATTCCAAACACTCTGCGTCAGATTCAAAGCGGTGGAGATCATAAAGCTCTGCTATGATGACCGTTACTGTATGAATAAAATGGGATTAAACATTATCGAAATGTGCTTGAACCTGGTACTGGTTTGAGCATGTTATATCCAATGTGGGCCATTGCTTCAGCATACCTCTTTCAAGATCTCCTCTGTGCATGCCTCAAATGCTATGGACCAAATGTTGTTTTGCTGCATGGCGGTGTTCCAGTACTTCTCTAATATCTGCTAGTGTGGGGCTTCAGCTAAAGCTTTTGCAATGCATCGTGTTGCATAACTTACCATCTCCAAGTCGCATGCACTCATAAAAGGCCCTCTGTTCCACATGTACAGCTCCAGGAGTCTGCAGGTCGCGAATACAAGACGCGTCATGTCTGATTGACTAACTCGATGGATGCTGTAACTGCTGGAGGCCACTGATCACTGTGTAGACACCGCCTGCAGTTTCAATTGCCACTGGCTCTGTCTCTAACACATTTGTGTAGCTCGCATTCACAGTGGATTTGTAATGATTGCACGGGCTTCTGGATTAGGGCTGGTCGTAGGACAGGTTTTCAAGACCGCGTAGGAGGAGTAGGAGTGCTACCAACACTGGATGCGGGGCTGGATACAACGCAACGCAATGGGTCTGTCTGTGAGGTTTCTCCGGGTGCAGTTGTGCACCGACTGCTTGTACCCGGTGTGGTGGTGGTTGGAGTAGTAGTTGACCATCTCTGTGTAGTGGACGGAGTGGAAGTTACGCGTTGAGTGATATCTGTAATGCGGAAATTGGTCTGTGGAGATGAGGGGGTGGAGTTCCGACCTTGGATTGTAGAGGCTACGGAACTTCCTCCTTGAGAGGAATCCTCCTTGCCAGCCGGTACAGAAACACGTCTCCTAGCAGGGGGAAGATGAGAATTGCCCATACGCCCACGCTGTTGTTGATGCTGACAATTAGGAAGACCTCGAACATTTAGTATGACCGGAGTTGACTCAGGGTGAGGGCTTGGGAAGGTATGGTCAGATATAGATGCTCGACATTAGGAATGTAGCGATCATTTCCTCTGGATGCATGTGCACTGGCTAGTGTTAGCAACGGGTCCAAATTCCCGGTTCGGTTCCGGGTCCGGTTCCAACCCGGAACCGGACAATTGCAACGGGTTTCCACACCCAACCCGCTCCTCAAAATTAAACATTTTTGGCTCCAATTAAGTATTGGAGTTCACATCGTATCGCAACATAATGTATACGTGAATTATGCAGATTGATGCCCTCTTTCATCTCCCATTCTCCGATTTGCAATTGGATCAATAGTCATTGAGTCGCGATGGAATCCAGGTCATTTTGGCGTGATATTCGGCTTGATGACACAGCCACTCAATGAATATTGATCCGATCGGAAATATGAGAATTGCAGATGAAATAAGGCTTCAATCGGCACATTTCAAGTATAGATCATGTTGCGATACGATGAGAAATCCAATACTGAATTGAAGCAAAACATGTAGGAACCGTAAAATGGAACTGTAGTCCGGTTTGAACCCATCCCCGAACCCGGTGGGTTCTCCTGTTTTCCGGGTAACATCCCGGACTGGACCGTCTTGTCCGGTTCGAAACCCAGACCGCAGCCGGGTAAGCCGGAACCATTGCTAACACTAGCAATGGCAGACGAGGTAGACTCCTATTTGAGTGACCCTGGAGGGATTCGACAAAAAAGGGAGGTGCAGTGTAGACCGTGCTAGACTCTAAAACGTGGCAATACTGAGGGCCAACATCCCTTGAAAAGCATTCAATTCTGGGGTTAACTGCCAACAGATTATGATCAGATTAGACTCAACATTAATATTCACTGTTACAACAACATCTGAAGGTCGATTTGCACTGCTTGAAAGGTGTTTATGCCTTCTTGGCACGGGTACGATAGTAATACACCCATCTTTTGCACAATACTTCGAACCATCGATTGTGTATATCTTCAGCTTCCCGGTGGAAATCCCCTTTGCCAGAGGTAAAAGCATCACCAAGTGAACAGTGACGTATTCTCTATCCTATGACATCAGTTGCGTGTGCTCTTTCCACCGCTAGGTGTGTTGGAAACCATGTTGGATGGTTGCACAGTTGGGACAACATGAGAACTGCTCAGTTTGCTCTGAGATGCACAAGGTCTGAGCGGGAGAAGTTGTGTGTGATGCAAAAGCAACCCCTGGTGTTGTAAACTTTCCTCTCCGCGAGTACTAAATCTCATCTCTGGGCTTCTCATTCATGAGGTGCCTGGTAGTTGTGGAAGATGAAGGCTGGGCTGTTTTGTGTTTGTTAACCAAAAAAACGCAGGATATGAATTAAAATTATCATATCTTACAAGTTGAACCAAGGAATCGCAGGAACGCGAGTATATATATCCCTTCTTCCCACTTACACCTGCATTCTCTTATTCTCTAGTAATGAACACACCACCAGCATCCTGAACTATCTCCACATCACATGACTTCCGCATAACAATGCCTCTCGTTACAAAACAAACACGATAACCTACACAACTTTGTAAGTTCACTCTCGGCTCCGTTCCACTGCTTGTAACTGTATCATAATGCTAATGCCTCGGATGTAGATTTATGTTCAACTCACAGCGATGGCACCAAAGGGCAGCGACCCAGAAAGGGGGAAGGCAACGGCTAGGGCAAAAATGCTGTCATCTGTTATAAATTGACACCTGTCGTTGGATCGGCACGGTATAAAGTGATTCACCTCGGAACACAACTGTGGCCTCATACGGATATACAATCTCAGTCGCATCAATGATGAGAGGGCATGGAACGTATTTTAAGATGTATGCTTTCTTAACCCAGTCACGACTGGCCACGTTCGACAATTCCAGCTCATGCGGCAGTACCTAGTGTTAGCTGCGGTTCCGGACCGTCAAGTCGGATCAGGGTCCGGGTCCAAACTGAACCTTTGCCAAATTGGTGGTCCGGTTTGACAATAAACCCGAACCATCCATTTGGGTACGGATCGATGGTAAAGTCCCAACCCGTCTGAATTGGGCTGGTTGTCAGCATGTCCATCTTTGGATTCATATACATCAGCAAAAAACATTTCCGTCCGGGCGGAATGGCTCCGTCAGAGTGGACGCGCTCCGTCAGAGCCGTCAGAGACACCCCGGTGGCAGACTACTCCGCGCCCGGCGCCAATATGACGCGTCGCGTTGCATATCGCCCTCCGATCGCGGTTTCGCCGTTTCTTCTCGCTCTGTCGGTATCCAATTGTAAATGAACACTGTGGCGTTGTGGCCAACTGTGACCATACATCGGAATGGGTTCA